>Ga0209208_10001095_pt1 | contig 37725 bp, 28 predicted proteins | sample S1TSphfallax_3_FD_187694 | JGI IMG/M metagenome (GOLD analysis project Ga0209208, IMG submission 187694) | Host-associated microbial communities from peat moss isolated from Minnesota, USA - S1T2_Fd - Sphagnum fallax MG (SPAdes) (version 2) | ecosystem: Host-associated > Plants > Peat moss >...
TCTAGATCACCAGCTAGTGTGGAGGAGATGAGTAGTGTGTCCCCTACCCATAGAGTGTTAGCTGCTCCTGCCACTGAGACTTGGAATGACTTGAAATGCTGGGCTGTCATTTTCTGCAGTTCTTCAAACATAGCTTGTGCATCTTCATTGTCTTCCACCGCAAGTGTCCTTGGGGCGATGCACGTCAATGCTTGAGAAATTTTGGAAAAAAAAGAGAAAGCAAAATGCAATGTGATGTGAGTGACACATGCAATGTGATGTGAACCTTGAACTGGACACAAAAAATCCCAGTTCAGCAAAGTTGCACTATTCTAACTCAAGCAGTTGAAGGTCAAGGAATGAAATTGCAGTAGAGATTGTTCAATATTCATACCTGACTTGAGGTGGAGACCTTTGGCAACCTTGATTGGGTGGACACCTATTTCTGGAAACGCATTTGTCAGCGCAAGAATCCCATCATCATTTGTTCTCCTGCATGAAATTGCTACTCATCATGAGTTTCACTCATATTTTTTCAGACAACTCATGGCATTTGTATTTTTTTGAAATGCAGACCCAAGTGTATTGTAGGGCCATATCCACATTCTTGGGTTGGTTGGTTGTATGACATCAACATGCTCTATAAACTAATTTTCAGCAACTCTTTGGAGGAATTGTGGTGACATTCTCAAAATAGCAAGAACCTTTAATCTTGCACTCCCTTCCAATCCACTACCATGGTGGGACCAAAGGACTATCTAACATAAAAAAACACAAGAATGAGTTGGAGGAAAGCTAGCAAGAACTGCAAAAACCAGAAGAGAAGAAATAGAATAAGGGCTGAGAACCTGCTCTTTCCAGCAAAAAGAAGGCCTGATGCGTACAAGACATCGCCCCCATCAATCAAACCTGGTGGTTGGACCTCACATATCTTCAAGCCCATTTTTGCAAGGGCATGGTGAACTTCCACTTCCTCCCCTTGCCTTGAAACAGCTCCCTAAGAGACTCAAGCACAAGAATTCATAAGGATGTATAGATGTGCAATGCAATAAAATCTCAGTCAAAGAAGAGAAATTCAGCATCTGCTACCATGTGGTACTCATGGTGCCTCATCACCACGTGGTTTGAGTTTAAGTTTTAACACCCTGTAGTCTTGTATTACACACTTAGCACATGCATCACAAAGAAGCTAGACAGACCTTAACAAATAAAATATCTATGGAATTGCAGAGAAATCTCCACAACAATGAGTGCAGTCATAACCTTATGAGAATCACTCATAAGGTGTCAGACTGTCACCTTCTTCATCCTGAATAGAAGTGATGAGCTGACATGACTACCCACTGACTTCATCATCTCCTAATGGTGGGTGTAGATAAGTATGTAATAACCCATCCAAAACTTTGAGAACCATTCTACTCAATCTGCATCCTGAGCATCTGTTGCATTTCTAGAAGCAACAGGCAGGAAAACTATGTCATGATGTTGGTTAGCACTCAAGAGACATGGCCAGATCTTCTTATCAAGTAACGCTATGCCCTGACCCTAGTCCTACCCCTAACCCACCTACATTTTTTTAGAACACAAAAACTGATCTGGAATATGTATCGAAACACAGAATTCACATAAAAGGAAAAAGGAAAACACTTCAGTTTCCCAGACATTGGTTGAAGCTGATTCCATTCTACATGAGATTTCTCTGGAGATCATTGGCAACAGCTACAACAGGAAAAATGTAGCCAGTAAGAGAGGCTGCACACTGGTCAAAAGAAGGACATACGGGACGTGTGATGAGTGCTTGATTGCCAATGACGATAGCTGTGTCTTCGATGAAAGGGCAGTCAGGATACTGATTATCAGCTGGAATCTCTATCACTTCCTGCACCAATCCTGCAACATGATTATGTCCCTCTCTTGTTGTCATTTGTGAAGTTTTCATTCTCACAAAACCAGAAACACAGTTTTTCTCTCTGCAGGTTTATTATGGATCAAGGATATATAACTGGTTCCTTGATTCCTTTCTTTGAAGGTTATCTCTGCATGGAATGACTTCTTGCAAAAAGATGGAACTGCAAAGATTGACTGTACACCAGAACCAAGAAAGGAGGCATTACATTGAGATGCTAATTTTTTCACCTCCAAAATCTTAACCCTAAAAAAAAACTGATGTTTGATTGCCATAAGCTTCTTACTACATGTAGTAGTAGAGAAAGTACCTCTGAGAATTTGCACATATGCGGCATGCTGCTCTCTTGCACGTTCCAAATTGACAGGGGAAGCAGGTTTCTCCATTGCCAGGGCATTTGCAAATGAATCTGGGACTCCTCGCACAACAGCAACTTTTGATTTACCCTTGTTTGCTGCAGCAACACTTTCATTGTTGCCTCTTCCAAAGCTGCTGCTGCAGCTGATGCTGGATGCCCATGTTTGCTTTCTCATGGATTGTTGTTGCATCTGTGCAAACACCTGAACTACTAAAACCCACAAAGTAGAAGCAACAAAAAGATTCATCAATATAAATCTTCGAGTAGACCTGATCAAATGTCCATTTCCAAAACACACACACACACACATCCACAAATACACACATTTTGACTACCTATTCGAAAACAAACTTACTGTATTTGCGATGAGGAGAGAGAGACAGCACTGAAGAAGAAGATGAAGAAGAAGAAGAACGCATGATAGTTGACATCGAAGACACCCACATCCTCCTCCCCACAACCTCGTTTCGCAAGCTTCAAAGAGAGCGAAAAAATCTCTCTCTTGTTGTACTTGTTGCTCTTGTTGGTATATGTCTTGTGGTGTTTTCGCGCTGTTGAATTTCAGTTAGGGTTGCAACAAATCCAAAGCTGGAATGAGAGAGATCTAGAATTTTGCTGCATTTGCTTAATCGGTTTTCTCAAAGCTTTTATGTCTGGTTGGTTTTGCTCCCTGTTCCTTGTCCGCTCTTCTTCTCCCAGACAGACACAGAGCGAGAGAGAGAGAGAGAGAGAGAGAGAGAGAGAGAGAGAGAGAGACGCAGTGAGTCATAAGACATGACAACAACTAGGTGACAAAACTAGGAACGCACCGGAGGCAAGCTGCAACCTAGGTTTTCAGCGAGGTTCTAGGCGCTCAAGAGCTGGATCGGCTCGGAGTGCTCGAGCTCTAGAACGATTTCGCGAAGGACCAGGCATCAGAGAATCAGACCTATATCACGAGGAAGAGGAGCAGGAGAAGGTGGCTGAGATCTCTGCCTTTCCAGGATCTGGCAAAAAGCAGCAGCAGTAGGTGAGAGTGTTCTGAGGAGGACGAGGCAGAGGATGAGAGGAAGTAGCAAGGCAGAAGCATTTGCTTATTTGTTACAACTCCACTGGAATTTTACACAGGATTGGCAGGCATTGCAGAGATGAAAGTTGTGAGGCTGAAGTTTTCTTGCTCAAGACTGAATGTTTTTGCATGAGTTCATGCGGTTTTTGAATCAAGCTCTTGTTGTTGATGGGAAAAACCCTAGGTTTAGTTGTCCAGAAGCTCCTAATCTGTTTCTAAATCTGTGAACCACGAAAAAAAAACTGTCTTTGAAGTCTAAATGACATGCGCCTGTACTTGGAGTGCAGTTTCCAGGATCTCCTTTCACCTGGTGGAGAATTTTGAGTATCCCACTGTTCAGAGGGAGTTATTGCAGCTCAAATTGTTCACAACGCAAAGAGTGATACATTAATGGTGGAGGCAATGATCCTTTCTGGGTTTCAACCCTATGATAACTGAACTACAGAGGTATTTGCCAGGTTTTTTTGACAATGTCTTGTATGCTCAATACGCGCTTCTTGGTTATGCTTGAGATCTTCTGTGATATGTCCTTTCAGGAGAACATTACTGGTTATCAAAGGTGGGTGCTTCCCGCATGGTTGTGCAATTAGGTCATGGATTTAGGGTAGCACTGTGCATGTGCCAGATGTATCCAAAATCAGTGGGATTATCAAGGCTTCCTGCCAAGAGAATCTCTTACAGACTCTGCTCTTCTTGCTCATGAACCAGATTAGCTGCAACCTAGTCAGTGTGCAGCTTGGCAGTGCATGTTTCTGTTGAGTGCACAGCTGAGCACTTGGTTTTTGGTTGGTAGGTGTTTTTGCAGGTCCTCCTGTTGATTTTTTTTTTCTTCTGCTATTTTGTTCAAGCCTTTGGCTTTTGTCTGCAATGCTGATGTTGTAGATTTCTGCACTTTGAGAAGCTTCAACATAGCTCCACACCCAAAAGAAATGGAGGGATCGAGTCTTTCAAATATTGCTGAGGCATCTCAGCCTTCTTCTCCTATTTCTCCTGTTTCTCTTAGTCATAATAAGTCACTTGGGGCAGCAAAGAAAGTCGATCGCAGAAACCGTGTGCACAGGTTATCACACTCAGGTGGGAGCAACGGCCGCACTTTTGATCTTGATGACATCGCATCTGGGTCAAATGGCTCTCATGTCACAAGCACTGAAAGAGCCTGTCGGGTGGCTGTAACTATCCTGGAGGCTAAAGATCTGAAGAGAAATGAGAATGGGCCAGATGCAAGGGACCCTATTTTCAAAGTGAAAGTGGATCAAGTACTGCGGAAGTCAACTGACATAAAAACAAGTGTCAATCAGGTGCCTTCTCAGACTGCAAGCTCCTTTACTATACATCTATCCCTCTAATCTTTTTGCAGCTCAACTTTGAAGCAATCTAGTGTGTCAGAATCTGGCTAGGGGTTGGTTGCTCTTGACATGAGTTTTGTTCTTCATCAGGCTGGTGTTCTGAAAGTGAACCAGAGTTTCATTTTTGATGTTCGAGATTTGAAGAATGCACAAATCAGTGTTCATGTGGTGGCACGTGGAGTGCTGGGGATTGAAGAAGCCCTAGGGCATATCACCAGTCTTTCCATTCTTGATTTACTGGAGGTACTGTTCTCTTCTCTGAATTTTGCAAAATGGAAAAGCTCATTTTCTTCTACATAAATGTATAGTTGTTTAGGCAATGCTTAGGAGAAAGATAGACAAGGTATTTACTGATCAAATGGAGAGGCTTAATGACATGTAAGTACCTCTTTCCAGGAACATGGAGACCAAAAGGATGTGGAAGCAAAATGGTATGATCTTCTCTCCAAGAGTGGCAGTCGAATCATGCCTGGAAAACTGTTCATGCAGATTATTGTGGGCAAAGCTGAACCGGAGCAGCCACTCTCGGCTTTTGTGGGAACTTGGAATGTAGGAAATGCCCGCCCCCCACCAGATCTGTCACCTTGGCTCCCAGTTGACGATACCTATGAAATCATTGCAATTGGTACACAAGAATGTGATTATCAAGCCCGTCCTCCATTCACAGACTGTGCTAAAGATTGGACTCATACTCTGAAGACTCACTTTGGGCAACAGTACAAGCTGGTTCATGCAACTTCACGAGGCCAAATGCGGCTTGTGATTTTTGTACGGGATGATGCAGAGAAGGCAATTTCAGAGGTGGAAAGTGACAGTGAGGCCACAGGGGTAGGCAATGTGTTGGCCAACAAAGGTGGCATTTGCATTGCCTTCAAATTTTGGGATACTGGACTCTGTTTTGTCAACTGTCATTTTGCTGCTCATGCTGGCCAATGTGAGGCTCGTAACAGCGACTACAGGCAGATTGCAGGGCAAATGCACCTTGGTATTGAAGGAATGGATATGTTGAACCAGTTCCATCATGTGTTTTGGCTTGGAGACTTGAATTACCGTCTGGACTTTGGAGCACTGGATGAGAAGCCATTGATTCCAGATCGTGCTTTCTGGGCTACTATTGTTAAGCAGATTCATGCAAACCGCTGGAAGGATCTAGTCAAGTATGATGAGCTACGGAAGGAGAAAGCAGATTTGCATGTGCTTACAGGGTTTAAGGAGGGAGAGATTACATTCCCCCCCACCTTTAAAATGCAGAGAGACTTCCTCGATCATTATAATCAGAAACGGATGCCTGCATGGTGTGATCGTGTGCTCTGGAAAACTTTGCAAGGATGTCAGTCAAGTCTTATAAGCTATTTCTCTGTGCCTAGCATTCAGACTAGTGACCACAAGCCTGTTGGTGCTACTTTCAAGCTGATATCATATGCCCTTCCCTCCTCAAACAGTGAGGTGCCTGATGAGGATGATAAAAGGTAAGAACTAAGAACTGTTTTCAGTTCACACTATAACAGAGGTTTGTAAGACTTCAACTTAGCAAGATCTTGCTTGTGACTTTACAACATGATCTCTTGTGTTGCTAATTTGGTATGAGATGCTTTTGTGCAGGTGGCATATTCGATTCACAGCATTGCGAGCAAAGAAGCTGCGAGCATCTGACATCAATGGCTTCTCTGATCCATTGGTCTCATTTGTTGGACCAAATCTTCTTCAGGAATTTTGCTCCAAGGTGAAGCACCAAACTTTGAATCCTGTATGGAACACATACCAGGAGCTCCCCACATTGGTTCTAAGCTCATTTCCTCTACAACGGGTTGACAAGGAGTATCTACTTGTTCGAGTTCTTGACAATGACTCAGATGAGGATGCACTTGGATATGGGGTCATTCCCTTGGGCCATGCAGTTGCCTCCTTCAGGAAAGGCTCTACAGAAGTAGCCCACTTCAAAGTCAAACTTTCATACCATGGTTTGCCAGCAGGTACTCTGGAAGGTGGCATGAAACTCACATGGGAGAGGAATGTGATCAAGAGGCGGGGTTATGCTACAGAGTTTGTGGGTCGGACAACAGGCATCAGAGATTCTTTCAAGAAAAAGATGTTTATCAGGAGTAGCCCCAAATAGGAGCACTCAACCAAACAGATGTTGGCAGATTGGGAACTTTGAAAAAACAGAGATATACCCATCACATCCCAGCACAGCAAGCAAAGAAGTCCATAGAGCTGGCAAAGTGCATAGTTAATGTACCTTACTGGGGATTGGCATCCAGTGTGTATAGAAAGGGCTCCTTTGTCCCTCCATGAATCTGGATAACAACAGGGAGAAGGGACCTGGATGCATTATGTTTGGATTAGGTGCATGATAGATCATTTTAGATGTCTTCAATGGGAAGCTGGATCTGATCTGGGTGGCCTCTGTATGAGTTCCATCCATTAGGCTTGATTGAGCTCCAATTGTATATCCCAGGTTGTGGAGCTGTAGATGATTTTCTACTTCATGGATAGAGCACATTTTTTATTTTGGAAATTCTCAACTTTATTGGAAAATACAAACACAAAAAAGAGTTGATCCTGCTTGCTTGCTCTGTGGGAGCATTACCTCTGCAATTCCCCTCATGTCAATTGGTGTACATATGGTAGCAGTTGGACTGATGACTCAGTATGAAAGCAGTCTCTCTTCTTGCTGTTGCTGCTGCTGGACTTGGGTTGTGAGGATATTTGTTCCTGAAAAGCCCATCAAATGAAGCAAGGTCTGCATCCAGTTATTGTCAACTTGTTATGCCAAGAGAACCATCACCTGCCTAAAACTCTTGGAGTGAAGACATCCAAGTCATGCATGTTGGTGGATTACTCACTGGATCTGGCACCAAGAAGTCCAGGAAATGATGAATACAAAGGTTCTCAGCAGGAAAAGGTGATGGAAGGGAAATGTGGAGGGAGTGATGGTTTCATGAAATCAAAGTAAGGTCACTTGGGTCCTGAACCTACTAATCCTTACCTCGTAGATTTTATTGTGTACTTGATAGGCAACTCATAGCAACAGAGATGCAATAATCTTGTTGCTGAGATGGTTTTGCTGACTGTCAACAAGCAATGTTGTTAGATGAAACACATTTAACAGAAAATTTTCCACCACAAAAGTTGTGGCGGCCAACATCTATCAGCCTAAGATCCATTCTCATAGGTGCATGCAGACGTTGTGTGCCCTCTATCTGCAAGCCAATCTTTCCCCAACCTGCTGGAAATTAAACCTTGGACACTCCCGACCTTCCATACCTTACCTCTTTCTTCTGCAACTCCCTGTATGCTTACACTTGGAGACAAGCAAGAATTTGAGGCTAGAATTTGGTCAAGTGCTTGTACAAGAGGTAAAGTCTCTAATTTCCCAAAAGAGCCCAGTGTAACCTGTCACAAAACTTCTGGAAGGGAAAGAAGGGGATTTGCTGGTACTCTCTGAATAACCCAACTGAGCTTGAGAGAAGGAAACAAAGTTGAATCATTTCTCAATTGCAAGAGAAAGCCATTAGAAGTACAATTGAGCTCACAAAATTATTCTAATGAGAAAAGATGAAATTGCAACCAAATGACATGAAGAAATCCATCTGACACAGAAGACAATGCTGTGCACCTGACCATGCTAGAGAGCTGTGCCATGCAGCTGAAATGTCAAAACAAGCTTTGAAAGCAAGCATCACAGTTGAATTCAACATAGTGATAACAAATCCTCATTTCATATGCTGACTGTCACGTGGTGGAGTGGATACAGTTTTAAGCAACGATGCTCTGCTACAACACCAATGCTGCTGTCTTGGCAGCAGCCATGGATTCTTCCTGGGGCAATCTCAGAGTCTGATGCCTGTTTTTCTGTTGTACTATTACACAGGTATGGCATTCCCATGCAGAAGAAAGCAACAGTCATGAGAATAGATTTCACGGCATTGATGGATCACACAACCATAAACACATATCCTCCTTGCTGTACTCTACTGACAATATCAGTTGTCTGTCTTTGTTTCTTCTGACTGCGACACAAAGCTCTTCTCTGGTGTGCCAGCCAAGTGACATTTGATGAGTTCACCCATTGTCTAATCATTTTGCAAGATGTTGGAACTGCATTTCTCTGCCTGTCAGGTAATATATACGGCTAATGGATGTTTCCACAATTTGCAGAATTGAGAAGCAACAACTGCAAGATCAAGTGTTGCAACAGATTGTCTAGCTTGAAGTCAAGAATCTTCCACACCAATCAGAAGCTGGTAATTCTTCTTGTACATAGAACATGGGCATACAGAAAGTGGTTAGGATGCCAAAAGACTTACATTTACTCCAATAATGCTCATGTACCCTATAGCCAAAATGACATATGCATGTACTATTGGATTTGCACAAGAGTTCACTATTGCACAATCAGTGACAGAGCGCATTGAGCAGACACATGTCTAGAATGGTTAGTTGTAATCAGTTGCGTGGAGTACAGTGGGTTCAATATGTGGAGGTACTGTGATCCACCATGGGAGATGGCGAATTATGCAAATTATTGTGATTCAATTAGACAATTTTCTTTCCCAATGACATCATTCATTGAGGTGTCATTACAATGACATTGTAGTGGTCCAGTTCCAGCTATATGCCTTGGTACAGTGGCATGGTTGATGGTGTCTTCCATTCAATGGCCTACTGTTGGGTGTAAGGCTAAAGTGGCCCAGGCACTAGTTTTGTAGTAGTGTTCATTTAAGAAGCATCTATCGATACAAAGATAACACTTTTATCTCTTTTTGATGGTAAATCTGTTCTCTTGTATGATTCTTAGAGCTTTCTCAGTGTCTTCTAAATTTCGTATCCTAACACCTTGCTGTAACAGCTTGATAATATTGTTAGGATGAAATTTGGAGGCATCATTGTTGTTCGGACAAAGCCCAAGATGGTCCTCATAATCATCAATAGCATATGTGGTCCCCTTCTTTAGACTCTCACACACTTGACAAGGAAATTGGCAGGTGTTTTCGATTGGAAAGAGTGAATACGAGACCTTATTCAACCAAGACACCTAATTGTTGTCAGGCACAAACAAGCGCAACATTGGTGATCCCACAATTGTGAAAGGTGCCCAATGTCTAATGGGTGCATTCTTGTGGATCATTTGCAGCATGACCATCTGCAAGCACTCACTTAAATTCTTGCCTGTTGGGGTTGCAATGAGTATCTCATAGAACAGATCTAGAAAAGTGCACATACTATGTCAGTACTTTCAATGTCAGTGGGTATCTTGGAGGATAGGATACCTCCCATAGTAATAGAAAGGTCTACCACACAAAACACCATCCATCTTTTTCTAGCTGTTTTAGCAAGATTTGTGGGTAACTTCAATGCTGGATAATAACTTATGTGCCACAAAATGTGAGGTGAAGCAATCATCCACTTTTCAAAAGGTCAGAATTGCAGTTGCTGCTCCAGATTGCAGAAGAGCTCTTCCTAATTCTAACAGGCCTTCACCAGCAGTTGCTTGGCCCAAAACTGACTCATGCACTCAGAACAGCCAGCCCAGAAGAGATGCTCAAAGTTGCAATCTCTGCAGCCATGAGAACCTGGTCTGCCTGTTCAGCCTTCATATGTTTGGTCTAATAGCAGTGCCTTCAAAGAGACTCAGCCTGTCATTCCTCCAACCATCAGTTGCATCAACATCAAGTTGATCATGCTGCATGATGCATTGCCCTTGTGGGGTGTTTCTGCAGACATGGATGGAGGCTCTTCCACCACAACTGACACAGATGTTTGGTGCAGATGTTGATGCAGATGTACTTGCTACATCACAAGATTCAGAGGGTTCTTGAAGTACAAGACAACCATGAGGGTATAGATTATTATCCACCCTACCATGTGTGGCCCAGCAGCACCACAGCGCTGTTAGATAAGCCCTCAAGGACAGCTCTCTTGGTCATGTCTTTGCCCACACAAGGTTTGACCTGGAAATACGATGTCACCGTCTTTGCTTCCTCTGCTGCATATGGTACCTGTCTCTCTTTCAGCCCCATTGGTTCTGGGTTAAAAGCTTTGAAAGCTGCTGGCATCCTATGGGGAAGCTGGCTGTCAGCTTGAGACTGCTGCATAGTCATCATAATCTCAATCTGTTTCTCCTGTTTTAAACAATACCCTACAAGATTTGGAGGATTGTGACCAGGTGCAAAAACAAATGTGTCACAATCCTCCAAATCTTGCTCAATGAATTGCACTAGGAGTGAGTGGAGTGTGCTCAGACCTAAGTTTTTAGTTGCTCCTGTCTCTTCTCCTTCCACAAATGCTCTCATGCTTTTCTCATTGAGTTCAAATCTTCGCCCACCAACTTAGCTTCAAGCTTTGGGAGTTGCATTATTTCAACTTCATTACCCTCTTTTTCCTTCTCCTGTTTACATTTGTACTTATTCTTGGGCTTGTTTGCAACAACTAGTGTTAAAACTGCATCCATTTTGACCTTTCTTTTTCCAAGTCTTATGGCATCCTGCTCTGATACCACCTTTAGCTTTCAGATGTCCTTTAAGGTGCATTCATACTTGGTGTTAAGGATTCTAGTGTTGAGTTCCTTAACACCATACTAGTCATTTAAGACTTAAACTTACTTATTGTGAAGATTTTATGTTAAACTAAACATTCACTTAACATTAAGCTATTGCCCATTTAATAATGGGTGTCACCTAGATTTTCAATTACCATTGATTTAACATCAAGTGCGAATGCACCATTTAGTGCATCCCAACTCTCCTAACTCTCCTTGACTTTTTAAAACAAACCTCAACTACTTGCACATGATCAAACCACATACAGATTAGTTCTTTGTTCGAAATACAATTTCAAACAGATTCTCTACTTAAGGCCATTCCCTTCCATCTCTAAGGTAAGAAGCACTCAACTTGTTGCAGACTTTTCAATTGGTCCAAGATTTCATTACCTGAAGTCTCCCAACTTTGTTTGGTAGTCTAATCACGAACTTATGTTATTTCCAAGAGAGCACCTTTGCCTTCATAAAATCCCTCCACCCAATTTGACACATTTTATGTGTTGGGTGGTGACCTGCCTTGTCGGGAGTTGAATCCAACTTGACATTTACATTATGTAACGAAGTATGCATGTGAACGAAAACAGGGTGAATTGTTAGTAAAATCATTTTTACCTAGCGGCAAATATTGCAGGGAGTACTGATTTTTATTTTATTTTGTTGTTTATCGAAATGACAATGGATCAATGGATCATATTTCATCATGCATTATGTCATCATGCATCGTATTATGTCATCAACATAAATCCTATAATACATATGTATTGCGTAAAGAAAAGCGAAATTACTAAGGTTAATGGATTAATGTGGTTGATCATATGTTTTTATTTCAATTCAATCCTTCCAACATTTGCAAAACCTCTTGCATTTTTGGTCTTTGATATGGGTTTTCCTATAAGAAAAAACAATGTAATAAAAGTTAGATGCTTATTATTTAATAGTTATACAATATTGTAATCAAACTATAGAAAAATAATCCAATAAATGGGACCATATGTTCATCGTGAGCAATATTCAATAACACAATGTGAACATCTTTCAATTTATTTTTATTAAAAACCAACCTATATATTTATTCAACGTGACAAAATTTTATCAACTTAAAAATTAAGGTATATTCCTTAATTATAATATCAATAATGCAAATGGTTTAAATTATGAATTTCCAAATGAAATATAATTTTTATTGAAAATACCATTCACATAAGTAAACCTTTTTAGAAATTTTTACATTCATTGGCTAATTAAATTTAATGAATTTCAAATTGTTTCATGTATTTCATAATCCATGATTTTCAGTTTTTGAAATTTGTTTGACCACAAATTTAATGATAAACACAAAAGATTTGGCACAAAGATTATTTGGATGCATGGGAAATTCGCAAAAATACATTGTTTTCATTGTGATCAAATCCAACAATTGAATTGTCGATTACAACATTGGAAATTTCTTGAAATCCATTTTTTTGCACATGAACTGTTTTTGCCCATTTGATAAAACCATGAATGTGAAATACTTCATTTTTGATCCATTCACAAGTTGAATCAACAATATTCCAAAGCTATACACATCACTCTTTGGTGACATGTCTTGGTTTTGGAAGTTGATGGTTTTGAAGTTGATAAATTTTTTGGTGTTATATATCCACATGTTCATGGTGTCAACATTGAAGCCAATGTAATCTAAAATTGAATTTGCCAAACAATGTAATCAATAAATGATGTGTGTTGCATGCATTCAATATACATATTACAATTCATAAAATCCACATTCAAGTGGTTCAATACCAATACCAAACCATAATTTATTTAAAATTTCTTTTAACACAAAATTTCCAATTCTTTGTATCATTATTTATGCAATTATATAAAGTAATTTCCTCATACACAATTTCCACATTTAAGAATAATTACATCAAGTTTTTTTTTCAAATGTTTGTTTCATATTGTGATTGTTTTTCATGTATTTGCCCAATGACCTATAACAATGAATTTATGAAATTTCAAAATTATGAAACATGACTTTTCAAATTTGCTCTCTGAAAATTCAGGAGTCCACCGAGATTCTAACTCCTAAAGTGAGAGTTCATTTGGGAGTGTGGGGGGTTCATTCCCTCACGCTCTCTTGCATTCTTGGGAGCATGAAATGTGACTCCCGAATTTCCCTTTTGGTTCGTGCCTTCGTAAGCCCTTGCTTTGGTCGCAAGCCCAAGGTTAAAATTGCAACAAATGTGTTTTCATTTAAGAGGATATTTTGTGGTTTGATGTCAATATGGACAATCCTTGGATTGCATTCGTGATGTAAGTATGCTAATCCTTGAATAATTCCTTTGACAATGTGTATTCGTTGGACCCAATCCAAAAGCTTGTAATCAAAAAGTAATTTGTCGAAAGATGAATTTGACATGTATTCATACACTAACATGTGTTGGAAGCTTTGAATATAATAGCCCAAAAGTTGAACCAAATTCATATGTTGAATTGACCCCAAAGTGCACTCATATGATATGAATTGTTTTTCTGCATATACAATATTTTAGGAACCTATCAAATTTAAAACTTTAAATTGTAATCTTAATGTCATCCCATTCATTTTCATACACAGTTCCAAATGCTCCTTTCCTTGAAGTTGAACTTTTTGAAAAGTTCAATTCATCATATGTAAAACATCAAATATTTGAATTACATGGCAAAGATTTTATTATAGGTTAATATTTTTCTACCATCCATTTCAATGATTTTCTAGTTTCCAATATCCAATAATAATTGATTGAAGAATGAAAATAATAATTTCCAATGCAATTTGATATTTTTTTAACTTGAAATTTGTGGTGGATTGCATTAATAAAATGAATGCATCATTTGGTTCAAAAATATTAACATTGTCAAGGTCTTCTAAAGCTCCAACATAGTCTTCCATGTTCTTTTTGATATATTCATGAATCTTCAAAATGGATGCATCATTTGGTTCAAGAACATGAGCTTTTTCGAGGTCCTCCAAGGCTTCAACATAGTCCCCCAAGTTGCTTTTGACACCTCCATGAAACATAAAAATGAATACATTGTTTAGTTCAAAAACATCAGCCTTGTCAAGTTCTTCCAAGGCTCCAACATAATCCTTCAATTTGTTTTTGACATCTTTACAAAACGTCAAAATATATGCATTGTTTGGTTCAAGAACATGTGCCTTGTCAAGGTCTTCTAGGGCTTCAACATAGTCCTTCAAGATCCTTTTTACATTTTCACGAATCATCAAAATGTATGCATTATTTGGTTGAATAACATGAACTTTGTCAACATCCCTGAATGCTTCAACATAATCTTTCAAGTCCTTTTTGACATTTGCACAAACCATCAAAATGGATGCATTGGTTGGTTCAAGAACATGACCTTTCTCAAAGTCTTCCAACTCTCCAACATAGTCCTTCAAAATCTTTTTGACATCTTCATAAATCATCAAAATGAATGTATTGGTTGATTTGAGAACGTGACCTTTCTCAAAGTCTTCCAACACTCCAACATAGTCTTTTATAATCCTTTTGACATCTCCACGAATGTTCAAGCTGAATACATTGTTTGGTTAAAAAATATGTGCCTTCTCAAGGTCCTCCAAGGCTCTAACATAGTCCTCTAAGATCCTTTTGACATCTGCACAAATGTTCAAGGTGAATGTTGGTCTTTTGAACTTTCTTGGATAATAGAGATATCCGTAAAGTCAGGAAAAGACAGCACCAGTACCCTGAGTTTGGTCATACACAGGGTGAGATTATAAAAATATCTGCAAAAAAGTACATTAGCATTCAACTGGGTGTAAAACTCAGGAAACCATCAATTTATGGTCTCCTGAGTTTCACCCTGTCTTTCTTTTCTCCTGAGCGCCTCCACTGCTGCTACAAAAAATTTCACTGCTCCTACGTGTACAGCTACTATAATTCTTCTCGAACATTGTGCATTAAATGCTGAAATTCAACATTTCGTACTGAGTTTCAGCATTTCATACTGAGATTTAATAAAATTTCCTTACTTTATGGATACCACTAAAAGAGGGGTTAGGGGGTGAAAGGAGGCCCAAAGACAGGGTGAATTTGCAGATTTCTCTAATAAGTACAAAACTTTAATTTTGTACACACCCATCACAGGAGAAAACAATCAAAGATGTTGACAAGTACGTGAGCTCACTACCCCAAGATAAGAGTGCTATTGCCAAACATTATCAGTTTGACATCATCAAACCTAATAAGTTTCTTATTTGACAAATTACAGGTGCCATATCTTGATCCAACTACATTTGGTAAGTTTCTTTCTAAGTTGTTTTGGACTTGTTTTGTTTGCTTGAAGATCATGAATTTTTTTATTGCATGGCTCATGAGAAGAATCAAAATAACCACAGAGTAAACTTGTTTCGAGAATTTCAAATCCCTCACATTTTCAGAGGGTGAAAGAAATGCATATTTGGGAAAAATAGATCTCATTGTTGTTGTGATTGGCATTCATTTGTGGGGGGGGGGGGGGGGGGGGGGGGGGGGGGGGGTGGTGGGGAGCTATTGGAGTTTGGTTGGAATGTAGTCGTATGGTCTAAACAAAAGCTTGGCCATCATTTTGTAATGTAGTCATATGGTCTAAACAAAAGCTTGGCCATCATTTTGTAGTGTAGTTGCATGGTCTAAACAAAAACTTCACCATCATTTAAACTTGGCCATCATTTTGTAGTGTAGTCGCATGGTCTAAACATGAGCTTGGACATCATTTTGTAGTGTAGTTGTATGGAAGGGTCTTTTTTTTTCCCCCATTTTGTGCAAAGACCATTGAGCAAGGGCATTCCCAAAATTCGGTCCCATAACTTGACTCATGCCGTCCATCGGGGTCCTAGTCTGGGAAACGCCTCACTCGCAAGGCCCTACCTTATACATAACATTGAATCAATAGCCCAAGTGATGGAAGTTCATGGCCCCTGATGGATTTTGGTTTTATAATATCTGGAGTTTCTCGGGATTGTTGCGGCTGCAGTTCCATGGAAGAAGAAGAAGAAGAAGAAGGAATACTGCTGGTGTTGGTTTGTTGAGAGCTTGTATCTGTCAGTCTTTTATCATGGCTGCGACTGTAGGAGAGATGTCGTCGTCACCCGAGATTACTACTCCTCGTTCGCAAGACTACGCGTTAGCTTTGGACGGGAAGACTGCAATCATCTTGCCTTCGCCATCCGATGTAGAGGGAACTGTCATTCCTCGGTCTAATAAGGTGTTCGATTCCCAGACGTCGAGATCACGGGCTTCTGTCAAGCCCGTCTCACCTACGACTCCTTCTCGGTCCATATTTGTTCCTGAACGCAGTACGGGATCAGCTCCAACTTCGCCGAGTACAGTAAACAGCGAGCTCGCACCGCTCATTTCTAATGCCGGTGGTTCAAGGTCCATCGCCATCGACTTTCTTCCCCTCTCCGTTCCGTCCTTGACTGCTTCCGTCCAGTCTGTAAAACGTCACTTCCTGCTCGGATCTTCCTCGGTATCTGCTGCTAAGCTGAACTTCCCCATTGCGATCTTTCTAGTCCAGAAGTGTGTCTCTTCAGAGTCTTCTGTTTCCAATTTCTTCATCCGCCAATTCGATTGATTAGGGTTTGGAGCTCTAGTCCAGAAGGTGTTTCAGAGTCTTCTGTTTCCACTTTCCTCATCCACCATCTCAAATTGATTAGGGTTTGGAGCACCAACCAAGCGAGCTTTCTTTCAGACTAGGATGAGTAGCAGAAGAGATTTGATGCAATGGGTTTTGTGCATGGAAATGGAACAGGAAAGGAGGACAAAACTGAGAAGCCCTGTTGTCGAATCTGCTGGGCTTCCTGAATTGCTTGCATGGATATGGGGTGGCTCCAGATATTCAGGCCCTATGTGCATGGCATTGGCTGCACTAGCTTATACACTCATGGGGGTTCTTGTTGAATTCTTTGCAGGTTTTGATTGTCTCTCCCTCTTCCCAATCTTCCCCATATAAGGGGCCTTATCATCATGCAATGAACTCTTGTGTTGTTGGAAATAGGATCCTGGGTGCTATCGAGCAATGCAAGCCTGCATTACTACTGTTTTAATCTACCTTCTGCTCTTTGAAGTTCTGAAGCTTCTACCAAGAATATAAGCACAGCGGTGATGTGAATTATGGAAACACAATCAAACCTTACATTTCTTTTGCTATTGCCAAGACTGATTGGATGTTCTTATTTGCTTTGCATATCTTGTGAGGGTTTGTCTGAAATTGAGTTGTGCATGTCATTGATTTCATTTGCATTCCAGCGCAGTTGATGGGGAGTGTCTACACACCCAGTAATCTCTTGATAGGCAATTCAAGTTATGAGTTGCATAGATCAATGCTTCAGGAGGAGTTCAGCTATTCTTTTCTACGAACTTCCCTGATTTTTTGCTCAGGACATCTTATTTAGTGGCCTAGATTAGTCAGTCAGCCTTGAATTATCTTCCTATTTATTGCATTATTGAAAATAGCTGTGTTGTTTTGTAATCTTGATAATTTGTTGATTAATGTGGACAGTGCAAGAGATGCCACTGTACGAGACTCAATTTTTCAGGTGCGCAGTGGTGTCTGCTGCTGCTGCTGCTGTAACAAGAGCAACAGGGCATTCCTTGTTTGGAGCACCAACTGCCAGACATTTGTTGGCAGCAAGGGCTATTATGGGGTTGATTGCATCTTCAGGCTTCATCTATAGGTGAGATTGATTTTTTGTCCTTCACTCATTCAATTTTGCAGTTACATATGCTCCTGAATGTGTAGGTATTGAGTTACCCAATCCAGTGGTGTAATGATATCATACACTAATCAGTCTCCCATCCTTCTCAAGCTTCCTGTTTCCAGTATCAGGAATATTCATGTCATGTTCTGTCAAAATGGAGGGACCATCTATCACAGAGATTTCACAGTCACCTCCATATTTTCTGAACCTGTGTGATGGACTGGTCAAGCTTTGATTCTACATTTGTTGCTTTCAAGCAATTCAGTGGTTTATAACTCTTCTGCTACATGATCTTGTTGTTGTGTTTGGTAGAGAGGAAATGTCAGATCTGTTCTTGATGGATGCACTGAAATCACCATCACCACCACCTAGTATCTATGGACTAGATGCTAAGGCCTTAGCACCTTAGAATGTGCACACTCTTGAAAGAAGCAACGGTTGATTTGTATCAGATAGCCTTTGATGGGGCAGAATGTTGGCATGTTCCCCATTTCTGCACTTCGCATGCATGGGTGCCACTGTTGCAGCCTATCAGTCCTTCCACTTTCTGCAGCTGCTTCTATAAATTTCTCAACGCCGCTTTTCACTGCACTGCTTTCTACAATCATCCTCCAGGAGCCATGGAATCCCAGAGTTATTGCAGGTACCCCTTCCTCACTTGTGTGTACATTTCCCTCTCTTACTATTTCTGTTCTGCAATGCAGAGGGCTAACACCTAACAGGATACCAGTCTCTCTTTTTGTTGATAGTTTTGAAAGGGGGTGACTGGGGCAGGCTCCATATCAGGATTCCTTGGAGCACTTTTTATCCTCCAGTCCTTTCCTTTCTTAAGAGGTGAGTGTCCAGTCTCTTGGATGCTCTGAATTGCATTAATTTCAAGGATTTGCAATCTCTGAACCCTAAACCTAGCATGTACAATTTGCTGTATTGTCCTGTTCTCCATTGTGGAGTTGTAACACAACTTTTTTATGTAACATCCAGTGCAGTATCCTTTTCTCCAGTAATGAGTTGTAAGACAACCGAGAGCATTGTTGGTATACTTGAAGAGACAGATTCACTAGACTGAAGTGAATAGCCATGATGTGCTTCACTTTGCCAGGCAAATACCTAGATTGCTGTAAATTTTTGGTGATTCTCATCTAATCTACAATTGTCTTACAGTTTAAACATCTTGTATGTTTGCACAGATCAACCTGCATTTGCACCAAGTGATGGTGCCTCTTCAGATGACAAGAGATATCTCCAAGGGGCCTCAATGACACTTGCATTTGTGGCTGCAGCAATCGGAGGGGCAGTTTACTGCTGTATAAGAAGCCTTGGAAAGGCTGGAGAACCCCCACAGTAAGCTGCTAACTCTTCAGTCTATGTGGAGTGACTTCTAAATGGCATGGGTAACTATTGACCAAACAAACTTTTGATTCTGATTGTGTTGGCACCAACTTCTGAAAAATGATTCACTTGCCACCTACAACAACTATGTCCATGGAGAAACTTAATGCATTTTTTGAACCAATATCTGAAGGGTTTCTATCATTTCAGATATTGAGTAGACAGTGTTCTCTCAGCAAAGTAGCATTAGTTATTCTTAAGGTACTAAGCCTATTTTTCATCTCTAGAATACTCAATCAACCTCTGAGACTAGTTTCTCACTCTGCAGGGTGACCGTCTTTGCATTTGCAGCTTTGTCCTGTCCAATAGCAGCACTTTGTGCATTGCTTTTTCAGGTTAGTAAAGCCTGGAACCAATGCTCATTCCTGCATTCTTTGTCACATATCCTGTCAGTATTGTTCAAACCTCTCCTTAGGTATTTTATTTTAGGTCTGGAAAAGTTCTCAGTACTTATTAATATATTTTGTGTCACTTGTGCTCACTCAACATCCTGCCAATCAAGAACATTGAAAAATATTTTTACTAGATTTTCCATTTGTGTCTGAATGGCATTTTTGGCTCAAAGTTTGTTGGAAGACATTCGCATGGATTACAGATGGTTATAGTCATGCCAATGTGCATCTACTGTTATATCTTCTGCAGCATGTAAGCCAGGAAACTCAGACTTGCTGATCGTACATGTTTATATGTCTCACATGTCATCCTTGGAAACTTTTGTAGGATTTTGTTCTACCAGGATTTGTTGACCTCATTGGTATGGTGATAACAGGCATTACTGCATTTGTAGCCCAGGTACCACTGTACCATTTCCTTCATGGAGACTCATGCCCTCTTGCATTTATTCTCTTCTAATTTGGTTCAGTACTGCATGAAGTATAGGTGGTATTTGCAAAGACTTTGGTTTTTGCTGAAATTATGCTATCTAGTATTTCTGGGGGAATGAAAGAATGCTGCAGTCAGGGAATAGTTGGAGTTCAGATTGTTTGATTTCTTAGTGCCTACCCAATGGTGTGCCTTCAAGGGTTTTGCTCTTACAATTGGTAACTGATGAAGCCAGTGGAGTCTTTGGCCAGTTCTGGGTTCCAGTCTGGTTTTGCCTGTTTTTGATCTGGTTCTCAGTCCAGTTCTGGGGAATCAACCACCAGTTCTGATGGTTGAATAACTTCTCAAGTCAGCATGGAGAAGTAATTTCAGCCATTCAGCCACATCTTCACTGATTTGGATTTGGATTTGGCAAGAAATGGGACTCCCATTTTGTAGTTATTCTCGGATTCTTATGTGACATGGCAAAATCTGCTATTGATCTGCAGGTGCTTGTAGCCCGGGGATTGCAATTAGAAAAGGCTGCAAGAGCAACATCCTTCCTGTACATCGAGGTGAAACTTTATCTCTTCTAACTGAGTTTGCTTATTCTTCTAAATTGATGGTAGTTTTACCATCAAGTTTGAGTCCACCGACCCACCTGCGTTTAACAGCACTTGGGGGAAGACAACACAAAAGAGAAATGGTTATCCATTTTTGTCAAATGTAATCACATACACTTTATAGGGAATACAGGCAAAAGATCCCACAGGTAAATGACAATTGAGTGATTGGCCATTGCAGGTTGTGAGTTCATATTTGCTGCATGCATTTCTTTTGGGCTATGTACCTTCATTGTATGCAACTGCAGGCATCATACTTGTCACATTCAATATCTGCTCCCTGCTCTTCTGGGAAAATGAACAAGTTGCTGGTTGACCACAGCATCAGCCTCCAAGGATGTAAAAGGCCTAGTGTAGCTGTTACTATAATGAACTTCAATTTTATGCAGTTTAGCTATACTTAAGTGTGATGAATAACCTGGCTGTACACAGGAGTCTTTAGTAGAGATCTGTAATCATTATTTCAGCCACTAGTCAGGAGGTGTGCTTTGTGGGAAAACCTCTTAAAATTTTGGAGCATAATATCTTTTAGCATGAGGCCTATTGTTAAGCTCCTTGGTGACGGGCAAGGCCAAGTCTGGTGTCTTGCACTGAGATGTATGTGGAATGTAGTTTGTAATAAGTGGAGTGCAGCAGCAAGCAGGTTTTTCTACGCCTGGAAAACCAGTTGTGTATCTGGAGAGAAATTGTAAAAGAAATTTGAAAAGAAAAGTGACAGTGCTGCTTTGTGCTTCAAATGTGTTTCATTGAGCAAAGTAAATCACCACCATTGCATCTTCACCAAATGCTTTGACATTTGCCAGTTCCAGATTAGATTTGTCCATGTTGACTTCAAAAGCATTTTCTTTATCATCTTCCAATATGAAGTAGGCTCGATGGCTAACATCTACTTCGAATGGGATCTTCTTGTATGTAAATATGAACATTCTATTCCAAGTAGAGGTACAGTAGGACAATGCAAGATAGGTGAATGAACAATGTACAGTATGAACACTCCGGCGAGCTTATCCTAGGCAATAGTATACACTGCTCTCAAATTACACTCTCAATACTTGTCTAGATCTTGACCTCAACCAGTTGTACACAACATGGCCCAGTCTAGAACATGACCTGTTGGATGGAATTTTTTGACTCCACGTGCAAAGGTGCAAACTAAATATCATGATGCAGAAAACCAAGTATGCATGTTTATTCCTGTTCCCTCCAAATTGCAGAGTATTTAGATGCGAAGGGAAGCAAGTAGGAAGTAGTCATGAGATTTTCCAATCAATTTTAATAGAGGTTTCTGGGATTAGTATGCCCATTGTACATTATTTATCTGCTGGAACGCATTTCCTGATATGAACCACATGGCCACACCTTTTCTTGGGTTTTTATAGAGTTGGCTTGATTGTTCCTTTGTTTCGGTGACTTCTTAAGGGAAGATAATTGAAATGGAAAGCAACCACAGCTCTTATTTTTCAGTTTTTGACACACTCGTTTGTCCAATTGGAATTCTTGCTGCTTTTGGGTGGGAAGGCAACAGTCCCAATTCCACCTTAAGAAAGACATGACACAATGGCAAAAAGATTGGTAAAAGAGAAAGGAGCATATGCTGTTTGAAATGATCTAGCAAAGCAGCTGTCACAACTGGAAAAAGTAACCAAGACAATATTGAACTAGAACCATTACATCGTCTAGGATGTCTATAATGTCCAGATTTCCTGCTAAAACTTTTCAGATGTAGGTGTTGAAGCCAACACCATCCTCAAATTTCTGCTCTCTATGATGGCACTGCAAAACACCACCACCAGCATTAGAAAACAGCTGTGACAATGATTTACTCTTCAAGTGGTCACAGGTTATTGCTAACAGCCCAACAAGCAAAATATGGAAGGTGTTTAGCAAGGAATCAGATTCTCACTGTATGTGGTGGTATCAATCTGCTCTGGTAGCTCTTTGATGTCCACTTCAAAGCGCTCTTGCACCTGACAAAGATAACAGACCCTAAGTTAATTGAAACAAAGGAATAAGAGGAAAAAGATAACAATATTGGTCCAGAAACAGTTTCAACCTGTTTTGTAACATCTGCTGGAAAAGTTTACCTGATTGAGAACATCTGAATCAGAGGCAGAAGCCACAAAGGTGATGGCCAGACCCTTGGTTCCAAATCGACCGGCTCTTCCCACCTGGTATAATATGCAAGTACTGATCAGTTCATAGAGCACAAATGACATCAGCCTAAGCCAGATAACACTACTTCACTCATCACTCACCTTCTTCAGATAGAATAACTCCCATGAGAATCAAGAAATCTCCATATTAACAATTAGGAGAGCCAGAACAAGGTTCAAAACTTTTTCTCTAAGTCAAAGAAAGAATTCCAGATAGGGACTGAGGAACTGGGAAGAAGAAAAACACCAAAGGAGAGAACAAACAACAAGACCTTGAGATAGAATGAATCTCTGCTGACATCCATACTCAGCACACACTACAGAAGAATATAGATATTTGTATGGACATGTCAGCAAAGGCAGAACACATACCCGATGCAAGTAAGTATCTGCAGAGTCAGGCATGTCATAGTTGATGACAATGTTAACACGCTCAATGTCAATGCCTCGTCCAACAAGGTCAGTGGCCACCAGAATCCGCTTGTGACCCTCCTTAAAACCTTTGTACCTTGTCAACCTGCCCATGGACAAGTATATGCTTGGATCACTCACAGTTACAGGTTCATCTACCCTGCTATCACTTTGTTTATGCTTTTCATTGCAAGTTTGTAGGAGGGGCAATGCAATACAGAAAGTCAGCAGATGGCAAGGTTGACAAGATACAAACCGCTCTTCCTGTGACATGCCCGAGTGGATACAAATGGAAGGAAAGTTGCACTCCACCAACAGCTTATTCAGCTCTGCAGCACGGCTCACGCTCTTCACAAAGATCACAACCTGATTGAAGTCGAGCGCATCCAGCAGGTCGTTGAGCTTCCGATTTTTCTCCACCTCGCTCAGCTTGATGTAGTGCTATTTGTGATGCATATCCACAAAAATTATTTACCAACCAGTCAACAACTCAAAACAGATTTTGACCACGATATCCACAACCCATGCAAGCTTACATAAGGGGAAACAAATACAATTTGTTGACTAGTTACAACATGGACTATTTAATCATGCATGTTCTCATACTCCCTTCTTTTGTCTTCTCCAAGCACTTTCTAAGTCAGGTGTAATCTACACGCCCTTGCCATCATATGGAGAAAAATTGTATACATGGAGATATTCTCAAAGAAACCTCACCTGCACGAGACCATGCAACGTAAGCTTTGCCTCATCGTCCACATATATCTCCATGGGCTGTAATTTGAAACGCCAGCAAAAAAACATAGGACCACACACACACACACACACATATGAGGAGATTGTGCTTGTATCCTGGCCATCCAACTGCCAGCGCCCATGCACACTGGCCTTCCAATGCCAACCAGGTATGAGGAGCCCATTTCTTTCCCTTTTCAAAGCTCTTCCCCTTAGGAATCTTCAAACGAAAAAATTGAGTCCCATAAACCTGCAACTATACTGCTGCTATTGCATGCCATCCAAAAAAGAATGCCGATTGACCAAATTGCTGTGTCCTGTTGTTCTCCCCTAGGAGAGGTAGCTGTATCTCTTCCCAGATGCGAATGCACATGAGTACGAACTGCCCACAGATGACAAATTTGCCTTGTTTGCATTCCTCATCAGCACGCATGTTGCAATGGAAGATGTAGGCAGAAGACAAAACTAACAAAGACTTCCTCCTGATTTGAAGAAAAAAAAGACCATGCTAGTTTTGAAGGATCACCTCCCCAAGGTTTACCAAAACATTCTCAAGCAAGAATACACTAGGAGCTTCATCCACCCTAACCCCTATATATGAAACTGCTGTGTGGAAGAGAGCCCAATGTAAGCACCACTGCTCCCACAGCTTCTTGATGAAAGCCCGGTCAATTGTCAACCAAGAGTGAAGTAAGGTAAGAAGGGCCCGAAATGCATCAATCACCCTCTAGACAAGAAAAAATGGGTCATGTCGATGGACACTAGCATGCTGCCAGCACCAAGAAAGAAGGATAGCAGCCCAAGATTGGTGAAGAAATGAGGTGGCTGCAAGACATTACATCTTGCATGAATCTCTTGCAGACAGGTCGAATCTCTTTGCTCAATGTGGCAGAAAACATCATAACTTGCTTGTCGTGAGGGGTCAGCTTAAAAATCTCCTGTACATCCCTTCGCATGTCTACAACCCAGTCTCTGTCTGTCAGTGCTAAAAATGGACAATTTGCAATTACAACAATGCTCACAAAGACATACTTTGGCAAAGAAATGTCAACCAGAAATGCAGAAAGACTTTCAAAACAGATCTAATTATCTTGCTAAAGAGATTCTCTTCGGTATGAGTTACCAGAGATTTGAGTTGCTAGATAGGGATCAATACAAATGCCAGAGAAACTATGCTAGTCAGAACTGATGACCTTCCAGTTGCAAAGACAGAAACACATACCAAGTGACTCCAGCATCTTGTCACATTCATCCAATATAAAGTGTCTGACACTCTTGAGGCTCAAATCCTTATCTCTGGTTAGAGCCAGAATACGGCCAGGTGTCCCCACAACAATGTGAGGGCACTCATTTTTCAACAGGTCCTTGTGGGTCTTGACGTTCACACCACCATAGAACACTGCCACCTTGATGTCAGGGAGGTAGGTGCTGAACCTCTCAAACTCATGACAGATCTGCAGTAAACCAGTTCTCTTCCATTAAACTCTGCATTCCGCTACTCCCACCTATCAGGCAGTCTTTAATGGAAACATGCAATAAGGTGCCAGAAATGGTGAAAAACTGGGATTGTGAACTCAACATATCAAGGTGAATCTAGGATGGATCTGCATCTTGACAAGCCCATCCAGACATAAGGAATGAATGACCTACCTGATATGCCAACTCACGAGTGTGACAAAGAACAAGGGCCGCCACCTGTCCAGCTACAGGCTCAATCTGTTGGAGAGTCGAAAGGACAAACACTGCTGTCTTCCCCATTCCTGACTTGGCCTGGCAGATGACATCCATTCCAAGAATTGCTTGTGGTATGCATTCATGCTGAACTGCTCCATCAAACCAATGATCGGAATGTGTTTGTTAGATAGCAGCCCGTTGCATGAGAAGAATGCCAAAACCTCATTCCATGACTCCTCCCAATTTCAAGTTGTGAAAAAAGATTTTACCTGCAAAGTCCAGAACATGCATGATTTGAACCAAAATTATTGTTTACACGTAAATCACCAAGACATAGCCAAACTTCACAGATAAGAGACCAGAGATTATGTAAAACCATGTCTCATGACAACAAAATATGAAACAAGTTAAATTAAGGTTGATGAGACAATTATTCTCTACTGCCAGCCTAACAATGCAGACTGACTGAAAGCAAAGCTCAGAAACAAACCTTCAGATGGATGCTCAAACCCACAATCTACAATTGCCCGCAAAAGCTCAGGCTTTAGGAGGAAGTCTCTGAAACCAGAACTGTGGATGCCAACGTAACCCCTGCCAGATGAAAACATATGATCAGAACATGGTGTCTTTTTTAATACTTATATAAAGATATCAGCCTGGTTTAGCTTCAGAGAAGTAAGAGACCAGTTCCCTTATACAAAAGGACAACTAGACAGACCCCTTCTGCACCCCGCAAGTTGTGATAAAAAACTGATAATCCCAGGAATCAGAGGTCTTGATCTGAAATGTGAAGCTGCAAGGTATGTCCTGATCTTCACAGAACATCTCAACTGACGCGCAGGCTACACCATCGTTCAAAAGGCCGCCAACTTAGTAAAATACTGCTCACCCGAATAAAAGGCTGGATCATGCCAGACTTTCAGGCTTCCTTCTATCTTCACACAACGCTGGTTTCAAGTCCAAAGGAGCCAATCACTCTAGCCTCTAATAGAAGCGAGAAAAGATCCACCACGATTGTCATCAGCCAAGTTCAATAGGCAAGAGTTCTATTGCTTCACTTCATCTTCTTCTTAAATCTAGTTCTCCCTCCTCTTCCTACTCTTCTACTTCTTCCCCCAGGCATACGGTTGCGGAAAGAGTTCATAGATAGCATGAAAGCACGTAGTAGCTTACTTTTTCACGGTGTCTCCAGCGCTTTTGGCTCCGGCGCCATTGGGGGCCGCTTCTTCTTCCTCCTCGTAGTCGAGCAACTCCTCCGTCTCGGTTTCCTGATACGTGTCTCCCATGATGCTGCCGCTCCCTACCACGTTTTCGAACCTGAAAACGGCCGCCGACGTTCTTCCCGAACGAACTTCGACGTTTCCGGAACGGTAGAAAGCAAAGCAAATCTTGAGCTACGGCTGCAAGTCTACAAAGCCGTACGTCTCCTCCCCCGCAACAATCCACCTCGAAAACAACAGCAAACAAAAAATAACGCTCCAGAGACAGACAACAAAAGCTTCAAACCCCAGAAAAGCAAAACGATAGCAGAAACTACGCACACCAAACCCTAATGAAAAAGCAAGCGCTACAGGCTCATGGGAAGGCGCGGGATCATCTGCGCCGCTAAAATCTTTTGAAAGGACGGTCAATCGTGGACGGTGGCTCACGTTTGTGGAGAGATCTGAGCGGTTCGCATTTCGATCCAACGTCTAGAATTTTTGCAGAATTAAAAACCCAATACTCACTGATTCAGTGTTTTTTTTTTCTTTTTTTTGGCGAAATCTCGCCAAATTTCGACTTGAAAAATATGATTTCGACCTATGCAAAGGATTTTCCATAGCCAAAATGGCCCAAATTCGCCAGATTTCGAAACAAAAAGGTTTCAATGTATAGTTTTTTTTAATTATTTATTCCAAGATATCATTAATATGTCATGTGGCAATTTTTTATTGTGCCATGTGTCATAATTTTGGACCATCATTAACAATCATATTGAATGATAAAAATCAATATTTTGAAAAAAAAAAAATTATGTCAAAAAATCTTCATATTGTCATGTGTCAAATTTGGATAAATGAATGACAATCAATAACATCAGCATGACATCATGGGTGTAATTATAATGGAGTTGTATAATAATTAAAAAATGAGTTGTTTTGATAAAGTTGCAATTGAATGGCAATAAATTGTATTATATATACAATGAATTGAAATTCTACAACTCATGCAACTTGTCTGTTAGCATTCATAGCATATAAATATAGTGAGTTGCAAAGCTAGTTGCAAAATATCTTTTTTTTCATAGTATAGTGTATAGGTTGACCAATGATTATTAACCAATTAATTAATAATTTATTTAACACTCAATTATTTTTAAAATATTGATAACTTGTGTGGTTTGAAAAAAAAATTCAAAAAAAAAACTTATTTGGTGATTATTTTTTAAATGGGGTATGGAAATTAAAGATGTTCAAATTAAAAACCAATCCATATATTTGAACTTCAAAATTTGATCACTATATATTTGGTAAATAAATATTAAAAATTTATAAATATAAATGTCTTTTTATTCAAATTGACAATTTAAATTTAATCATAGTTTTTGCATATTGTTGATTTAATAGCATGTTAATAATATATAAATGCGTGAAACTTTATAAAAATTTGCATTATCACACAAAAAGTGAACCACCCTACCTTGCAATCACCCTTCACCTATTCACTATCAATTTACTACCTACCTACACATGCCTACCTACCTTTTACCAACTAATGTGATCATACCTATTGGCGCATTTACCTACCATTATGTTCTATAGACTAGCGACAAATTAAACCTATTGATGCAAAAAGACCTATGTCATTGATGCAAAATATTTTCATTGCTTTGGAAACTTTAATCACAAATTGTAGTATGGCAACTTAACTATAATACCCTCATATTAAATACAACTTACTTTAGTTGCCAATGCCTAAAGGCAATCCAAAGGTAATGCAATATTCTCATTGTGATGCCAAATTCTAATAAAACAAAACCCGCATGTGTTTGCAACACTTCAATTTTGATGGCAAATTCTAATCTAACATGCCAAAGGTGTTTGTAACATTTTCACAATGTTATGTTTTTTTTTTTTCATTTTTAGTGGGATTGATTGCATTCCCACAATTTGATATACAAATATACTTTTCTAACCCCAAATGAAAATGAATGCTAATTTTTATTGTACAAAGTTTGCAAAAGCAAAGAATATATATATTTAAAAAGGATGGACAAAAATGTTCAAAAATTTAAGTCCACAAGGTCCCAAAAATAATCTCATGCATATTGAATATTATAATATATGTTATTACATTTCATATGCAAACCTCTAGATAGATCAACCTTCTTTATCATTGATCACATGTGTTTGATGATAAATGATTATAGTTTGATCCATCAAATGCACATGTTGCACTACGTATAAGTACTCACTCTGAGGTACACAACCTCTACACTAAACTTATCCTTCATGGTGCCATGGATCTGACTCCATGCCAAAATAAATTAGTTTTAAAAAAAAATCTTAAAATGAAAACAATAAACCCATTATGCATAAAACAAACAAATGAAAAGGATGAGAAGAAAGAAGGAAAATTGTATAAGAGAAAAATAGAATAAGGGGGAAAATTTGCACAAGAAGAATAAGATGAAAAAAAATTGAAATAAGAGAAAAAGGACAAAAGTAAACTTGAAGAAAAAAAATAGGAAACCAAAAAACCAAAGATGATAATAAGGAGCCTAAAAAAAACGCTTATTATTTTTTTCTTCTAATTATTTTTTCTTTTTAATCTTAATTTTCATTTTTCCTTAATAAGAGAAGGAGAAAGAAGAGATAGAAAGGAGGAAAGAAAACCCAAATAAACTTGTAAACATGACACAATAATAATAAAAGGGATAAAAATATTTTTATATTGTGTTGAAATCAACAATAGAAACACTTATTGCGAAATGTATCATTTCTTTTATTTAATTGGAATTCACCACAAGTCACTTAAATGCTAATTACAATAACCAAGGCAATAGGTGTCATTGAATAAATTGATAATTAAAAAAATATGTTGGTAGTTTAGGGCAAAACCTTGGGGGATCGAATGATCACATCATCCTCGTTACATTGCCTCAAACTACACCATTTGAAAAGTAATGTAAGTGTAAAGTAGGTGAGAAGGCCCTAATGTTTAAACTGATTCAAGTCTCATTTTGTTGGCCTTGCCTACCAAGGCAAGTAAGTATATTGTGTTTAGATTCATTATAGAGTATAGTAGCTTAAGGGATTTTGGCACCTAGGTAGTAGGTCTATGTTTATATGAGGATTTTTGAAAGATGATATTTTGGCTTGTGTTGAAACTTGAGATTAGTTATAGAGTTATAATAATATCTTGAAGGATTCTGGTTTCTTTTAGAGGATTCTTTTGAAGATTATATTTTTGCATGGTGAAATATTTGAATTTTCATAATTCTTCTGCTGCAACATATATATGTGAAACCCTAAACCCTATATTTTCACTGCTCATACATGTACAACTACTATAATTACCTCCAACCTTGTGCATTAAGTGCTAAGTTTCACTACTTCATACCCAGATTCAACAAAACTTCCTACTTTGCAGACCTCACTCAAAGATCAAAGAGGGGATAGTGTGTGAAAAGAGGCCCAAAGACAGAGTGACTTTAAGGAAAACTCTAATATACTTCCAAGATCAACTGTGGGGAATACCAGTTAATAGTCTGGAGCAGGCCTTGTTAGCACCCATGATCACCACCAAGTGCGTGTGCTAGGTCCACACTCCAAAGGACATGATGATTCTGGGTGGTGCTCTTTACATGATTATACATGTTCCTTCAATCAAAAGAAAGAATCTTCCGTTGTAGCTTTTAACATGATTACGCTCCATTACTTGGCAGCACTTGGTGTCAAGTAGATACATACCTCATGAATTGCTGCCATATACTCGGTCTTTCACTACGTCGTCATCCACTTGATGTGCAAGCAAGTGGCAACAGAGAAAAGATCACCCACATGCCAAGACAAGCAGAAATGAAACAGGCCAAATTGATGTCAGCGGATTTACCAATGCACATTACATGTCTTCAATGGGCATGATTGAATGGAATTAGAAACCATCAAACCTATGTGTCCATGTTTTACATTTGTGCATCAACCTGAGAGCAAAGTGAAAGCTTCAAGTCCCTCAATTTATCTAAAAAGATTGTTTCACTTCAGCTGGATCCCATCTGCTGTTCTTCTTCTTCTTCTTAATAGTCAAACCTGGGCTACTATTAAAAAAAAATGCTACTGCATTGCAAAACATCTAAGTTTGCCAATTGCAGCACTCTATCATTATTTTCCATGGATCAGTGTTACATCTATTTACACTTCTTGCATATCCTAGAGATGGAGCAGTGATGCAGTGAGTGCTTTTTTAGCCAGGAAACACAACCAAAATACTGTTTTTAAAAAACACTCTGCAGCTATTTTGTAAGAGTCTCTGGTCCATAAATCGGATAGGATGTGCCTGAACACTGTCCATTTGCATACTGTGTCCCTTGTGGGGATGGTTGAAATGAGTATGGCTGAGGAGGAATGCCCTGCTGCTGAAAAGCATAATTTTGAGCACCATATGCTGGCTGTCCCATGACAATCCCCTCCTGGATGTGCTGAGGAAGTGTATTCTCCCAGGCGGTCTTTCGGAGATAGGATGAGAGTACATAGTAGTTGACTCCAAATACTATAGTGGCAATTACTAACAACCCATCGGTAACAAATACCAAAGAACCTACCACATTGCATCCACCATACTCATTGGGGGGTGTGTTGTTTTCACTGGGACTGTTCAGAATCGCTCCAGCTAGTAATGAGACAAATGCATTCAGGAATGCAATCCTGTTGTACATTGCTGCTGATCAGTATATTGCATAACCAAACCATAACACATAGTTTTTTTTTTGGAGCAAATAAGAGTCTTGTTGCAAAATAACACATAGTTTTTGCTACATGATTAGATACAAGTAGTATTTTATCTCTTTTAGTTTCTGTACCATGTGTGAAGAAGAAGAAGAAGCGGTTGCCAACACATACATACCAAGAAAAGATAAAACACAGAATGGCAATGGAGCGTGTAGGGCTGTGCGGCAACACTAGACCATTGGGTCCTCTTGCACAGCAAATGCAACCCCCGACAGCATTCAGGGTGATATGTGCCACCAACAAAGTCAATGCCGAGATCAATGCGAACGCGACGGCCGGGCTGAACGGGTGATGACATACGCCTTCTTCCGCAAGAAGTTGCGAAATATCTTCTGCCTGTAAACTCTCCCCAAAACACAAGCATCAAACCCATGAGCACTTCCGAAGAATAACAATAGTTCTTAGCTTTCCATCTGTTTCACAACAAAATGCAGCCGCAGAAGAGAAGAGTTGAGAGAAGCAAAAGAGAGCGCCCTCGCGTCCCCCGCCCCCGCAAAAAAGAAAACAAGAAAAGAATCCGGCACCAGACCTTAACACGCGTGGCCTGAGCTGCAAACGCAAATGCCGCAGATCCCAATCCCAGAACTACCACAATTATTATCCACACAGTCTCCTTCTTTGACAAAGTTTCCCAACATTTCCTCATGTTTCCTCCTTCCTGCCTTTCTTCGCCCGATGATCTTCTTCTCGCTTCCCTATATGCTTCTTCTCTTGCTACAAACTTTCTGTAAGTGCCTTCCCACTTTTGCCCACTGACTATTGCCTTTCTATTTACTTTCCTCTATTTTCTTGTCAATGTCACTTCTTGGTATTGAACCGCTTCTACTGCTTCTCCACCTTTGTTCTTCTCTTATATTGTAGTTTCAGTCCTCCTGCTTCCCACTCGTTTCTTTCTTCTCTTATACGTCTTCTGAATCATTTCCCCAATTTCCCAGCTCCATCCAACTCCAAAACAAACAACGCAAAGCTTCAGAAACACCTCTTCATCTTCCTTCCTTGCACACCCGTCTTCTCCGCGTTTCTTTCCCAACAACAATAACAAAATCAGTTGCACCTCCCTCTTCTTCCCTTTTTCCAGTTACCTATTTCCGCTCTCTCTCTCTCTCTCTCTTCTGGGAATGCATACAGTCGGCAGCTGAAAGACGACAAGTTGCGTAAAAGGTGGGGGAAGGAAGGAAAGAAGAAAAGGGGTGGGTACCTACAGAGCCGCGTCTCCATTATTTTGTTATTCGTGCTTGCGTTGTCGTCTGTCAATCAAATCAAAAGTTGGTATGACTTTTGAGATCGCGTCGCGTCGCGTCGCTTTTGCTTTGCGTGTTGGAGTGGTTGATGCTTGCCATGCGGTCAGAATTTTTTTTTAGGATAGGCTAACACGCTTCTTTCATTCACAACAAAATTTCCCTCTTTCTCCTTCTGCCCCCGCTCCCCGCTCCCACCCCCGACACACTAGCTTTTAGAAACCCTCTATCTACCACGTGAGGTTCACTACAAGGATAGTACATCTTGTAAGGCCCAAGGTCGAGGGCATTTCAGAACCCTCTACTAATGGGTCCTGCACAAGGATTAGTACATGTTACTAAGGCCCAAGGTTGAGGGCATTTCCGATCCCACACAAGGATAGTTACATGTAGGGTTTAGGGTTTAGGGTTGAAGGGATTTCCAAAACCTCTACTGGGCCTTGCACAAGGATAGTACCATGTAGTAGTAGGGTAAGGCACAATGTCGAAGGCGGCATTTCCAAACCCTGTAATGGGTCCTGCACAAAGATAGTACTTGAAGTAGGGTAAGGCCCCAAGGTCTAGGGCATTTCCAATCCCACCCAAGGATAGTACATGTAGTAGGGTAAGGCCCAAGGTCGAGGGCATTTCCAAACCCTCTAATGGGTCCTATGCAAAGATAGTACATGTAGTAGGGGTAAGGCCCAAGGTCGAGGGCATTTCCAAACCCTCTAATGGGTCCTACGCAAAGATAGTACGTGTAGTAGGGTAAGGCCCAAGGTTGAGGGCATTTCCAAACCCTCAAATGAGTCCCACACAAGGATAGTATATGTAGTAGGGTAAGGCCCAAGGTTGAGGGCATTTCCTAATGCATCCCTCACAATGATAGTACATGTAGTAGGGTAAGGCCCAAGGTCGAGGGCATTTCCTAATGGGTCCCACACAATGATAGTACATGTAGTAGGGTAAGCCCCAAGGTTGAGGGCATTTCCTAATGGGCCATGCACAATGATAGTACATGTAGTAGGGTAAGCCCCAAGGTCAATGATTTTAGAGTCTCACTTTGTGGGTGTCAATGGTTTAGAGGTTAAGACTTTGAAAGGGTGAGGAGTCTTCCAATCTGGATAGGGTGAAGGAGCACCTACATTCATTACCTTCACTTCCCTTTTCATCCTACATGGAAGCTCTCAAATGTTAAATTTGGAGTCGGGACACCCTGATTTTGTCTTTAGAGGGAATAATTACAATGCTTTTATTGCAGCTCACAAAACATTTAGGGTTTTCCCATAAAGTCTGATTTTCAAGTCCACCAGAATTGGAACCCCTAAAACCCTAACAGAATTAGTGCACCAGAATTTGAACCCAAGAGTTCCTTGTCAAGGCTAACAAGGGGTTTGTCATACTGTGGCCTTGCCAAAGTATCCTAATGCAAAAGAAGAATCATGGAAACTCAAAGAATTCACTTGCAAAAATATAATCTTCAAAAAATCCTCTAAAAGAAACCGAAATCCTACAAGATATTATTATAACTCTATAACTAATCTCAAGTTTCAACACAAGCAAAACATCATCTTTCAAAAATCCTCATATCAAAATAGACCTATTATGTAGGGGCCAAAATCCCTTAAGCTACTATACTCTATAGTGAATCTGAACACACTATCCTTGTCTTGGTAGGGAAGGCCAATAGTGATGAAGTCCATGTGGAATTGCTCTTGGTGTGGGCCTTGCTGCATGTGAAGTATGGGCGAGTTTTCTTCACAATAAAGATCTTGGGACAGACAAAAGAAAAGAAACTTGATTTGGAAGGAGTGGGCCCTTACAACAAAAAAAAAAGAAAAAAAAAGTGCATGCCTTTCATATATTACTTGAGTACATCAATGGCTTTGGCATTACTTAAACTCGGGCTTCATGTTGCTTTGAATTACTAGGGATGATCAATTGACATAAGGTTAAAATATTAATATATTTATAAATTATTTTAAAAGATAATTAATTACCGAACATTGGTTATCCATGATGATATAAATTATCCATGAAATCATTTCCACTTTCATTACTTTTAAAATATGAGATTTAATTTTCAAACTATTAAAACATTAATGTTTTTAGCACCTATGATGTGCTTTCTAGTGCCCCACATTGCTTCAAAAGTAATTTTTGGGCCCTTACCAACATCCCCAATGTGTTTTCTACCGTGCTTGCCAACAACCCTTAGTTCAAAAAATATATAAAATATAGAATTTTTTTACCCTAATTCTTGCAACATTCTTTATGTATTTTTTGGTATTCTCCAACATCATATCCAACACCCTCAACTCTCAATCTTTTGGTGCCACTATTGTGTAAGGTATGTATTGTTGGAACTCAATTCAATGTGAATAAAGTTTGGGTTTTTTGTATTTGGGGGTCACACCTCTGGGGAATTGAAACCAAGTTGGACAAACTTTAAGGTGTTTGGGTTTTTTGGGGAACAAGGTCAACAATGCCATCACTTTCAATGTTGTGATGGTGCGTATGGACTAAAGTTTATTGGTTAGTTGCACATTGCAATGCAAGTTGGCATTGGTAAACAACAAAGGTTCATAGTTCACAAGCCACACAAATATGTTGCTACTTTGGAGGGGCAATGTTTTGTTGCAAAAGTTCATGGCAACTCTTCATCACAAGTGTTGTGCACATTCATGTAAGAGCTTGGAGTCCAGCTATGGAATGGGGTTGAAATTGCACCCATTGTAATGTTTGTTTGTGGTGGTGGCTATGCACATGTTGTTGGGGGTGCCAATTTCATAGACAAGCAAAATTGTCATCACAACTTGATGTTGATGCAAGTGGAGGTTCTATTTTCAATGGTGGGCGTGCAAAATTAAATCACCATCACTTCACGAGTAGGAGGTTGGTGATAATTACTTTAACAAATGTGTCCACCATCATTACATTATAAGAAATCATGTTATATGCAATTTAATCATTATTCAACTATTTGTAACTAGTTGTCATTTGTAACTATATTAATCATGCTTGCGATTACAAAATTGATATCATATAATTTTTGGGTCATACAATTGTGTGTGCAACTAACATGCAATTAATGATGTATAAAATGAACACATGTCATAAAAACATTGGATACCTAAATTAATATACTCAATATATTTACATAGACTATGTATTACTAATATTATACCTCTACTACTATGGTTAAACCCATGTTAATTAAAGTTAAACTTAGGCTAGATAAGGTTAAACTTAGGTTAGCCAAAATTAAACATCAATTAAATTTAAGTTAAACTAACTAGAAGTTTAAATTGAATAGTTGTTCTTATTTTTAATATTTTTAATAACATTAAAATACTTATGATTAGTAGGCTACATTAAGTACCCTATAAATTCCTTAGCCTAGGCTAGATATTAAGTTAAGTTAACTATTAGCTTAAACTATGTAATAACATCATAATATGATTAATTATTATAAGTAATAATAATTATTAAAGTTTTATTTTATTTATTAACCATTTAATATTATTACGTATAAGCTTTCATTAGTTATAATAAATATGATTAATAGGTAAACTAGGTTAATATGTCATAGATACCATGTAATAGTTGCATATAAGTTACAATGACATTAGTTGCACTTGCAATTAATTCTTTTATCCCTTATCTTTTGTCTCTTATTCCAATTTTGTATCTTGTACAAGTAGGTGCATTAATTTTACTAGTGGGTACATGTGACCTTCAAACACTATGAAGTCCCTCGTTTTCTTTAAACCCGGTTCATGTTTTAGTTTTTTTTAGAAACTTTTGTTTTTTTTATTTTTTATTTTAATGTGTTTTCTGTTATTATTATTATTTTTTATTTTTTATATTTTTTTCATTTTTTTCATTTTTTAAGTGTTTAAAAAAAAATTCTAATTGTTAAAGTGTTTTTCTGTTTTTTTTTCTTTTTTGTTACAACTTTGTTTCTTTTTTTAAAAAATTAATAACGCGATCAATGGCTGGTGCGGGGAGACGGAGGATCCAGCAAGCGTGTGTCTCTCCGCCACCATGACCCGCACCTGGCGCTGGAACATTTCAGACCAGGTGCGACTCATTTCGGGACCTCATTTATGTCATCTGGGGGTTGTAGAATCGGCCTCGCAGAGACTGCTAATGGGTCGGAATGGATTCAGACAGACACACTAACAGATAGACAAGTGAATTAATATATAAGATTCACAAACCATCGACCCAAATGTCGTCGAAGATGAGCCAATGAAAGATGCATGACCCTAAAAACTAAACCCAAACACAAAATCAGATCATTTTAAATCTACATACCTAACTTAAACTTGTTTTCCTACCTACCTATTTCATTAACTAAAAAGTAAATAGTCAATGGGGTTTTTTAATTGCTTTCACAAATGGATGTGTGTCAAAATCCAATTCACACTTTATCAGTGGGTCATAAATTATTAATTTATTAAGTTGGGCTCCATGTTGTTTTACACTATGAGTGACAATGACTAAATTATTTTGTGTGGACATAGTAATTTTATTGTAATCAATTTTGTCTTTTCAAAAGATACAATTTTGTAAATTTCACTAGATGTCATTTTGTTCCACTAATGTTTTTTTACATTTTTTATTTGCTAAGCAAAATGCCAATGAAAGTTTGATTCATTAGAGAAATTCACAAAAAAATACAAACAATCAAAAGAAAAAATACATTGAAAGGGTGTAAGACAAACAACAAGATACAAATAAACAAACATTGAAAGGGTGCAAGAGAAACAATAAGATACAAACATACCAAAAAAAAAAAAAAAAAAAATTAAAAAA
>Ga0209208_10001096_pt1 | contig 37723 bp, 32 predicted proteins | sample S1TSphfallax_3_FD_187694 | JGI IMG/M metagenome (GOLD analysis project Ga0209208, IMG submission 187694) | Host-associated microbial communities from peat moss isolated from Minnesota, USA - S1T2_Fd - Sphagnum fallax MG (SPAdes) (version 2) | ecosystem: Host-associated > Plants > Peat moss >...
GTTCCTGCAAACGAAGCGCGTGCCAAAAATACAAAAACCTACATTTCCTGCTTCTCCGTCTTGGGCTCGAGCGATCTTGAATTCGCGCGCAAACAGAAACCCCCCGCAACGAAGAGAAAGGAAGAGACGGAACTGTTTTAGGGTTTAAGGCTGCGGGGCGGGGGCAAGAAAAACCGTACATACGATATGCGGACCTGGTTTTCGCCCTTTTCCCACTACAGGTGAAACTTTCACCCACGTTGGTGCCTTCACCTTTTTGAGTGAGGCCTCTTAGTGGCCATATTAAGCCAAAAAAAAATGTTAGAGCTAAACTTAGGGACCTTAACTTATAATTTGATCTAAGCGTGGGATATTTGTAATATTTAGAAATAATTTAAATGGATTTTGAGATTTTTACCATGGTACCAATGTGAGCCCAACACCTAACCAAAGCTCCCCTCTTTCCTACTTGGATGAGGTAGTAAATTGGGACAAAAAAGAAATTGGGTGCATTCATGTGATGGTGATTTCTGATATTCAAGTTTGTTGCACCACAAATCTTTGGGATTGGGTTTCTTCAAATTGAGTAGTTTGATTTCAATTTTGAGATGTGGACAATAGAAATCATGTAATGAATTAATGCATGTGTTCATGGATTTGATTACTTGTGAATAAGTTTTGAAGTGGATAATGTATATAGTACATTTTCAAGTTCAATGGCAATTATGTTATTTTTTGAAATGTCATTTTTTTATAGAAATTAAGTACTTGAATTGAATGTTGAAAGGTAATAAAATTATTTATTCATTAATGGGTGTGGACATATATGTTAGCCATGATTTTCTAAGAACAAAATTTTACATTGGTATTGTGTTCTTATTCACCATGCTACACACAATACGATGTATCTAAGAAACAAAGACAAAATCTCATAAAATCACATGCTTAGTCTGACTATCAAAGTGAGAATTAAATCATGCATACCCAACAACAATAGTCAATATGATGTATGTTATTAACAATGTTTGAGTACAAGATAATATTTGCGTGAATGAGCCAAAGTGAAAGATCATTCTTTGCCCCTCATATTAAATTCATTGTCATGTAAATCCATCCAAAATAAGTTGACCATTCAAAATCAATCTAGATAAAAACATTAGGTAGCAAAACTTTTCATTAATTTTCACATTAATGTTGCATAAAGCTACCAAAATATTTTTATCATGTATTGCAACTCACAAAATTTTTAATAACATTTAACTAAAAAAGAGAATTTACTAAAAGAAATGACGTTTGTTGCAATCAAAAAAATTGATTATAAGTCTTAAATGACTATATGTCTAAATTTAGTCATAAATTATTATTTTGAATCATGTGTAAAAAATCATAATCATATATTAATGAAGGCATGTGACCAATAGATGATGAAGTGATAGCAAGATGGAAATGTTAGTTTTCATTGTTTTTATTTCATCTACATGATATCCATGATTGATGACAAAATGATGTGGACGTCCGATTATCATTACAATGATTAAAAAATGACTCCAAATTATTTGATATGAACATACACAACCTTACCCCCCACCTATTTATGTACCAATGTGGGGTGGGTATTTGTTTTTATTAGTAATGGTTGAGTTTGGGCATTTGAAAATAAAAATTTCAAAGAGTCATGTGGGTCTAATTTTAAATTTTTTCAAAATATACAAAGAACTGCCTAGGTCCAGGTTTTAGAAACCCAAAAAGGGGTAGTTATGAAATGGGGGCAAGGGTTAAAGGTAGTGATTAACCAAGTGTAAAGCATGGTTCTTTGATAAAAACCCAAACAAGTACACTTCGATTCTTCTATCAAGGTTTCTAGAAGACCCTTTTAAAAGACAAAGTTTTGTACTTAATTTTTAATTTTTTAAAAACTCATAATAAGGCAAGAATTTTCTTTTGAAGTTGCAATATGTAGCATAACTACAAGTTTTGAAAGTAGAATGCAAAACAAAATCTCAAAAAGGATTTTCATGGTTGCCATTGAAGTCAAAAAACTAAAATCCAACTATTGATTAATCCCACAAAAATTCCAAAAATAGATGGCAACAATTTTATTTTCAAGTTGCAAATTCAAGACAATTACAAGTTTCAAAGGTAGAGTGCAAAAAAAAATCTCAAAAAGGATTGTCATGGTTGTCATTAAAGTTATAAAACTAAAATTCAACAATTGATTAACCTCAAAAAAAACTCCAAAAAATGTGAATCAAAATGTGAAGGTTAATTTTTTGTCATGATTGATGCATGTAAGTCATAGGCAAGTCTTCTATACCTTTCCACTCCATCTTCCATCTAGCCCTTGACTTCACACACAAAGTTCAACTTGGATAAGTAAAAACAAAGGCACATGTATTAGACTCACATAATTACATTGAGATTAACTGAAGACACAAACACACTAAAAAAATAAAGACTACAAACATAAAAACATGAAATAGACATAATGAAAACATGAACAGTAAAAACACAATGACAAAAAACATGACTAGGACTGAGGCATTAAGAACATAATGACATTGAAAATATAACTAAGACATTAAAAACACAAAGAGAGAATACATGATGGATTTAAAACATAAGACATAAGACCTCTAGAAGACACAAAAACAAAAGAAATTGTTGGAAAAAAAACTCAATGGACTTAAGACAAAATACCCTCAAAAGACACAAAGACAAAAGAGAATGTTGGTAAAAGGCCCAATGGACCTGGGATAAAAGACCCCCAAAAGACACAACAACAAAAAAAAATGTTGGTATTAGGCCCAATGGACTTAGGACTAAAGACCCCTAGAAGACACAAAGACAAAAAAAAATGTTGGAAGAAAGCCCAATGGACTTAGGACATAAAACTACTAAAAGACACAAAAATAATGAGATTATTGGTAAAAGGTTTGATGGACTTAGGATAGAAGTCAGAAAATCCCAAAAGACAAAAAAACAAAAAAAACTATTAGCAAAGACATTTAAGACCTAGGATAGTCCACATGAAAACACTTCAAACTACGGACAGAAGACACAAAGACACATAAAACCAAATACAAAAGGGATTTAGGATCGAATGCACAAAAACACTTAAGAATTAAGTCTAAAGAAATAATGATAGAAGCCACTTAGGACTTAGGGTTCGACTACAACTAAAAAGGCAAAAACAATTACAAGGCACTCACAGAATGGAATGGAATCATAAAAGAATTACGAAAACTTAACACCTGACAAATGTTTCCATTCATCATTTTCAACCTAGCATGGAACATGGACAAGCCACTTCCACATAAGAAACACGTGGAATTAAAAAGCACAATGTAAATCCAAGGAATCTTCATTGTTGACTTGGTTTTCAAATTTAGCTTCCAACTTTGCCATCAAATCAAATTTTGCCTCACATGCAAATGCAACATCAATGTGTTTCAAATAACCAATCCACGGATCAGAGGGCTAATTTTTATGAACAAATATTAACTTGTCCATATTTTCCGTTTGAATACAACATCTTTGAAACACAATCAAAATGCCAACAATAGAAAAAATGCATTATGTTTCTATTTGGTTAGCTAGGATGTCAAGTATGGGTATTGCCAATATAACGAATGTTGGAAACTTGTTTCGTTCTTTACACCACCGAGATAAAAGGCACTTGTAGTTTTTAACATCAACTAGATCATGATGGAATCCAATAAGTTTTCTTAACACGAAGTCCTTATAAATGTCTACATTTGTTGAAATGGTTTGAAAAAGATCTTCAACATTGCCTTGAAATTACAAGTCTTTAATTGCTTCAACATTGGCAAGCATCAACAACTTGATTGTTTTTGTCAATAAAAGCAACATGATATGTTGATCATATTCAACAACGATAACAACAACATTTTCACGACCTAAAAAAACAGTGTTGAATTTCATGTTCTTAAACCTTGGATCAAGCATTAGAACAAACATGTTATGGCCCCTTTTCCTATCATATCTATCATATGCATGCATGAAAGAGATAAAAGGTAGAAAAACCTTTAGAAATTGCCACTTCATGTGGACCTCGAGCTCCTTTAACTCATGATCAAAAAAATCCTCTTCCATTAGGCTATCAAGAATAGGTTGGAATGTCAATTCTTTTAAAATATCCCAAGACTTGGATGTAACAAACTACAAAACATCTAAAAGTAACCAAAGTAACCAATGTCCTTGACTTTGGTTCAAAACAAAACCATTAATAATTAGGGATAGAAATTTCACCACAACTTCACATGCAACCCATATTATTAAAGATGGTACACGAGATTGTAATGCCACAAATTATGTGATGTAACGTAGTGTAATGGCACTTCAGAAAATTAAGGCATCTTGGAAGAATAAAATTTGGCTTGCAAATAGAAACAAACAATAGAAACAAAAAAATCACAATCATGCACTTGGCAAGCACAAGCATAAAAACAACCATGAAACATAAATAAAAAGACAAGTACTTTATTTTCACAAGCGTCTTCAACTTTTTGGGCTACAACCCTAACTGAATACAAGTTTTGTCCCATGTTCACATGCCAGGCTTGCCTTACTTTTTGGGCCAAGGAATGCATTTTTGCAAGGAAGATTGAATTGCCTTTGTGGATGTTGAAGATAAACCAACAAACTTTTTTTCATCTTTAGTAGCATACTAGCAAACCTTTGACATTGCTTGAAACAAATGCCATCAAATGGTTTCAACAAACCCAAATTATTACATGATACTATAGAAGTCACGGCACTTGCACATGTATGTAAATTGGACCCTTCATCTTTAACAAATGCAATAATTTTTTGGCTTAAGGAAAACTTGTCCAATAATTCCTATAATTTAAGAATTATTGTAACACCACTTATGTTTGAAACTTTAAACAACCCGATGGTGACATGTCTGGCCTCTTAATCACTTGAAATAAAATTCACCATAATAGCAAAGACAACCCTTACTCCTTTTGACATCCATAAATCGAAAATGTAAGTCATTGATATATAATCAGCTAATGTTGGTTACAAATAAGTGGTCATAATTTTTTCAACCAAACCTAACAAAGTTTTTTCAACAAAACTCTTCCTAAGTGGAAATAAAAGCCAAGGACATAGCCTATACACTAGCCTTTGGAACTAAATTGCTTTGATAGTCTTCATAGGCATTAACCATTTAATTACAAACAACATTAGATTTTCCAAACAAACAACTTGAATTGCATCATTTTTCTTGAACTTACCAGCAAAAAAAACAACCAAAAATTGCAAAAGGAGATACATGTGCCCTCTTTTTACTCGGTTCACAATCAAGTGGAAATCTTGGGGTAAGGTTTGTTGGATCTTCCAACAATTTTTGTAGCAAAGTAAAATGGTCAGATTCAACATGTTTTTTCATGGCTATTATGCCATTATATTTATGGTATGCAATGAGGCCCTTCTTATATCTTGTGCAAATGGCCAAGATTTCAAGAAGAGTTATTTCATTGTGGCAAATAATGCATCTCATAATTTGGTTTTCAAAAAGGTTGATAGGTTGATTATCATTTACCTCAAAGAATGCCCATGTGATTGAATTGCGATAATCCATTTTCCAAGCCAATCTCTATTTTAGTAAGTTTTATAAGTGTGTTTCAATAACATGATGTTCATCAACACCATCAATAGTTGGAATCTCCATCTCAAACCTGATTTCATGCAAAGATTGCACATTGCCAACATTGTAGTTGTTATCATATCTTGTAAATGTTGGAAAATTTTCATTAATGGAGTTGATGTCATGAAACACTGGAGAAAAAGCCATCAAAACAAAACAAAAGTAGTAAACCCTAGCACTATAGTAACAAAAGTAAGACAAAAACAAGAATGGGATATGATATAAGTTTCAGGTTCAAAGGATATGGAAAGGGATTGCAGCTCCATGATGACAACAAAGTCCACCCAATGTGCAACTTCATGCCTCAACCATGATGATTTTAGCTTGAGGCTTAAACAACAATCGATGGCACAAAGAAAGAAATGATGATAACACGTTGGATCACACATTAAAAAAAAAGATAATACCATATTGGACAATGATAGTAACATGCATGCGAATGTGAGAAATCAAATTCGAATATGCCACCCATGCAACTTCACACTTCAACCATGATGATTCTAGTTTAATATAATGAAGCAACGTGATGGCACAAAAAAATAGATGAAATCATATTCAACAATGTAATTGATGGAAAAAAAAATGATAATATGAAATTGGACAACACATTCAAATCAATAATAATAACGACAAGTGTGTGAATGTGAGAATCCATCAAACACCATAAGGGAAAACCATCAATAAGAGAGCAAAAACCACAACAAATAAAAGAGTATAAAACATTTACCTTTGTTGAGCTCGTTGACAGTTAAGTGTTGGTGTTGTTCCATGTTCTTGATTCGCCTCTAGAAGCTTCTAAGCATATTTATGAACATAAATGTGTAAGTCAATGATCCAATGTGAATGTTGTAAGCATCAAAAGACAAAAAATGGTAGCCATGGATAAATCAAAACATCATGAAATGATGCAAATTGCAATGATTAATCACACAAATGACACATAAACAAGAATGAGCTACCCTAACCCTAATTACAGCCTCCTTTGGGTATGAAAAGGATGTGGATTTAGGTTTTTGAGAAAAGCCTTGTATTCGTAATCTCTTCGAGTAAAGTCTAATTATGGGTATTTAAAATTTTTAAATCATTAGTTATAACAAGGGGTAGGTGTTAACTTCTAGAAAATGTCGAATAAAAGGGGTGTTTGAGTTTCAAAAAAAGTAAGACCCAATGGGTATATATGCATATACCCGATCTAATACCCAATTAATATTTGGTATAAAAAACAAATACATGCCCCACACTGTTATGTACCTACCTATTTATTTACCCACCCACCCATATATCAACCTACCTATGTATTTACCCACCAAACCACCTACCTACCTACTTATTTACCTACCTAACTACCCACCATCCACCTACCCACCAACCTAGTCATCTACCTACCTACTTACCTACCTACCCACCTACCTACCCACTTGCCTACCCATGACCCACAAACCCACCCACCCACCTACCTACCTATTTACCCACCACCTAAATGCCAACCCACCCACACATGGTCCAGTACTTACCTACCTACCTAGCCACCCATCCACCTATCCACTTATTTACCTACCCACTCACCCACCTACCTATTTTGTCAACCTACCTATTTACCTGTCTACATTTTATTACCTACCCACCTCCTACCTATCATCTTACAACTTGCGCCTAACTCATATTCTTGTAATGATATGAAATAAATATTTGAAATAAAAAAATTTAACCAAAATTGGAAGCCTTTTGATGTTGTAGTCCATTGGTAAGGACTTGGTTTATCATTATGAAAATGAAAGGTTCAATTTTTAATACTTACAAGCTATGTGCATTCCTAAAGGGCTAGGGTAAGTAGGCTAGATTAAGGTAGCTAAGTAGGTAATTTACATTGGTTATGTAGGTAAAATGTCACGTCAAACATTAAATAACTACTTACTTTTTATTACTCATTCGTTACAACTAAAGCCCTATAGTCATATAATGTTGGTATGATTACAAAATCAATCATATATGGATTGGAATCATAGATTTAAAAACTTTTTTTATTGTTTCATGAAAAGGTCAAACCCTATTTTATTGATAAGGCCACATAATTTTTCATCCTATCTATGTGTTTCATATGTGTTAAAAACACATGATGTTTGTGTGGAAAAAATACAAACCTATGAATAATGAATTTCAAACAATTTCCATTGCCAAATCATGGGATATAGAGTTTGTGATTATGCATTTTATTTATTTTGTTTGTTTTGTATTTTTCTTTTGAAAATTTACATTTTAATTATCAATTGAATTATTGTTATAAATGTTTGTTTGTATTTGTGTGTAAAAGTTTTGAAGTTTTTTATTATACATAAAACATACAACCTTTTTGCATACAACATACATTTTACATTCCAACATCATGATAAGAGGAGAAATTAGTGAATGAAATTTTGAATTTTTAAAAAAGCCTTCAACCTTCAATTCTAAATGATATCCTTTCTTTGTAAATGTTTCCATCTTTTTTATATATAATTACATATAATTTTTTACATTTTGAGAGTGTAAGATTTTTTATAAATTTTGGTAGAAAATTAAATTGAGTATTTTTTTTTCTCATTTCCTCATAATACTCTTGTAAAAATTACAAATGGATCCATTAGAAGAAAATTTTCATTTTGCAATTGTCATATGCAACTAATTTTTAGTTACATGTGACACATGCAACTACTAGACCCCATAATTGCATAAAACAAATTGCACACAAGTAGTAGTTACATACAATAATATGTATGTGGACAATATATATGGTACGAATTTATATTTTATACATTTATATTATTCTACAAGGGTTGCATACGGTGACATGTGTTCATTTGTGAAGGTCAATTATATGGGGACATGTGGCATTTAATCATTCTTTTAATATTCATCATTATTAATAAATAAATAATATTCCGGCCATCCAATAAAATGTGAATTATATTTTGACGCATGTCCATTTATGAATGCCAATTATGTGGTGACACATGGCAATTAAAAAAAAAACCCCCATTTATTTTTTAAAAAAAATTGGGTAGGTAAGTAAATATGTCATAGGTAGGTAGGGAAGTATGTAGAGAACTAGGTTGGGTGGTAGCTCATACTAGGTAGGTTGTTTGTATGTAGGATTGTAGGGTTAGGATAGGTAAATAGGTTCAAAATAATCTTGTTTTGTGTTTGGGTTTAACCTTTAGGGTTAAACCTTTTTCATTGGCCTATCCCAAATGGCATAAATGGTACTTGGTTTGTGAACAAAACAATTATAGTTACTTATATAGTGTGCACATTTGGAATCTAGGGCAAAAAATATGGGATAAATAATTCAATTGCAAGTTCAACCAATGTAGTTGCAACCTACATGCAAATATTACATGTTACCAATGGCAATTAACTTAGTTCACTTACTAGCTAAATTAATTTGTAAGTAATAAAACTTAATATAGTATAATATAGTATAATGATAATATTATTAATTGGTTAGTAAATATTAATATTAATATTATTAATTATAATAATATTATAATAATTATAATTACTTATAATAATTAATGATCAATGATATTGTATTACTATTACTGAATTTAAATTAATAGCTAACTTAGGTTAGTAATTAGCCTAGGTTAAGGTACTTATATGCAAATTAATGTAACTTATTAACCATAAACATATTACTATAATTAATCTTATAGTTCCAATTAAATTATAATTATTGATTTTTTTTTGAAAATATTAACAACTAAACCTGATAATAATGATAACAATAATATTAAATATTCAATAATAATAAACTAATGATAATAGTAACAAACATATTTTTAAATATTCACTAATAATATCAGATTTAATAATTATTAATAATATTATAATATTATTACAAAGCTTAGGCTAAAGTATTCATAAGCTAGCATGTGCGAGCTACTAAACATAAATATAATTATCATAATTAATAACATTATAATAAAATTAAAACAATAGTTATTGAAAAGATGATATTATTATTTATAAAAAATATATTGAATAATAATAGTCAAATCATTAATGAGTAATAATATTAATAATTGTAAGTATAATTATAATAAAATTTAAATCATTGTATATGATTAATTATAATGATTAATAATATAACAATATATATGTTCATAAACTAACTTTTATTAAATTAACCATGACTAAATTAATTATGGATGAATTAATTTTGATTAAACTAATCATTGGTAGAATAATTTTGGTTGAATTAACCATGAATAAAATAATTTAAAGGTTAAATTAATGATGGATAAACTATTTTTTTCTAAAGTAATTAAAAGGTTAAATTAAAAATGGCTAAATTAATTTTGGTTGAATTAAACATGATTACTGTGACCAAAGTTAATTTAAACATGGTTACTTTACCCAAAATTAGTTTAATTATGAATAGTTTAACCAAATTTACTTTAACTTCATAGTTAGTTTAGCCATGGTTAATGTAGCCAAAATTAGTGTAATCTCATAATTTATTTTGTTAAGGTTAGTTTAGCCAAAGTTAGTTTAACATTATGGTTAGTTTATTCTTATAATTAGTTTAACCAAAATTAATTTAATTAGAAGTTAGTTTAGCCATGGTTGGTTTAACCTCATAATTAATTTTGCTATAGTTAGTTTAACTTTGATTAATGTGAGTTTAGCCTAGGTTTAGTCAACGTTTTGCTTTGGGCAACATTAGTTAATATGGATTTTAACTTTGATACTACAATTATGAAACTACTATACATAGCTTAGGTAGATATATTCAATGTATTAATGTAGGTATGTATTAGCTTAGGTCATGATTTTTATAACATGTGTTCATTTTGAACATTACTAATTGCATTTAGTTGCACACACAACTAATGTACTTGCAAACGACACCTAGTTGCACATAGTTGCATAGTGACTAGTTGTAAATGACATGGTTTCTACTAGTGGTGGCATAATATAATGTAGGCCTATGATCATGAAGAATTCCATTTCTATTTGGGTTTTTACATTAGAAGAATATTTCTTGTTGGCATAAAATATTATTATGACTGGGCAAAAATATCCCCATGAATATTTTGTTTAGTTCATTTGTTTACTTGGTTAAAAATGCAAAGGAAGATTGCCTTCACATTTGTTACTAAGGGTGCACCATACACCAAACATCACATATTCTTACCAAGTGTAATGCCTTTACTTTTTAGGGCCTTGAACAATAAGTGTAATTTTAATGGTGATGAAAGAACTTGGAAATCAAAAATGTCCATGGAATCAATGATTTAGGACCAAAAATAAGATGTAAATTAATGATATGAAACAATCCCACTATCAAGAACAATATTCATTTACGGCCATCAAACACTAGTGCAATTTGTTAAAAGCATGCCCACATTACTTGATATATCTAGGTTTTGACTTTCAAAAGTTGTGTAAAAACCATCCATCTCAATGTAGATGAGCTCACCTCCATTAATGGCAATGACCATCTACATCTTGTTGCATATAAAGTCTAAAATGCACATCATAATTTGTTACTACTTAATTTATGATTATTGTTGGATCATGTCATGTTAAAAGAAAATAAAAAAAAACTTGGAAAATCCATGTCCATTTTTAAAGATAGGCAAAAATGAATATCCATCCACATCTTCTTGCCCTTTCCTTATTTGGCAATAAAATAAAGACCACTACCACCTAAGTATTACATAACCAAGGTAAAAAAACAAGGGATATATGTGGCACCTAACAAACATATTAAGATTACCCCCCATCTAGCAATTTCAAGCCAAAATGCATGTAAAGAAAGAAATATCCATCTTGCTTTGAATCACAATTTCAACTCATGAATGATTTTTGCAAAAATGAATGGATGACCCTTTGGTAAGACCTTAATGTTAAGGACAATGAAATATTGTTGCAACCCCACACCCCATAATTTGATAAACTTTCAAGTGGGGTTAGAGAGAATTGTATCATAGGTATTTTAGGTTGATGTTAGTTGATGTAACAACCTATGCCATCGAGAAGACTTGTATTGTCAACATTAGTTCAACACAACATTTAATAGAAGTTGGATCAATTGTATTAAAGTTGTGAAACCCCAAGTTCCCAACAACACCAAGCTTTTAAAGTTTTTTAAAACACTATTAGATAAAAGGATCCATTACAAGGTCAACAAGCAAAAAAAGAATTAATCATAGTAGATATGGAAGAACATAAAACATATATACATGAATTGTACATTGAAGTTTTGATATGTAACAAAAACAAACGAAACTTTGTTAGTAATTGCAAGAAGCATGATAAAAACTCATGGGATGTTCACAATTTGTTAGATTTGGGAAATGCATATTCATGCATCCTATGTCCAATTTGGTCATTTATTTTGATGGACAATTGCAACAAACTATGCAATGACATGTAACTCTTGCACACTTGAATGAATAGTTAGAGGAAAAGGATATTAGAATTTTTTTGGTCATTTGCAATTAATTTACGCAAGTGAAAACTATTGTTTGCACTTGAAAAATAGTTGAAAACGACATTTTCTAAAATGCAATTGATATATTTTAATTACATAAATTGATTACAAATGACATCCTTTTTTTCTAATGAGAGGACAACAAATGCAATACCCTAAACACATGTAATAAAATCTCATCATTCAAGCCACTAGTTATGTTCTCCCCATGCTCATATTTCACAAATCTATCTTGTTTCCTTGACCTTTTATTCACATTGCTAATCCTTCTTCTTCTCTTTCCATCTTTTTTTTCCCTTTATTCTACCTTTGCATTTCATATAAGCAAATCCCTTTCTTGTTGTTGTAAACTTTTCGAATCTTATTTTTAATCAATTGCATGGCCTTGTTATTGTTTCCACTCTTTCTTTTTCTTCTCCTTCTTTTCCTCTTGTTCCTTCTCACCTCAAAATCTCACTAAACCTTTCATAGACATTCAAAATGCAACCTTTGTCAATCTCTTGTTCTTGTGTGTTTCACCAAAACATATAAAACAATCCAACTTGGATTCATAGACAAATACTTAGATGTGCCTCTCCTCACAACGCAAACAAAAGCAATAAAAAAAACACACACGCACATGAAAACACAAAAATAATTTGTCGATGCAAAGAAAAACAATTATAATGAATGATGATCATGAATTTCAAACTATGAACTTGATGCTTCTTTCATGATTTAACAACATTGTGAAAACAACTAGACTTCTACTTCTTATTTTTCTTTTTTTTCTTGTTAAACATTTTCTTGAAACAAAACCACACAACAAGCCAAGATAAATAAACATTTGGTGTTTCTCCCTCAAGAAAAAGGAGAGACTAGAATAAGGTTTCTTGTGATTTAACTCTTGTCAAATTTTCAACCTAAATAATGCAAGCCAAACTAGGGTGTTAAAGAAAAACAAATGTTAAAATCCTTCAAAAACAAATCCGAAACTTTTTTATATGTTTAAAAAAAAAAACCCTTTCATTCAAGTTATTGAAACTTCCGAAATTTTAGTTCATGTTGTAAAAATATATATTTATAAATAAATAAAATAGTGGAAAACTTGATTTTTGTTAAAATAATCAATCATTTTAACAATTAGTGGTTAAAATAAAAATAGTGGGCTACTTAATTAGAATATCCAATGCATGAATTAGTCAAGAGTCATTTTGCATTAAATATGTATGGGAATTTTCAACAAGGGAATTTCTTAATATTTTTTCATGTTGTAAAATAGCATTTACCAAAAAAGAAAAGTGGCTTAAAAATAGTGGTTTTTCTTTAAATAAATTATAATTTCAGCATTCAGTGCTTAGAAAAAGAAATAATGGGCTATTTAAGTTATTGTCTAATACACAATTTAGTGAAAAAACCCCTTATTCATTTCCATTATATATGTGAGAATTTTCAAGAAGGGAATTTGTTAATATTTTTTTGATGTTATAAATAACATTTACAGAATTTGTTTTTCTTTAAAAAATTATGGCAAACTTGGTTTTTGTTTAAATAAATAATTATTCCAGCAGTTAGTGCCTAAAAACAGGAATAGTGGGCAACTTAATTACACTAGGTTTTTGTTAAAATATATAATTATTTTAGCAATTAGGCTAGTGCTTAAAAGCTGAAACAGTGGGCTATTAATTACACTACCTAATGAATGAATTAGGGAAGGAAGCCCGCCCTCCTGCCCGCCTTCCTGCCCGCCTGCCCGCCCTAGGTCCTTTTGCATTAAGTAAAAAAATATGGGAATTTTCAACAATGGCATTTCTTTATTGTCTAAGTAAAAGAAAAAACCGCCCCGCCGCTACAAAGCCGGATGACCCATCAAGCCCTAGCTCTTTTCCTCTTCCGTTCCTTCCCTTCCTGCGTCTCGCAGGCACGCACGCTCTCTCCTCGCGCTTTGCTTTTCCTGCTCCTCTTCTGCCAGTGCCGCTGCGCACCGAGGTCGCGAGTCTGTGGGGGGTTTTTGTTGATTCAGGTTCATCGGAGCCTCTCTACTCACTCGTTTTCTTTGCAGTATTACACTTACTGTTGTACTTTTGTCTTTTGTTGATACGGGTGTTAACGCATGCTCTTTGTGGTGCCGTCCATTGCCCTGTTGTTGTTGTTGTTGTTGTTGTTTTTGCTGGTGTCGGCTCTTTTCTTCTCTCTGGATACTTTTTGTTTTTAATATTTTGTTTTTCTCCCTTTTGGTCGTTGTTTTGTTCTTTCTTGTTGTTTTAAGGTTTTTTTTTGGTGTTTTTCCGCCACTTCCAACCCCGGCTTGGTTTTTATTTCTCGAACCGTCTTCCATGCTTGCGGAAACCTAAGGGTATAGCCACCGGCAAGAGCTCATCTGCTTTTGAAGGCCTTTTTTTCTTGTGTTTTTGCTTGTTTTGAGTAATTGCTAGTTCTTTATTTTTGTTTTTCGGTTTTTGGTTGCCGGTAGGTGAGTTGCAGTGTGTCGTTTTCATTCTGATTTTGTTTCGACGAAGGAGGAAGATCTGATGGATTTCGATGAGTATGACTACCTTGAGAAGACCGTGGAGAATCCTGATGGCCTCAAGGAAGTGAATGGGAATGGCGCCGCGAGGGTTGATGATAGGGATGGAAGAGACCGGAGCAGAAGTTCCAAGAGGAGAAGCGATGAGGACGGTAATGGACACGAGCATCGAAGTAAGAGGACACGCGGAGGGGAGGGAGAAGAGAATGAGAGAGGAGGGGAGCGAGGAGAGAGAGATAGAGACAGCAGGGGGGACAGAGACAGGAGCGACAGAGATCGAAGCCGACGAGACTCAGCCCACCGTTCTCCTTCCAGGTCCCGAGATCGGGCAGGCGACAAGGAAAAAGAAAGATATAGTCGGGGGGATCGAGAGAGGTCAGAGAGACGTGACAGGAGTGAGAGAGGAGGAGGAGGGGAGAGGGACCGAGGGGAAAGAGATCGTGATGGAAAGAGAAGCGACAAGGACTCCTCCAGACACAAAGATAGACAGCACAGCAGTAAGGCTTCTGACGGCGACCGAGGCCGCGAAAAGGACGGAGAGAAAGAAAGAGATAGAGACGTGGAGAGGTCCAGGGAGAAAAGCAGAGAAGGTGAACGCCATAGGGACAAAGAGAAAGAGCGAGAACGGGAGAAAGAGAAGGAGACTGAGAGAGAAAGCCACAGGGAGAGAGAGAGAGAGCGGCGGTAACTTTTCTTCCTCTGTCTGCTCTTCTCGTTGCATTGTTCCAAAGTCTTTGTCACACGTCTTTTGTTCCCGTTTCTCCTTTTGCAGTTTTTGATACTTTCTAGAGATGGGTCTTTCTTGGTAAGTCTGCATCCATTTGTTTGTAGAGTGATGGAAATCCATGTGGGTCCTCTTCAATAGATGTGCAAATCATCAAACAAGCTTTAAACTGAAAAGACTTTGTGCTCTCCACCAGCCGCTCGCGGGAGTTGAAAGATAGGAGGGAAGAGGTTGTTGCAGCTGAACCTGAGGCTGACCCTGAGCGAGATCAGCGCACTGTTTTTGCCTACCAGGTACCCTTTCCTATGCGTTCTCATCACTGAAACTTTTTCAAACACTGGATCCCCTCAATGATCTCTCACTGGTTTCAATTTCCAGCTAAGAACAGTTTTTCTGTCACACAATCTTGAGGGTCTGCTTCCTTTTTTTGGGATTTCTGTCCTTTTTCTGCTTTGGGATTTACCCTATGTTCATATGGTTTTGGAGCATTGACTGGTTGCATGTGGTATGTGGTTGTTTGGACCTCCAATGAATTTTTTCTGTAATAATTGTGAACAGTGTGAGGGCTCTCAGTTTTGCTTGATATGTGAATTCTGACACACTGTGAAGCTGAGAGGAGATGGAACTCTGAAGAATATGCTTACAAACGCTTATGTATCTCTATAGAATTCATATGTTACAGCTTTAGGATACTGTTCCACTAAAGATGCCATGGATTTGTAATGGCTTTACAATTGATGGTACTTCAGGTTTGTGAATGCAGTTTTAAGTTCCTCAACCAGATTGCCCAGCAGGAAGTTGTAGATTCTAACTTAAGTACTGAAGAGTAATGGCATTTTTGTTGATGAGAACCTTTGGCTTTAAATCACTAATATGCTGACTTAAGGCTTATTAGCAGTTGCTCTTACAGAATTGCATCAGTATAGAGTGTTGCAAACTGTTGTTGTTTGAGTTGTGAAATAGACGTGTGGACTTGATCCTTTTTAGTAACCTTCGAGACCCAGATTTTTGTTGAAGTCATCTTTCTGGCAGCATGTCCTTGTTGTGAGTCATAGAATTGGGTGGATGCGATAAAGCAAGATTCATGTTGTCAGAAGGGTGTGCTTCTTGCTGGAATTAAAGTTAATGAAATTGGTGTCTCAAATTGAGGGGTGGGTTGTGGCTGCTATATGATTGTTGGATGTTACATACTTTTTTCTTTTTTTTCTGAGATTCATGCACAAGTTTTTTCAGGGAATATCCTCATCAGTTTCTTGTAAGCAGTTCATTGAAAAGACCAGTCATTGCCAAATATGTGTGGTGTTTTTACATTGTCCAGGTTTAAATTCTCTGCCACTTTAATGTGGACCTCCTTGCACAGAAGTGCCCTTTTTCAGGCTTCAGACTTTTGCTTCCCTTTTTACCTAAGCAAAGAGACTCTACACACTTGGTTTGTTAATTTTACCAAACTATGTGAACCTTGGTTTGTGTTATGGTTCCCTTGTGTGGTTATCATCTATTTGTCAATGTAAGGGTATCTCTGGAGATGAGAGGGTCTTGCAAGAAAGCCCTTAACATCATCTGATGGCAGTGGTTTCTACTCCCAAAGTTTACATGCAGGCTCTGATTCATGTGTTTTTGGGAAACATTGTTCCTGTTGAGTTCAACTTTAAGTGTCCCAATCGTCAGAAGATTTGTCTTATAGGTACACAACAGTATGGGGTTGGGTGATATCGCCATGCAGGTTGATTTGAATGGTCAGAAAAGTTACTTGTGCCTCAGGCAGTGTAAGCTTCCACCTCGTGCTGTCACTCTGCCTGAGGGAGTTGACATTGCAACAGTTGGGTGGCCCAGGCAGGCATCCTGTTGAGGGACAGTTTTCCTGTGCTGCTTACTGTGGAATATGCGACAGGAGATACCAGTGAGTATTTTATGGTTTCCGGCTTGTGTGTTGTGTGTGGTTGCAGATATCTCTGAAGGCGGATGAAAGGGACGTTTATGAATTCTTCTCAAGAGCTGGGAAGGTCAGTTGTTGCCAGTAGCCATGATGAGTAATGTGGATTTCAAATAGAATTCATAAAGCCCAATCACTATGTTGTGCACTTGGAAGATGTTTGGGGATGCACTGGGTCATGTTTTCAAAATAGAATAGTCCTGGTTTCCTACTGGGTTTGCTAAGATCATGTGATTAAGAGGTTTATCAAATTTGAAGCCTACTAAATCTGCAGAGAATTCAATCACGCCTGTTCCCTTTGTGCAAGATTATGCATGAAGAGGCTTGGCAATTGTTGTGAATTCAATACTTGTACAGTAGCAGGAGTTGTGCTAGAATTCACCCTGAAGTCTGTATCGCAGGTCCGAGATGTCCGTCTTATCATGGATCGAAACTCCAGGCGTTCTAAGGGGGTTGGGTGAGGACCTCTCCTGCAAGTCAGATGGATGCTGGAACCATTGGCATCCTGTTCTTTGTCCTATGGTTTGAAATTTGCAGATGTACTGTTGGATGCTTTTTCTCTTTAATCTGCATTTTATAATTGTATTTGTTGTGGTGAGGTGTCTTAATGCAATGCACTAGTACTGATTTGGAAGTTGCTCTTATGCATGCAGGTACATTGAGTTCTATGATGCCATGTCAGTGCCCATGGCTATTGCATTGTCGGGGCAGTTACTTCTTGGTCAGCCTGTAATGGTGAAGCCTTCCGAAGCAGAGAAGAACTTAGTACAATCAACCACTGTAGTTCCTGGAGGTCCTGGTGGCTACATTGGTCCATATTCAGGAGGAGCTCGACGCTTATATGTTGGGAACCTTCACTTAAACATGACAGAGGATCAGCTCCGCCAGGTGATATTTATGAGCTTGAGACAACAAGAAATCATTCTTTCATAGCTTTGTGTCATGAATGAGGATACTATTGATTTTTTTTATTAGCTATGTCCATTGAGTGCCAGCCAATATCATGATTGGGTGTTCTTGTTGCTTCTGGAAATGTGATACAAGCTCAGGATGCAGATTCTGTATAATGGTTTGCCCAGATTTTGGGCTGATTGTTATGTTCTTAACTTGCATGTGCAACCAATTGCAAGGTGGCCATGGGTCCTAAATTGGCTTTATATTAAGGTTAGATATCACTAGACAGTGCTAAAGCACTCAGGCTAGCAATTGTGTGGTGAGGTTTCAGAAATCTCAATAGAGGAGGAAATGTGCATAACTTTTCTTCTTCATACAACTGAACCAGATATTCATAGCCTTATTGTCAGGTCATCTCTCAGTTCTTATCAGGTTGAAATAAGTCACAAGTATACATATGAAGAAGATATTGAACCAAAGTATTCAGAGGTTTATTGTCTGTATATGTTCAATTACAGTCATGCTAAGTCACTAAATGGTGAATTGCAGGTGTTTGAGCCATTTGGGCCTGTGGAGCTGGTGCAACTTCCAGCTGATCCTGAAACTGGGCAATGCAAAGGATTTGGGTTTGTCCAGGTGAGGTGCATGTTTGTTTTCAGTGCTTCACTGAAGCATTGCTTCGACACCTGAAGTGCCTCAGCTGATTCTGTATGTAGCTGTCTTTTTTATCTGTTGCAGTGTTTATTGGGATTATTATCTCCTGTGTAGCACATTAGGCTGATCATTTCACCAAGTCATTCTCTGGGTGCTTATCAGAGTAAGAGAGTGTTGTTCATATTGTGTGTAACATTATGTGCACATGTTCTGTCTGTAGTATGCTCGCCTTGAAGATGCCCGTGCAGCACAGCAGAACCTCAATGGCCAGTTGGAGCTTGCAGGACGACCAATCAAGGTTTCATATGATTCAATTCACCTCTGTTTCACTCCATCTATAGGTTTGGTAATAGCAACATTTGTGTACAGATTTGGATGTCAGTTAGTCAGGGAAGTCTATGTTCTGACTATGGGCTTGGAAGTTAATCCACTATCCTTGATATCAAAGTCAAAGGTCGTCCTTGAGAATATTGAGCATTATTCTGTTCAGGTTTACTTAAGTTGTAAGTTTGAGGAAGTCCCTGGTACTTTGAGGGTTGTATATTTTGACTTGTACTTTGGAGCTGCTCATGAATATAAATGTTGCTTTTGGAGATCTTGCAATTATTTCTGTATAGTTCTCAGCAAAGACTATCAGTCAGCTGGAGCATCTTAAGAACCAGGTTGGATTGTTGTGTCTTGCCAAGGTAAAATGATATGAAGATTACCCTTGTTGCAGCTTTAATGAGGATATTATTGACCTGATTGGCTATGTCTCTTGAGTGCTGGTTGACATTGCAACCGAATGTTCCTATGGCTTCAGGAAATGCAACAGAAAATCAGAACACAAATGCTTGTATAGTGAGTTACCTGAAAGTTTGGGTAGATTATTGTATACCTATTTACCCACCTTGAGGGCTGATGAAGTCAGTTGGGAGTCATGGCAGCTCCTCAATTCTATTCATGATAAAGGTGAAGGTCAGATGATTTGTGAGTGACACTCATAGGGTTAAGACCACACTCATTCTTAGCATGCTACCTTCCTATGTGCAGTTTCCTCTCTGGAGTTTCCTCTGCAATTTCAGACATATGTATGACCAAGCTAAACTTGGATTGGGTGCCCTGTCTTGGTCTCAAGGTTTGGGAATCTCAGAATTAGTGACAGTCTAGTGTTCTTATGGACAGATTCTTGTCCTTGATTTGTTCAGGTTTCAGCTGTTTCTGACCAACTTGGAATGGAAGACATTGGAGTCAATCCTGGCGAGCTTGATGACGACGAAGGAGGGGGCCTTGTAGGAGAACAAACTTCATTTGTCATTTCCTGCTTCAATCCTCTAGGGTTTCTACTGGTTTTGGAAGCAACTTGATTCATTTCTACAAAAATGTAATTGTGGTATTGTTGTTGTTTTTACAGTCCCTCAATGCACGCTCAAGGGCATTACTCATGCAAAAGCTTGATCGAAGTGGAAGCACAACCAGGTAATCTTGACCAGTGTCATGCACTTTGTTTTTAATGACTTGTTGGGGAGATTTCAAATATTCCAGAGTCTTTGGTTGTACATTGGATTTGTGACCAGCAAGGGAGTTGGGTTTCAGTGCAGCCTTAAATAGCCCGTTTGCACATGGGATCTTTAGTTGTTAGTAATACTCTTTGTGTGGTTTTGGATGTTAAATGGGCATAGGGTTTAAATTCTTTAACATGAGTTGTTTGATGAACAAGTTGCTCTATTCCAGTTTCTTTCACCACAGAAGTTTTTTCTTGTGTTTGCAGTGGTGCTGTAGCAAGTGTGCCTGCAATAACAGCTCCAGCAACCAACCTGCTGAGCATGGCGGTTCCTGCCGCAGTGACTCCACTAGTGGCAGCACCTTTACTTGGCCAGAATCCCTTAGCTTTGGCTTCTCTCAGTTTAAGTCCAGCGCTCAACCCCAGTCTTGGTGGCCCTGCCATTCCTGCTGCTGTGGAACCAATTGGGCCTGCCAGTGAATTTCTTCTGCTCAAGAACATGTTTGATCCTAGTACTGAGGTGTGTTTTTGTTCATGTAGAACAGTCTGTTGAGTTATATTCTGTTTACTTCCAGTCACATCAATGCAGAATGTTCAAGAATCTTGCAGATGCAGACATCACCTGATTTTTTCCAGGGTGTCATTTCTTCTCATCGCAAGAAGACCTCTATGAAATAGTACCTGCAGAGGTTGATTTCAGTGATGATTGTATCATCTGCAGTTTGCATGTGACCACTGCAGGCAAGACGTAATGCTCTGGGTTTTTATTGTGCAGACGGAACCTGACTTTGATCTAGACATCAAGGAAGATGTGCACGAGGAATGCTCAAAGTTTGGTGTGGTCAAACACATATTTGTGGACAAGTAAGGGGGTTACCTACAAGGTTGCATTGCATTGTCTTATCTTGGTCTCAACCCCTCAATATGTGAAGATCGGCAGGAAGAGGGCATCAGTAGATGGTGGAAGTTTGACATAGCAGCTAAACAACTAAGCCGTACATAAGGCATGCTAATCATGAACATATGATTGGACTATTCCAGGAACTCTGGATGTGTAGCTGAAGAGTGTGCATCAGGCTCGGCACGACTACAGAGATTGCGCCCTTGCAACATGGCCCTGCCCTTGAGATTCTTGCTATGAAAACCTGGTTTGCTGTGTTTCTTGAGGGATAAATTGAGCCAGTCCTGCCTGACTTTTGTTGTTTGTTTGTTGTATGCATCCATATGTCAACCCTGTCAAACTCACTTTTCACTCAATTGACAGTATAAGCCTGGGTGATAAACAAGCCTGTCATGCTCAAGGGTTTGGACAATGCTTGGGCCTTCTCATTGACTTCTTTCTGCAGAGCTCTATAGAAGCTTTGCAAAGGCAGGTCACTAGAAGAGAAATTTTCTTCTTTTGACCCTTCGATATGAAGCCCAGTCTTGCAACATTAAAGTGGTCTGGAGGATTCTACTTACTAAGCTATTTATGAATTCATGATCTTGGTCAGGTATGTTTCTTTGGAGGGGTTGAAAAGAAGAAAACAGTATCAGAGTGAGGCGATATAAGTAGACCAGAAAGTCAGAAAGTTGACCTTGTTTGGAGTTTCTTTCACACAGAAGGTTCTTCTGTTGATATCCTTTTAGAGAGAGATTTTTCTGGCAATGGTTGCCACATGTCCAAGTCAGTGCAGGTGGTGTGTTTGGAACAGCTTGAAGGTCATCTTTTGACAGGTTTTCCATTATTGATTGTGCAGACACTGTTCATCTTTTGCAGGGTGATATCTTCCACTCCAGGATTCAGTAGTAAGCTATCTAGTGAGCAGGGCCTGTAGATATAAGCTGAGGACTAACGCTATGAGGGCTGTATTCTCTCCACTCTCAGACATTCAAACTCTTGTCTCTTATGGGATGCATTATGCTATTATCCTTGCCATCTTGACAAAAGCTTGTCTGTTTGAGTGTCTCTTGTTTTCAGGAACAGCGCGGGACATGTTTATCTACGATTTGAGACAATTGCTGCGGCTATGAGTGCCCAACGAGCGTTGCATGGTCGCTGGTTTGCCGGGAAGATGATCACCACTACTTACATGGTTATCCATCATCCACTCTGATGTTTATCTGTGTTCCTATCTGGTGAAAGCTGTGACCCTGGTGTTGAATTGTATTGTAGCCAATTATGTCTTCCAGCACTTCCAAGTCACTCTTCTGAACTCTCTTGAACTGACGGAAAACTACTGGTATGTGCAGACTGCGCCTGCCTATGAGAATAAGTTCCCTGAAAGCAAATTAGCGACTTAATCAAGGAGTGTCAGGGACTCGAAAGGCAAGGAAAGAACATAGGATGCTGGAGTGGTCCTGCACATTTTGCTCATGTTTTTTTAAAGTTCTTTTAAGTGATCAGTGTCTTAGATGTTTCCAACTGAAGAAGATTTGGATGATCATTTGTTTTAAGGGCTTTTTCCCAATGTTGCTTCAAAGTTATGTACTGTGGTACAAAAAGCCTTGCAAATTTCAGTGGCTCAGCTTTTCAGTATCATCTGTTGCAGTTGATTTCTGGTTGAGGTCAATTAGCTGTCTTCTGGCTTTTTGACAAAGAGCATTCTCGCTATTTCTCTGGTGTCATCACTGTCTTTTGACTATGTTTGTTTATGTTTTTTGAGAGGTCAATATGTATAGTCATTTCTTGTGTTATTGAAAGGTCAGTATACAGCAGTTGCAGATTAGCACAGCAGACGGAGAGCTAGCTGACTGTCTTGTTTGGACTATGGAGCCCGAGGGTGGAGCACAGAAGATCGAACACATAGTACAGGATATGATATTCAGAAGTCTGAAACCCCAGTGTTGAATGGAGTTCAGGCTACTACTTATTTCTTGAGTCACTGGAATGTGTTGATCGAAGGTTTCAATATTCAAAGCTTTTAGTGCTTGTAAAGCCTAAGCCAAAAATGATGACATTCAAGCACTTGTGAAAGCCTAAGCCAAAAATAGTGATGAACAAGGTTGGGAATGGAAATTGCACTCAAGCAATGAGATGGAGCAACACACACCCAAGATGCACCCACGAACACACATGCAAGATGTTCCCCAATAGCACTGTAAAATGTCACATATCTGTAGTTCAAAAGTGTGCTCTTGTAGCAGATGAGCAAAAGGAGGCATTTTCACAATACAATATGTGTCACAAGTCCTTTGTTCAAAAGTGTGCTCTTGTACTGGTAGCAGATGAGCAAAAGGAAGCATTTTCACAATATGACATTGTTAAATTTTTGTGAAGGGCCAATTAAAGTGGCCCATCATTATTTTATGTGCGAAATTTCACCAAAATGCAAAGACAAATTTGGGGTTGTGACTAGTGTTGGCTGGATATTGATCTTTTGTTTTTTGTTAGGATCAAGGCTTTACCTCTTTGAAAGTCATTTGTTATCATTAGTTGTGATATTGTGGTTCCCTTCAATGTTATTGCGAATGTCAGTTGAATTTTTAAAAGGGTGAATTGCTATTGTGTACCAGGAATTTGCAATTTGGTGTAAATGCATTCTCTCAACTCTTGAGAGTCGAACTGATCTTTACACAAATTAATAGTAAGTTATGAACTCCTAGTTGATAGACATGCTTGAAGATCTCCAGTTTCTTGTTTTTTATGAAGCTTGGAGTCAAGAGTTAAATGCCATTATTTTGTTGCTTGAAGACTTAAAAATCAATTTTGTATTCGTATTGCTTGAAATCTAGAGTGTTTATGTGGTTTTTCTCACAATGTGTTTGCTGAAAGGGAATCTAGTTGGATGTTTGAAATTTTTATCAATCTGGAGAGTCTTAAAATGCTCTTGAATCAAAACCTTGTTCCTATTAAACCTGCTTTTGTGCTTGGAAATTGAAAATTTATTTTTGAACTAGACTTTTAGTTAGAAGGTCTTGATTCGTGAGGTCATAGTTTTCAAAACCAAATTGCTACATAATTTTAAAGTGAACTTGACCTATTGCACCAAGAACCATAATCACTCATTTTGTTTGTTTCTATTTGTGATCAACAAGTTGCCAAACATTTTTGGAGTTAATTTTGTTTTGGAGCACAAAAGTAGTGCAAATGGGAGAGATTGAAACATTCAATTTAAATGAAGACCCATAGCAAGATTATGATGATGTTAATGACTTGGAAATGGGGAATTTAGTTGAGGTTTTAGGGCTAGTGATTGGTTCAATTTTAATGTCAAGCAAACCATTTACTTTTGAAAGCATTGTAACCTTGAGCAACTTGGATGTGGAAGCATAAATTTTATGGGAGGGTTGAAAATTCAATTGACCTTGAATTAAAACGCATGGGTCCCTTTCCACACGGTGTCTCTCCCTAATATTTTTATGTGGTGATTGATGGTAGTAAGTTGGATCATGTTATGCCTCAAAACATGCATTTTGTGATTTGCCATTATGTTTGCTAGACTTATAATTCTAGCAGTACCATCAAAAGAGGAATGTAGGATTTCATACAATTAGTAACATTGGATTATTTTTATGAAGAAACATATTTTGGTTTCTCGTCCAATTGCTTGGGGTAAATGAAAGAATGTTAATTCAATTCTTGTTGCAAAGGAATAATGTTGAGAAAAATCCAAAAAGAGATTTGGTGTTGGTTATGGGGCCATCACAAATCATTTCTTTGTTGCCAAAACTTACATACCTATTTTTATTGTGAGGAATTAGTGGTTAAGGCACTTGGTCATGCATCAAAATCCTCAAGTTGTGTTCCCAAATTCAAATGCAAATGGTTCCACATGTCATCCCTTCATTGGTGGCCAAAACCATGGAATAATAGGTGATGCTAGTTTTAGATTCTTGTGTTACAACTTCTTTTGACTTATGGATGTCCATATTTGGACATGACACATTTGCTTTTGTGATTAATTTGATAAACTCATAGTGGGCACCTTGTCATGTGATAGTGGGACTTTTTGAAGTTGTTGATATGATTGGATTTGCAATGGCAATACGTATATTGTCTATGTGAAGGATGAGGTTGGCAATATGTCCAATCGTGCACAAACTCTTATTTTAGTTGTTAGATATGCTCTTTTGGCACTTATAGTTCCTTGACAAACATCACATTTTCAACAAAACATGCCAATATGCAAGCTTGCAATAATATCAATGTTTGTGTTGGTTTTTTGGAGGTTAGTTTGAAGGCCACACAATGGTAATAGAATATGATAGCAAGGTTTTGATGCCATTATTGGTCATTGCATTTCAATTCTTGAATCTCAACATTGATGGTCATATTAACCAACACCAATTGATGACAATGACAATTTCATTTTTGGGTAGTGATTTCAAATGAGGCCACTTTGCAAGGGTTGTTGAAAAATCAATTGTTTTCATTCCACCATCTATATGTGAAGCTTGAAGATTATGTGTTACCCTTAATTTGTGGAAGCCCCAAGAAGCACAATTTCCAAACTTTTTTTTTTGGTGGTTTGACAAATTTTCAAAATTTTCAGGTCCCAAATCAACATTAAAATAATCTTAACCATAACTAAAGTGTTGTCAAACATGTGGTGTTGTGGGTTAGGAGTTGACAATTTGGATAAGCTGGTAATGATTATGAAGATTTGGTTAACTAATGCAATAATAGATTTCCCATGATAAGGGTAGTCCATTGATGAAAATGATATAATGTTGGATGTTGTTGGCTATTTCAATGTTGATGAATATGAATGTCGATAAATATTCTACTTTACTTTTTGATGAGAAGTAGTTTTGCCATGAATGGGATTCTTGAAGTGTCAACTTTAATGACTAAATGTAATGGTTAGTTAAGTTGTTTACTTCTAATGATGCATGGGACCATATCCTTTTTTCTCAGTTTTCAATGAGTTGGTAAATGTCCAATATCCCATGCACATTTGTTTCAATTTATTGTTTTGCATTTTATTTCAAAAATTTGGCTTTTAATAATCAACATCACATGGGATTGAATTCCTTCCAAAATTATAAGTAATTAAAATATTTAGAAAGAATGTGGAAAAGGTCAAGGCAAGCCCATCCTTCAATGGTACCACTAAAAACATCACATCTTAATTTTCCTAGACCCATTGAACTTTGAAAAATCATAGGAAACACCTAAATAAACATGTTCATAAATTTGTTTTGAATACATTTATTAGGTTCCATAGATTTTGAAATCTCAATAATATTAGTAAACTTGTGTATTTTGATGTTCTTAATCATTGCATTTAAAAAATGTTTTAAGAATGTAATGCTAGTTTTTTTCCCTTGAACTTTTTGGTTAGAAACAAAAATTTGAAATATGATTTGAAAAATTTCTTGTGAATGTTCTTCCTAAGATGATTTGGAAGTCATTCTATTTTTTGGTTTTTATTTGGAAATTAATTGATTGAATAAAATTTAAGTATAAAATTTCAAAGTTGAAGTTGTCAATTTTTTAAGGGGCCATTTTAATTAGGAATATAAAATTTTAAAAATCAGCTTTTATTATTGCCAAATAAACTTCAAGCCATTTATTAAAGCATGCAATGGATAAACATAAAAAATAATAATTTATAGCTATGAAAACATTTAAAGAAAAAGGCTTAGAAAAATGATTTGATTGCTTTTGGTTCTTGAACCATTCCTTGAGGTGGTTCCTAATGGTGCCACCCAAGAATGGGTTTGCCTGTCACAAAATATAATAACAAATTTTTTGAAATAAATTATTTTTAATCAAATACATATCTTTTATCATTTCATCTTTAAGTTACAAAGTAATTTTTTTAAAAATCTAAAATAAAAGTTTAGGTGGGGACTTTTTTTTGAAAGAAGGTGATAACTAAATTTGACCTTGCATTTCAAAAGAATATCATTTCATTTGTGAATTATATCTATTATAAGGCATTCCATTTGGTTTTCATTTTCTAATTGAACACACCTCATCCACCAAATATTTGATTGTCAATTGAAACAACATTCCCTTTTCACATGTATATCTTCTACCATTTGAAAAAAAAACTTTCCATACTTTACATTTCGAAAAGCTTGTTCCCATGCGCCTCCTTTAAGTTTTTGACCTACACACCCTTAAGGTATGGAACTCAAAGATTTGAATTTCAAATTAGTGGAGGCCATCAAGAACATGCCTAACCTCATATGTAAAACAAAACGTGAAAATTATCATGAATCTAAACATGCATAGATCATAAGGTCTAAAAGGGGGAAGGTTTTTTACCCTATTTTTTAAGAGTGGGAAGGTCTTACTCCTATTGGTAATCATAATTTGCCTCCCACTTTTAACAATTAAGTATAATATACTTGGGCTCTGTGTTGTTATGCATCACCGGCGACGATAAACTTCTATGCATATTTGAAATTGTGATTATGATAACAAAATTATAATAAACAAAAAACAAAGAAAGATTTCTCAAAATTTTCAAAATAAAATGTGTTTTCATCTCTTACACTATACAAGTCAAAATGAAAAGAAAGGCCATGAATGTTGTCAAAAATAAAATAAAATAGCAAGCTTCCAATAGGAAGAAAAAAAAAAGATTTCAAAAGATGCATGCAACAAATGTTTTTAAAAAAAAAACAAGAAATACAAGAGGTTGCAACCATAGAAAAGGTCGTTATATAAATATGTCATTCAAGGTAGTTATATAATAGATTTTGATTTAGAATAATTCATTTCAGCATATTATGGGAAGGAACATGGTAGGACAAAATACTATGGAAACCTATTCTTGTCCTACCTAAACCATTTGCAATGAAAGTTCATTCAAGGTTTCTTCTCTTTTTAGGATGGATATTCAACATTAAAAAATACAAGACCACTACATCACCTAAAAAAACCTTGAAATAAATTACTTCCTTCAACAATACACAATTAAAGACACATTCGCCAAGCTCTACAAATTTAACAATGAAAAATATTCAAACAACTTCACCAACACAAAAAAACTAAAACTTTGCAACTCTTTCTTGCTATAGATAGTTGATTGCCAAAAGGTCATAGCAGATTAAAACATGTGGAAAACACAATGTCTCCATGGAAAAAAACCCCATACGCTTGACAATGACAAAGCAAACAACAACAATGCACACTACCCATACACCTCCTCTACCTTCCCTTTTGTGGTTCTCCAAAACAAAAACCTTAAAAGTCCTCATGCAACCCCTCTTCCATACTTGTTCCTGCAATGCTCACAAAGCTTGATTGCAAGAGAATGTGGTTTTTCTCACACACAAAAGGCCACAACTCATGACACAAGTGCAAGATACACGTTGTCGTTTCATCCATTACAATGTATAATATGTGTTGTTTATTGTGGTGTATAGCACATTAAGATGACATTGACACCATATGTGTCTAGAGCTTCTCTAAAGAAGCCTCCCCAACACAACCATTGTAAAACCAACCTACCAAAATCTGGTTTCCCTTCAAGCAATGTACAAAAGACCTTGCCAAACCCATCAAAAACCTTGAACCTTCCTCCAATGTGAAAACTGTTCTTCGTCGAAACCATGTAAAAAAAAACCTTCACATATGCATTAAAAAAAAAAAACCTAAACTATTTAGTGTGGAAACAACTATTTCAATGCATTTTTTGTTCAATCCTCTAGTCCCTAGCCCAAAAATCAAATCAAGTTTATATATTGGTAACTCGAGCTCTATGAAGATTGTGTTAGTTCAATTGTAATTTTTTGTTAATTTTGCTTCCGGGAATCCTAAAATGTTGTGCCATAACAAACAACAATGTAAGCAACTGCACAAAAGCGCACAGAATTTCCAAGCAATTTTTTTTTGTTTTTGTTTTTTTTTGTTAGTGAGTGTACTCTCTTGCTCTTGGAATTCTTTTTTGGGAAGAATCATGTTGCAAATGTCCAAAAAAACAAAGAAACACCCACAAGCAACAATTTTTTCAGTAATTAGGTCGAGTAGTAATCTGCTGATCCTGTCAAAGTTTGGTTCAGAATCTTCTTACAAGGGCGCTGAGAGATCATGATCAATCGATTGCAGAGAGAGAGAGAGAGAGAGAAGAGAGAGAGAGAGAGTTTGCTTTACGTGTAAGGGAGGTACGTGGTGCATGAGTTCATGCGTGTTGTGATTCGCATTTGTGCATAAACCTCAAAAGAAAGAAGTAGTAAAAAAAAAATGATTGAAGTTGTTAATTATGGACTTAGCGACTTCAGTGGTATAATTAGAAGGAGGATCTCGAGTAGGTAGTGTACGAGGGATAGATAAAATGATGTGTTGTTGTTGTTGTTATTGATGATGATGATGATTTTGTTTTTTCCTAATTTTATTTCGCTTACATGCAGCAGCTGTGGCCATGTACCTATTTTCAAGAGCTTCTCGTGTGTGTGTGTGTTTTACTTTGGTCGGCGTCGAATTGTTGAAGTCTTATAGTGGTGTTTAGGAGATTGTTTACGTGGAATAGCAGCAGATCGAAGAGGAGGTCCATATGAGGTCTGGGATTGGTTGTAAGGCGGATTTGGATTGATCATCCGATAATTTGGAGAATTGCAAGAGAAAGAATCAGAGTATACACCAGAGGGGTGAGACAAAGACTCCAGAAGAGTGGCTTACAAGTTACAACACAAACAGCAACGTTGGTGTGAGGGAACGGCGGGTGAGAGGGTTCATAATATTTAGGAAGACACAAAAGAAACTCGGTCCCGGGGTTCCTCCTCCGCTGCATGCATGCATAATTTGGTGTTCTCGGAGGAATTTGTGGGAATCATGGCCCCGCATCAAGAGGAGCCGCCTCCGCCTCCTAGTATCATGAGTCCGGAGGCATCTGGAGTTCTTTTGCAAGTTGTTCACGATGTCGAGGTTCATGATCATGACGGTATTCCCATGACTCTTGTAGGTATGTATCTACATTCAGTGTGCTCGCTGATTTCCCGTTATTGGCAACAAAAAGATAATCAAGAAATCTTCCACCGCTCTTGATGCCATGTGCGTGCCTGCGTGTGCGTGTTTGTTTGCTTTCGTGGTAATAGTGCTGGTTGTAAAATTAGGGGGAAAACAGGGAGCGGTTATCGGTCGCAGTGTCTGCGAACACTCCTGGAGTAACCTCTCTCTCTCTCTCTCTCGCTCTCTCTCTCTCTCTCAGAGAGTATCCGACATAGGATTGTAACTGACGGCGGATGGAAGTCCAGCATAACATGCAGAAGTCAGATCGCATGTGTGCTGGATTGCTAAGAGTCGAAGGAAATAGCAGATGTAGTCATAACGACGACGCTTTGTTGGACATTTGCTCCTGTGAGGAACCAGGATACATGGCGGAAAAGCCGCGCTCGCTATCATCGAGCGGCAGGCTGAGGACGATCCATGAGAGAGGACGATCCGGTGAAGTGTAGACGCGTTTGCTTATTCTAACCTCCTTTGTGCTCACTGCTTCTACAACAGAGACTCGCAACAGATGATCAAAGTAGTAGTTCCCGGCGCTGGTTTCTCTCCTCTTTTGTTCTTCTCAAGACTTGGACCTTTGTTCCTGATTAGTAAAGGCTTTGCTGCTGAGAGGGATGATGCTCTCTGTTTCTCTTTGATATGTAGTGTTTTGGTGGCCACACAGACACTGGAGCATATGCTTATATTGATGATGCAAAGCTGAAGAAGAAGCATGGAGAAGAGCAGCTACAAGTGGATGATCAATCTCCTATTGAGGAAGTGGCACTCACGGTGGCCACCACCGATGATCCAACTACTCCTGTGTACACATTCCGCATGTGGACACTCGGGGTTCTCTCGTGCTCGGTTCTGGCATTCCTCAATCAATTCTTCTCCTATAGAACGGAGCCTCTCACAGTCACGGCAATCTCCGCTCAGATTGCGGCTCTGCCACTCGGCCGCCTCATGGCAGCGGTTCTTCCCACCACCAAGTTTACGGTTCCCTTTACCAAATGGCAGTGGACCATGAATCCCGGACCCTTCAACATCAAGGAGCACGTTTTGATCACCATCTTTGCTAATGCTGGGGCGGGTGGTGCTTATGCCATTGGCATTGTGACCATCTTGAAGGCATTCTACAAGAAGAAGATCACCTTCTTCGTTGGGTTGCTGATAACCATTACGACCCAGGCATGCCCTTCACACTAATATTCTGTTAACAAAAACAGGAATGTGTGCTGTGTTTGCTGCTTTGTGGATTCAGCATGTTTAGTGTGATTCTAGAGCATTTTACACATGGTTTTTTCAAGAAAGACATGGGTCCTTCTTGTTGCATTAATTAGAGGATGTGCATCACACATGCTGGGTGCTCCATTTTCATGATGTATGTCAATGTCATGCACAACTATCATACCTGTGGATTTTAAGGATTTCTCAAGATCATCTGTGAGACAAACCACTGTGATATAGTTTGTTTTTTTTCTTGAAATTGGACAAATTTTTGTATTCTTTAGAAAGAAATTCACATGTTCAGTTAAGTTTCTGGATTGATTTCAGTGTTTGTGTGGTGTTTGCAACTTGGCTGGAAAGTGTTCACTGAAGTGACATGTAGGTCAAGTTGCCATATGTCACTTGAAACAAGAAATCCAGTACAATTTGAGTTGCCAGAATATGGATTTGTATAGCCATCTCTAACACTTGAGTATGTTTCAAGTTGGCAGAAATTTGTACTTTGTGCATCCATATGTGGCGCATTCTCTTCATGTCATTCTGGGTAATGTTGTTTGTTGGCATGGCAGATGATTGGATATGGTTGGGCAGGAATCTTCCGTGGCTACTTGGTCAAGCCTGCTCATATGTGGTGGCCTCAAAACTTGGTCCAAGTCTCCCTATTCAGGTACACTTTCTGATCATGTTTCAACATATTGTAGGGAGAAAGGAGAGAGACTGAATGAATGGATAGAGAGAGAGAAAGCAAGAATCAATGCAAATGGAGAATGTTTTTTGGTATTACAGCCTTTCTGATACATTTCAACTGGAAATCATTTGCAATTGTACAGGACTCTCCATGAAACAGATCAGAGACTGAAGGGAGGGATGACTCGGACTCAGTTCTTCCTCATAGCACTCACATGTAGCTTTGCCTATTATGCCCTACCAGGCTACCTTTTTGCAATCCTTTCATCTCTATCATGGGTTTGCTGGGCATGGCCAAACTCAGTTACTGCTCAACAAATTGGGTCTGGATATAGGGGTCTAGGTGTGGGTGCAATTGCATTGGACTGGGCAGCCATTTCATCCTATCTTTTGAGCCCACTTGCTACACCTTTCTTTGCCATAGCCAACATATTTGTTGGTTTCATCTTAGTCATGTACGTGATCACCCCCATTGCCTACTGGAACAATTTGTATGACGCCAAGACATTTCCTGTGTTCTCTAGCAAATTTTTCCAAGCAAATGGGCAACAGTACAATATTAATCAGGTGATTGATAGCAAGTTCCAACTCAATGAGACTGCATACAAGTCTTATGGTCGCTTGCACCTCAGCACTTTCTTTGCATTCACCTATGGGGTTGGATTTGCAGCTCTTACTGCTACTCTCTCCCATGTCATACTCTACCACGGCTGGTACATTCCTCTGAACGTCCTCCTCTTTTGTTGCAAACTGAGTGTCAATATGAGTAGATGTGTACTTATATCCCTCTGCCAACTGGTGATTAGCATCATCAATTGAATTATTTTTTCTCACAACTGTGCTACATTGTCTCAATGGAGAGCTAGTAATTTGGATGCATGCCAAGTCTAAATTTTGGTTCATACCATACAAATGACAGGGAAATATGGCAGCGCAGCAAATCAGCTCTAAGTGAGAAGCCTGATGTGCATGCACGGTTGATGAAAAAATACAAGGAGGTGCCCCACTATTGGTTCCTGGGCTTGCTTGCAGCCATGATTATCCTGTCTGTTGCTGCTTGTGAGATCTATAATGAACAACTGCAACTGCGCTGGTGGGGTGTACTCCTTGCCTGCGGAGTGGCACTTTTCTTCACTCTACCTATTGGGATCATCACAGCAACAACTAATCAGGTCATTGAATGACTCTAGATTTCCTGCCACCAAAATTGTTCTTTTACTCAGTTCATCTTCTGTTCATATTAATTAATGGGTCAGGAGGGGTGAAAGGAGTAAGAGTATGGATGGGGAGTTGAATGTACCGCAAATGTACATTCCGCAGTACTTTTGGGCCACAGAAACTTTCCTTTCTAGGTCTCCAAGTGATGTAAAGTTCAATGGAAAAGTTTGCCTTGGCTTGTTTGACTTTGATCTGGGAGCTTTGTGATGCAGTCTTGGCTGCCCTGAGGCAATCTATGATCTGTTCTGGTAGGATAAGATGCATTAAGTTACCAGTGCTGTGGGCTGCAGACACCAGGGCTGAATATCATAACTGAGTACATGATTGGATATATTTACCCAGGAAGACCTGTTGCTAATGTCTGCTTCAAAACCTATGGCTACATCAGTATGGCCCAGGCTGTTTATTTTCTGGCTGATTTCAAGCTTGGGTAAGAATTTACTTTATAACAGAGTGCAACTTAGACACATTTGCCATATGTCTATTATGTTAGATTATCTGCTTCATAAGTCATACAGTTCAGAAGGAAAAGTTGGAGGTCATGATAGTTCAACAGCAAACCATGGAGCTCAGGTTAGGATTCTGTGGAGATTCCATGTTAATGGCATTTAAAGGTTCATAACTCCATACTTTCTGGGCTGCTTTCAGGCACTATATGAAGATCCCACCTCATGCTATGTTTCATGCTCAGGTAAGAACTTTGGGGTGCTTGGACCATTTGTCAGGAAGATTCACATTCTTGGCTTGGAACTTTTGTGCGATGTCTTCATTGACTTGTTTGGTGATCTCATGTACCTCAGAGCTATGTCTCATATAGGTATCTGGTTTTATTTGCAGTTGATGGGAACAGTAATTGCTGCCATTGTGAATTTGGGTACCGCTTGGTGGTTGCTCACAACCATCACCAATATTTGTGAACCAGATCTCCTTCCAGAGAACAGCCCTTGGACTTGTCCTTCAGACACAGTCTTTTTCGACGCATCAGTCATCTGGGGCCTCATAGGACCGAAGCGAATGTTTGGAAGTCTTGGAATTTACAAGGCAGTCAACTGGTTCTTCTTACTAGGAGCACTTGCTCCAGTGCCTTTTTGGGTGGCTCACAAGCTCTTCCCCAAGACAAAATGGCTTCTCTACATTAACACACCAATTCTGATTGGGGCAACTGGAATTATGCCACCTGCTACTGCTGTGAATTATACCTCTTGGTTTGTGGTTGGGTTTATCTTCAACTACATAATATTCAGGCATCGCAAGGCATGGTGGCAACGCTACAATTATGTGCTATCTGCAGCTCTGGATGCTGGGCTTGCATTCATGGGAGTGTTGGTCTACTTTATACTCCAATTGGAGCACAAGTCAATCAACTGGTGGGGAGTAAACTTGGACAATTGTCCACTGGCAGCATGTCCAACAGCCCCAGGGATCGTTAGGACAGGCTGCCCTGTATTTTAGAATCAGGTCTGGAGAAATAGCATAGCAATTACAGAAGTATTTGTAATGGTCCATTGGAAATTGCTTGTAGGCATTGACATGGGGTTACAATGGCTGGCCACTTCTTTTCATACTTTTCGGGTATTCGACATAATTGGCGCATTCAGGATTAAAGCCAAGGGGACCTGCCTATCAATCTCAACACACATCAGTGACCTAGTCAAGGTTTCACCACTGATCATGTCTTGCTGATTGCTTCTGAAAGCAAGGAGGTAATATGTCACAGCAGTTGCTTCAGTACACTTTTTGGTGGATGGGGCCTGGTCCAGGTATCAAATCACATTGGTTTCCAGTAATGATTACACAGCTTGTATATATTACAATTTGTAGTATACAACTTGGTATCCCTTTTGTCAAGGAGGGAAAGGAGAATTTTCATGTATTATACTGTACAGTCATTTCACCGTAGTATGAATAATATCTTTGGACTAACATGATTTTCTATCATCTTCTGTATATAGATTGATTGCCACATGAAATGTGAACTTTACTACATATTAGGAATATTTTAGTGGGTGGAACTAAAGAAAAGCCCAAGAAGCCTAAGAAGCCTCTTCCCTTACAGTTTCATTCTACATCCCACTTTGCTTTGTAGGTTCAACTTTTTGTTTTGATGCTCCTTCCCATGATTTTTCAAATGCTAAGATTTTTGGTCTGGATCCTCACATCCTCAAATTGTCCCTCCATTGAAGGAAGCCCATTTGCAGATCAAATTGTAACTTTGAGAGGATCTTTGGGAACATAAAAACCAAGACTGTGAAACTGATTTGGGAACATTGGCAGTTTTGGGGCTATTTGTTTATTTTCTTTGAAACCTTTGGAATGCTGCCTTTTAGGGATTTCAATAGGGATTAGTGTGTGTTGTTGTGTCCCTAAAAACACCGTCCCAACCCTACGGGCTTAAAACTATCACATGTGGATATACCATTGGTTCATTTAAGACTTTTTGGCGATTTCTTTAGGTCATCCAGGAATGTGAATGGGACAAATTTGTGAAGGAGGGAGCAAATGACCTGATTCATGTGAGGGAAATCCTAAACAACCATTTGTTGCAATTCTTGCCAGTGCAAAGTATGACACCAAAATTGGGCCATTGAAGGCAAATTGTACAAGAAAGTGCACAAGGTAATTCTCGTCGGGCTTGTATACAACACCTTCCTTTGTGCCAAATATGGTATCAAGATTGAAGGTGCAGCGGTAAGGCTTCTTTGCACAAGAAAATAATCGCAGTTCTGATGACAGATTTTTGCATGCAACATGTCCTGTTGGGTTTTTGACAGTGTTATTCGTGAGGTCATTTGTCTTCTACATTGTGTTGAAAACCTTCTTGGGAGTCTATGTATTGTACAGCAAAGCGTAAGGTGTGAGTGGTATGAATCTGCTGCACAAAGTAATGCAGGATTGAGATGTCAACTTGGGGAAAAATCCTGGTTGAGCAGGATAAGGTAGAACAAAAGATTGTAGAGTAGCCATGCCTGGTGGAGTTAGAAACACTTGAGGCATGAAGCGAAGGAAAATGTCACACAATCAGCATTCCCCCACCTTCTGCTTATGGATAACCGACCTCTTGGACTTCCAAGGGATTGATCAACTCTGCATGTAGAACACACTCTAGAATGTTGGAATCTGGTATGGAAGGTTATTTTCAAGCATGTTATGGCTGTTTAGACTGTAATCACGGGGGCATGAAATGATTTACGAGGCTTAAAAGCAGCACAGACCAGTCAATCATCATCATCCTGCTTGCATTTGTTCAATAGGATTTGCAAGTCATGAAACGAAACATTTGATGTGCATCATCAGTCACAACTAATCAGAATCTGTTTTCTTTTTGTGTGTGGACAAGGGGGGCTTCATCAAAGTGTATAAACTATATTGTTGATGAGGATCCTTCTTCATTTGATGTTCATGGCGCATGTCATTGAGGCCAAAGATTTATCAAAGACCAGTCATCTTTGTCAATGCAGTGATGGGGCTTAAATGCCTCATTTCTGGCATGGCACTTCCAAGATGGATGAAATGATTGATTAATCGCAACGACAGTGCAGACAAGTTTTTTTGGTGGTGGAGATACTCTTCAAGAATTCAAAGATGTAAATCACTTTCTGGTTAGCCTGGTGCTTGGATCAGATGAGCAAGTACTGAGATCCCAAACCTAAAAAGCCCTACTTGCTGCAAAAAGAGTGAGGCTTGAGTATCAGTAATTCTCACTTACCTGCAACATTGTGTGCAAAAGAAAACACGGTTCCCCCTGAGAACAAGCAGCTCTGCCACAAGAGGCTCTGTCTTTTGTAAAAAAATTAAAAATTATTTAAGATGAGATTAGATGAATGGAGATAATATTTCTTTAAGACGATATGTTTTTATTATATGATCGCTATAATATTTTAATTATTAATTTTAAAGTAAAATTTTTTACTAGTTCCAGCCAGAGTTTTTCTTTTCAAATTTGTGAAGTAGGTGGGTTGGTGATCCCCCCACAATAGGACATAGCCAAATTTGGTGAGAAGTGAAAGAGAGAAGTAAAAGCATTTGGGCTTTCCCCCTATAAAATGGTGACTTGTTAGAGCCTATATTGTGTAAGGCAACTTCAAACCTTTTTATTATCTTCACCATGTGGCGGTTGGTCCATGGGACTAAAATCCTATTGGACTTTTTGGAATTTTTTGTATTTTTGTCACATTTTGTTACATGCCTACAATTGCATATTTTGGCATCACTTTCCATCTTTCCCATATTTTGGTCTCTCAATATGTCATTTCCATTGGTATCTCTTTCCAATCATTTTTTCATTTTCACATATCTTTCCAACTTTTCCCACATTTTTTCTCCATATTTTGCCATCTTTTTCCATCTCTCCCATACGATCATGACACAACAGGTTTTGTCTTCTATAAAAATCAAAAAATC
>Ga0209208_10001097_pt1 | contig 37689 bp, 28 predicted proteins | sample S1TSphfallax_3_FD_187694 | JGI IMG/M metagenome (GOLD analysis project Ga0209208, IMG submission 187694) | Host-associated microbial communities from peat moss isolated from Minnesota, USA - S1T2_Fd - Sphagnum fallax MG (SPAdes) (version 2) | ecosystem: Host-associated > Plants > Peat moss >...
TTATTTCGGGTGAATTTTTTTTCAAAACAATTTATTTGCCATTTTTTGACCAAAAAATAAAATTGGAAAAATGGGTTTTTTCTAGTGTAAATTTTTACTAAATTTAAAATTTAATTTTCCCTGGAAAAACCCTAAACCGAGCCCCTAAGGTGCCATTTTACTCAAAAAATTGGCCATAACTTCACATTTTACACTTGCAATATCATGCAAGCCAAACAACTCTTGCCATGTGACTTAAAAAAAGGACTCGACCCTTACCAGGCCCCTTCCATAGTACAACTTAAGGGCCGGCCCTACAAAGCCAGTTCCACACTACATAATGTGCAGCCCTGCCAGGCCCGTTCCATAGTTCAACATAAGGGCCGGACCTACCAGGCCCATTCCATAGTATGACATAAGGGCAGGCCCTAAAAATCCCATTCCACAGTACTTAAAGGGCGGCCCTACCAGGCCTGTTCCATAGTACAAAGGAAGGTCCGGCCCTAAAAATCCTGTTCCACAGTATCGTAAGGGCCGGACCTACCAAGCCCGTTCGCGAGTACGCAAGGACTGGCCTTAGCAGGCCCGTTTCGTGGTTCGTAAGGGCCGGGGCCGGATGACGAAGAACTCCTGTCACAAGATCTCCCGAGAGATTTGCTTCCTCGTCCGTGCAATCACAACTCGTTGTTGCAGGCAATCCACCGCGAAATTCCAGCTCCACCCATGTCAGGAAAAGTGCGAGAACTGTGCTATTCTTATTAGTACTCGGGCCTTAGTAGACTCGCAGGTGGAAGAACTCAACGTCACAAAGATTTCCCAACAGCGCTTGCTGGCGCACTCAATCATTGTTACTGTCAACTGAAGAAAAGAAATCCACTCCATGTCATCAAAGTCGCCAGAACAACAGTGTTGGTCTTATAGCACACGAGCCTTATAGAGGTACTCGTTGTAGTCCATAAGAGAGCAATGCAGCATCAGCAATTCTCTTCAGAATTCTCTTCAGTACTTATACTTGTGGCGAGCTTGCTGTTTTCTTCACTGCACCAGCCGCTCCTCGTGTAGTGCACACACACGCGCGCACACACACACACACACAAGACCCACGTCTGATTTTTTTTGTGGCAATCATCAATCAGACTGTCTCTGTCGTGAGCATAGTTCTGTATTAGGGTTAAGCTAGCATATATGCCCACGAGCTCCTTTCAGCTTTGTACTACTACAACCCTGGGAGTAGTGAAATGGATCATCAGCAGCCGCAATGGGGGTCCGGCAAGATTCTACAGGTAGCCATGCCCATCTTCAAGGGAGTGACTATATTGGATTTCGTGGGGCCTTACGAGGTGCTGAATTGTTTACCCAATGTCAAGGTGGTGTTTGTGAGCCACAGTGCAGGACTGTACACAGATTTCGGAACCCTCAGCATCCAAGCCACCGCTTCTTTTGACCAGGTACTGGTTAGCTAGCTAGGGAATGATGATGATTGTGGTATGAGAAATTGGGGTCACTCTTTTCATTAGGCTGCTGTGATCACAGTCATGACACACAGTCTGTAGCTGTGATCACAGCAGCAGCCTAATGGAAAGCCCAATGACATAGGGCCTTGTTACTTGCTGCTGCAGGGACAGTCGCTTTCCATTGGAGAGCTGCAACTACAGATCTGAAAATATGTAATTAATCATGTTAGGAACTCTAGGAACACATGTTCTCGTATATCAAAGGAGGATAGATGTCATTGTATGATGAGTCATAGTTTGACTCACAGCTCTCACAACTCCTGCAATTGATCAATACTTGACTGGTAGAGCTGTGAGATCAATGACTGTGACCACAAGGTACTACTTGAAAAATTGTAATGGAAAGCTGCTGTGATTATGAAATCTGTGATCATGGCAGCCTACTGAAAAGATGTCCCCAGTGAGTGAGTGAACTTTGGGGTGTGGTGGAATTTGAAGCTGTATGTAGGTGCCAAAACCAGACATTGTGGTGGTGCCTGGAGGCGTTGGCACTCTTGCTCTTATGGAAGATGAGACCTTCTTACAATGGCTGCGAAAGGTATGTCCTATGTCTGTCCTGATCCCATTTAGGTCTTGATTGTTTGATCAAAAGGGTATGAATATTTGAGAGCTACAGAAGCTCTTTGTTTTTCCTTTGATTGCAGTGACTGGCTAGCTAGGCTCTCAGCTATGTCCATATGATCCAGTACCGGGGTAATTTGATGATGGGTTTTGTATTCGGGATGATGATGACTGCTCAAGGTGCATGAGACTAGCTTATACACAACATCTGTATGTACGGGTTCTCTCCTTCTAGCTGCTGCTGGCCTTCTCAATGGACTTGAAGCAACAACCCATTGGAGTACGTATGACTTGCTTGCAAGCCTTGGTGCCAAGCCTACCAAGGACAGAGTTGTTCGACAGGTGTGTCTGTATTTTGGTTGCATAGACGATGCAGGAATGTAATACTCAGGGTGGCATTGCCTGCCAGCATTTCAATTTGTGCATGCCATTTGATGTGCTGTCCATGCTGCAGGACCTGTGAAGCTGCCCTATAATTTCACAGCAATTTCTGAGAATTGCAGAATTATTTTCTCAGACTAATTCTGGAACTGGACCTGTTGTGTGGGATTTGGCGTTCTGATTTTTTAGGGCAAAATCATCACAGCAGCAGGTGTTTCCTCTGGAATTGATATGGCTCTTCAGCTTGCAGCTTTGATAACTGATGAGACTACAGCCCAGGTTGTGCAGCTGTTTATAGAGTATGACCCACAACCTCCATTCAACTGTGGGAGTCCTGACAAAGCTGGGCCAGAATTGGTTGCGAAGGCCACAGCATATGTTCAAAAAGAGTCACAGCGATTCATGGACCAGTTCAATGAGTGAGCAGATTAGAGGCAGAATTCCTTTACTACAATTGTGTGTAGTTCAGAGAAAAAGACTTCCTAGCTTTATCAGACTTGCCAGTCCCAGGTTGTAAGAAGTGCTAATATGGCTCTAGCTAAAAAGTCGAGTGTGAAAAAGTTCTACAAAAATAATGGAGACCTTGATGTACTTGCATACCCTTCTCCTGCAAGAAAAATTGTATCCATGTTGTGTTGTTGGGTACTTATCTCATTTGTCTGGACAGCATGAAATGTTTTTGGGCTCTTGGGTAATTGACTGAATAGTCCATTTCTTGTGTAAAGTTTTCTCACAACACCATCCTCAATTTTCAAGGAGATATAGCCAGGTTCAAGCTGGTGCTCTAGTTTGAGTGATGCATAGGGCCTCTAAGAAGAGCTTACCTGGTAACTGCCAGTCAGGGTAGGTTATTCCACATGACATGAAACGGTTGGAAGTGGAGAGGGAAAGAGGAGGGTTGCACAGCAGAAAGTGTGCACCTCCCTCTGGACACCAAAAAAGAGATAAGTCTAGCCCTAAGGCTGCTGCATGAAGAGACACTCAGTCACACTCCGGGGCAGCCAGATCATGGTGTCATTGTTCTTTTTCTAAGTGTGGGGGTAGGAAGAAGATCAAGGGGTGGGTGATGGGGCAAGCATGCTGTTGTTTCCAGGTGGATCAGTCCACTGTTGGTATTGAGGAAAGATGTGGCAAGTTTGTGCAAGTACTTGGACCTGGTTGTCATTTTGTTCCCTGCTGCATTGGCCTTAAGGTTTCTGGGGTTCTAACTCTCCGTGTGCAGGAACTTGACATCCGTTGTGAGGCCAAGACCAAGGTGACAATAATATTCTTCTTCTTGTCTATCACTCGGGGAGTGGTGGTATTTTCTCTTATAGATGTACTGGGAGTTAGGAGCAAAACTAGGAGGTTGCAATCTTGAGCACCAAGCTGAACCTTGAATGGTTTCTAGGCTGCAGGAATTTGTGGAAATAGTTGATGTATGAAAGCTATGATTTAGGGTTGTTTCTTACTGACATTGTTAGCAAGATGGGTGACATCATTTTTAGGGTTATTGTAATTGCTGCCTTGATCAGTGACTTTGCTTTTGAATTGGGATCAAGTCTTGACATCTGGATGGCTGCTTGAGATTGTGCTTGTTGAAAGGTAAATTAGCAAGTATTGGATTGCTGGGAATTGTTCATTTCTGCAAGATTGAATGGCTTTTGTCCTTCAAATTTGAATATATGTTTGGACTCATTGGGTGTTCTTGAAAACTGCTCAAAATAAGCTGTAAGATTTCAGGCTCAAGCGCTCCTTGTGAAATCAGAGAGTATAGTTGACAGGTTGCCCTGATTTAAAAATCATGCATCTTCTTTTACCTTCACTTTTTGCTTGATGTTGAAATATTTAAGTATTAAATTCATGAAATAAGCCCAAGCTTATGAATGGGTGGTTCCATTGTTTGTGATTGCAGGACAATGTGTTTGTCACAGTAGTGGTGTCTGTGCAGTACCGAGCATGTCAAGAGAGTGTTCAAGATGCTTTCTATAAGCTCAGTCGTCCTCGTGAGCAAATCAAGGCTTATGTCTTTGATGGTAAGATATGCCCATATGTGTGACAACTATCTTGGACCAAATTTGTGTTGCTGATACTTCAGTATTTCTCTACATACTTACTGAGCCCATTTGGAGCTTTTGTGTTGTGTCAGTTGCAACTATTCCTTTTGTGTCTCATTGCCTCTTACTTAATCCACTAAATACTTCTGGCTCCCACCCATGTCACCATCCGTCAGTTGAGGATCCACAATGGGGTATGTATGTGGTATGTTCCTGACAGAATTTTTTTTTGTTACATCATGGCAGTGCTAAGGGCAAGTGTACCTAGATTGAAATTGGATGATGTGTTTGAGCAGAAGAATGATGTTGCAAAGAATGTTGCAGAGGAGCTGGGGAAGGTAATTTAATTTTCTGGATTTTCTGAAGGATTTTAGTTCTGCATGGTTTAAACATTTTAAAACTACTCAAACACCCACTTTTATAGTGATCTTTGCAGTCCAGATCCAAATGCAGTTTTGGTAATGTGAGCAAATTACTTTTGACAATGACTTCTTTTCTGAAGTCTGCAATCAGACGTTGGTTTTTAAGCTTTCATGGGGAAGAGGGGAATCATGGGTATTGCTTCAAAAGTTACACAGTGAGTTCACTTCTTTCCATGCTTTCTGATGGTTTTGTGCAGGCAATGAAGAACTATGGGTATGAGATTGTACAGATACTTATAGTTGATATTGAGCCTGATGAATCTGTCAAGCAAGCCATGAATGAAATCAATGCCGGTATGTAGGTGCAAGTAACTCAGGCCTAGAATTTGTTTGAAGGGTGGTGATGCTCCTTTCAGTTCAAAATATTTCCCCTTTTGAATGTGGATTGATGCAGCTAATTTCCAAAATTGACATGGGTAGTCAAATTGGACAATGTAGATCTAGAAAATTTCTGGCTCCCTTTGGGTTGGATATTATGTGAGTGTAGGGATTTTACAAATGATGGATAGATGATGAACTCATCAATTGGAGATTGTCATTCTGGTGGCAGCTGCCCGAACGAGGCTGGCAACAATTGAGAAGGCAGAGGGAGAGAAAGTTCTAGAGGTGAAGCGAGCTGAAGCAGATGCAGCATCAAAACACTTAGCAGGTAAAGGTGTTGCGCTGCAGCGTCAAGCCATCGTTGATGGTCTGAAGGCAAGCGTAGTAAGCTTCTCAGAGAGTGTCCCTGGGACTTCAACAAGAGATGTTATCGACATGGTGCTCATGGCTCAGTACTTGGACACAATTAAGGAGATAGGATCCAGCTGCAAGAACTCAACTGTTTTCATTCCGCATGGCCCTGGTGCTCTACGTGATGTGGCAGATCAGATTCGTGATGGCCTTCTGCAGGCAGCTGATACATCATCATCCTTCAAACCGAATGCATGAAAAATTTGCAGATTCATAGACTGTTTTGTTGTTCATGAAAATTATTGCAATGGAGTGTCATGTTAGGGTTGAGATCCTCCTTTCCAATTGGAGTTGTGGTTGCAAGCTCCTTCACCTTTTGATGTTACGCACAAACCCATTATCATCACCAAATGAATCTGGGAATGGGAATTTGTCAACATGCAAAATTTCCCAAATTTCATAAAACATCCCAAATTTTGCATTGCAACATATCATTTTGTGTTTAATTTATCATGCTTTCACCCAAAGGTTCATTGTCTAATTGGCTCATTTGATTTTTCAAGATTTTGGAACTTCATAATTTTTTGGCATATGTCATGAATGTCATATTGGAACCTATCCCCAATATAAGACATAAAAAATATATGAGGATTTCTATCATTCAATATAGACATACGATATGCCATTTACATTCACTCATCATTCATCAACAACAAATTATACGATGATGGATGCATTTCATCCATCAATGTCCAATTTTCATTCATAATGGGTATTTAAGAAGGTTCTCACAAATATTATTTTGACAATGTGTGTCATATGGAAGTTTTTTTTTAGTTAGGTCCCCAAATGGGCATAAATTGAATTTTTTTTCATATTACCTTTAGTTTGTCCAACATTAATTCAAAATATTATTTTATGTTTTAGCCTTGTTTTTGTTTTTAAATGTTTTCAACTTTTTAGTGTTTATACAAAAGTCTATTTGACTTTTGTTTTATATATTTCATGGCCTTTGTTTTAACTTTTTTTTAATGCATGGATAGATTTAGGTCTACGGTTATGTTTGTTACAATTAGTCCTAACTCTTGCCCAATGTCATCTATTTAGTTAATTTCAGACTTTTGGAAGGTCCATAATTAACAAATGATCATTTGGAGATTCAAAATTTGGAGAAAAAATTTGATTTGGGGACCATCATATGGTGCAACAATAGATATTAATAATGTTTTGCTTCATTAAATGATCCAAAAAATAGATATTTTCAATGTTTTGTTTAAAAAAAAGGATTCTTAACCACTAAATTTGAAAAGTCCAAAATTAATAGTTTAGTTTAGAATTAGTTAATTAACACACTTTGATTAAAAAGGTTGTTTTCCATCAATACCGTTTGACAAACTTGAGGATGTGTTAGTTTTCATGCCTATGATAGTTTTAATAGACACCCAAATCAAGTTTACATTTATTATTGTTGTATGAAAACAATGTTTACATCAAGAGTTCAAGTAGATGTCTTCATAGAGGAAAAAATTATTATTTTTAAACACATGTAGCAATTTTTATATTTTTAATTGCACCTTTGCAAGACAATCAATTTTTAACACCCTTGTGATGTGTTTTCACAACATACCCCTAGGGAAAAGAACCACGAACTAGTCTCGTAAATTAGTATGATGGAGCATGTTTGAAGTTTTGATGTATTGTCAATTAAATATGTTTGGTGATCATTTGCTTTCATCTTCATTCTTACCCAAATGATTGATTTCAAGTTGGATTTGTTGACAAATTATTATTAGACATGACCTTAGCTTGTTTGCACTTTTGTTAGAGTGTTAATCTTCTTTATTCAATGACTTTGAATCATTTTTTGAAATTTTTAGGGCCACTTTTGAACAAGGCATGCACATCAACTAACAAACTATAATGTTTTCACCAAAGATCATGCCTATCTATTGTGTATGCGTTTAAGTTTAGGTAATTTGCTTGTGATAGCTCGTGGTTTGCAAATTTGCACTTATGGGACAATTTCAATTCATGTGATGTAGTGAAATGAATGGCATATAGCTTACCAAATTAGATCTTATGATCTTAAGTCAAACCATTGCATAAGTTGTTCATAGTAATGGACAATGAAAATGTAAAGGTAATGAAAAAAATTTAGACGATTGTATAATAACCTTATCTAGTTTGACGAACATTTATGAAATAAGAGGTTTAAAAAAAATGATGGGTAAGAGTTCTCTTGCACTAATGTAAGACAAGCCTAATTTGGTAAATGTTATGCAAATCCAATTTCAAATAAACAACTAAACATAAGCTCCCTCTAGATAAATGCATGTGATGCATGGTGTTATTGATACATGATGTGGTATTGGTCAAGGGGGTACATTCTTTGGATACATGTAGAGTTCCATGGCCATATAGTTGGGCCATGGTCATGTGCTTGTTATTGTCATTCATCAATGATTTTTGTAGATAATGTCAATATGTAAATTAAGTTTATTTTAATGCCATAAAATTATTGAGAATGCCTTGGTGCATACTTTTTCCCTTGTTTTTTGCCCAAAATTTGTGTGATGTAGCAAAAGTGGGGATCATCTGTAAAGAAAATTTATTCAAATGTGGGGATGAACTACATAAATGATTCCCAAAAAAAAAAACCAATGTCCTACATTTTTGGCTACTTGTTGGAACATATTACAAAAAAACTGGCAATTTTATTTTTTTTAGAGGCGAATTTGGACCATTCTTTTCAGAAAAAAAAACCTTTGTATAGGTTGAAATCAGATTTTTCATGTTGCAAAATTAAATAAATTAATCTAATTGGCAAAATACATTGTTGTTGATACCAATATAGCCACCAGACCAATAATGAATTGTTTGTAACCACCATGAAATTCAAAATGTTAAAAATTTCCCAATTATGGCAATTATCCCTAGTTCTTGAAATTTTCATAAATGTGTCTATGTACCAAAATTGGTATTGTATGCAACAACAAAAAAATCGCACCACTCCAACATTGGACCTAACACATATTTTGTGCTCCATGGATGAACTTTGAATTAGTGTTCTTGTTAGTCTTTAGCTCTTGCACATTGGGAATTTGAGCATTCCACAATTGAACTAGGGTCTAGTCCCATTGGCCTTTCTTTCTTCATCCATTTCCACTTCCTCCTCCTTGTGATGCTTTATTAGGTTTGTACATTTATTGTGTTCAAGTTGGAACCTAAAGGATTCTAAACCCAATAATCCCACAACTAGTTGAAGGCACTTTGATTCCTTCAAAATTGCAGGCTTCATATAGATTAGGGTTTAGGTTTAGGGTCTTGAAGGCAATTTTAGGTCTAAAAAGCTGAAAAGAGAGCTGAAATTGTAGTTTTCCATTCACAAAATTTGGAGTTGAAAATTGAGATCTCAATTCTTAGTAGTAGCCCATGAAGAGCACCCTTGAAAAACATGGTGTGGACAGTTTAAATTTATTTTTTCTTAACAAAAATTGGGAAAATTTTGGAAAATTTTGGGGTTTTAGTGTAAATTTGATTTATTATTATTTTTATTTTTGGGAAAAATGTGCCAAGTTTTTTTTATATCATAAAATTGAAATTAAAAAAACCTTGCTTAGGCAATGACAATTGTGATGTTGCATTAACATAAACAGCACTAGAGAAGCTCCAATAGAAGCAATAGAATGATGGTGGGCTTTAAATTATAATTTGGATGAAGTTTGGTCTTAAAATTAATTTTTTAATTTGAGTTTAATTAATTGAGTGTTACAAAGTGACAATAGTTGGTGCCAAGTAATGTGGTCTTGTTCCTAAAAAGAAAAAACAAAATTGGGTGAGCTAGAATACATGGGAATGAATAATGTAAAGGGACTATGGTTGCTGCTTGTCCTATACATTCAATACTTTTTTAGGGTTTACCTTTTAGAATCTAAAAGGTTTGGACAACTACTTCACAAACAGCCCTTTACAAGAGGAGAACTCATTCAACAACATTTCAATGTACTAGCAAAGTTTAAAAAAAGACCATCCAAGATACCAAATAATGTAGTGGAATGTTGCTATCCCAATATGGATATTCTTGAACTCAAACATATCCGTAGTGTTAATTTTTTCAACTTTCATATCGGGTCTATAGCCAAATTTGGCTAAATCTTCTTTTGGGTGATCACCAGTTGAAAATTGGCTACATCAAATAATTGAAAAAATAAAAATAAAATAAATTCTGAGTCTGAAAATGAGCATGAATAATTAGACATGAAATTTGTATCATGGATTTGTTTAGTGATTTTATATGAAGTAAGTAATTGGATATTCTTGAACTCAAACATATCTGTCCTCTTTTTTTTTTCAACTTTCATATCTGGTCTATAGCCAAATTTGGCTAAATCTTCTTTTGGGTGATCACCAGTTTAAAATTGGCTACAATTAAAAAATTGAAAAAATAAAAATAAAAATTCTGAGTCTGAATGAGCATGAATAATTAGACAGGAAATTTGTATTGTGGGATTTTTTTTTAGTGATTATATGAAATAAGTAATTAGCTAACCCTCGCAAAATACAATCCCTCCAGATGCAGAATCCAAGGTTAATAATAATATAGGTGACAGAAATTGAAACTGGCAATTTCCTTTCATGAAATTTCATCATTGGGTTGCCAAAAAAACATAATGTAGTTACTCTATTTAAAATATGGGTTTGTTTGTTTATTTATTTATTTAAAACATGGGAATTTTTTTTAATAAATAAATAAATAAATAAACAAAAAAAATTGTTTATGTTTTAAAAAAGAGTATAATAATGTAAAAATATTGTTACAATAAAATTCAAATCCTGAGTTTAGATTACTTATCGAATAGCTCTACTTAACAGAGTTTTCTAAAGCCAGGAAAACACAGCACCACTTTTTGAAAGTGGTAAACTGAGTTTCATCCTGTTTTTGACCCCCTGTTTTCACCTCCTTTGATGCTACATATATTTTCACTGCTCCTACTTGTACAAGTACTACTACTACTCTAGTGACTTGGCCAGTTTGACACTAATTATAAATTATTTTCAGAAATGTGTTGAAATTTTTTCAAAAATTATTTCTTCCAAACCAAAAAAACATTGTGAAAGAAAATAGTGAATATTTACGGATATTTCATTTGTTGAAATGAATGTTTCCTCACAATTTATTAATTAATTATTCGACAGACATGTGTTGAAATGGCCAAGGGTATTACTACGAAATAGTTACTCTCGAACCTTGTTGCATTAAATGTGAAGTTTCAGCATTTCATACCCAGATTTAATAAAATTTCCTTACTTTGCAGACCTCACTCTGAAAGCATGCCCAAAGACAGGGTGAAGATAGGGTGACTTTAAGGAAAAACTCTCTAATAATGTCTCTTTACCATTTGTAAGATACGAACTAGCAAAATGAACATGTCAAATCAATCATTCAATTTTTTCAAACTTTTCAAAAGGACTCCAAAGCAAGCACAATAAAACACAAAAAAAATAAAAAATAAAAATAAAAATGGGCACATGACCAAAAAATGTGCATCCTTTTGAATTTTTGTACTCTTTTGGGGACAATGCTTTCATTGGAGATGGGAATCATGGCTAGAAAAATTTGTTGGCCCTTTGGGCATCCTAAGACACTTGGTAAGGTAGGTCCCATATACGATAACTTATTGAGAGTACCCGGATAGGACCCACAAGCTGAATTAACAGGAAGGGCCCTCCACATATGTCCCCTTCTCTTCGATTCCTTGGGTCATGTGCAATTGGCCACGATAAGCCTACGTCAATCCAACAATGAATCCTCCATTCTAGTAGAGACTACGAAACAAAATAATTTTGCATATGTAAAACAATCTTTCAAGTTCCCTTGAAGCATATCAATTTACGTTACAATAAATTAGGCCGTTTTTATATGCTTTAAAGTATTCCTAAATCGGGTTAGGTATGTTTTTGGTGTATTGTCGGGTTTTTAAATTCATCTAGTTCTAGAAAAACCAAAAATCTAAATTAATTCCATACTTATGAAGTACTTCATAGATTAACACACCATTAATTCATTTTTTAAAATGTGAAGTTAGGATAGATTTTTAAAAAAAAAGGGAGAGTAGTAGTACCACCAAGACTTGCACCTATTTGGATGAGAGAATCCAAGAAAACAAAACTCAAAAGATCTTGTTGCACCACACCACAAGAGGTATAATATCTTTTAGTAGTTACAATACTAGTGTAGTAACATTTGAGCATTATTTTTATTGAATTTTCCCAATGATAAAAACTACCCTTTAGTAGTTGTGTGAAATCAAATTATTGTATTATTATTAATAATAAAATGGGATTTTATTTTTTATTTTTTTTGAATTTTTAATGACAAAAAATGACTCCAAAAAAATCAAAAAACTCCCACACTATATAGGTCTTAAAAATTAGGAAACCCATCCCAGGTGCAATGATAACAATCATTCTCAGGTTATAACTTTGCTACAGAATTGTGTTATGACAAAAGAGCCCTTCATTGGCAATCATTTTCTGAGGAGGATGATGAGAGAGAGATATGAGCAAATGGGATAGCAACAGTGTTATTTTGTTTTTTGGGGGCAATTATTATTTTTTATGCTATAGCCAAAGTGGCACAATAGTCAATAGCAATATTTAGCCAAATTTGGCTACAAACTAAACATGAAAGTAAAATTTTTAAAACACACTTCTATATATTTTGGGCTACCTTATTTAAAACCATATATAGAAATCTCGCAAATTTTCTTAAAATTTGGTCCAATTCTGGCTATTGAAAAATCTCAAAAACCACATGATTTTAACACTTTTTTTAAATAAAAAATATAGAATTTTGACTCTATATATAAATATAAATAGCCAGAAAAAAAAGAGAGAAAAAGCCTGGACACCAATATGGGGGAAATTGGGACCATCAAATTCCTTTCCCCCCTCTACAATTGGGCCTATGGAGAGCACTGGTGCAACTGATAATCTGCCAGACATTTGTTCAGTCCAGAGGGCAAAAAGGGGGGTTATTGTACAAAATTCATGTCATGCAGCAGCATGAGCAGCATGAGCAGCATCTGAAGGGATCAACAGACAGACCCATTGGCAAACAAATTGTTAGGCTAAGGAGGAGTGAGTTCTTCTTCCAAGGTCATGAATCCAAAGCAACTGAGTCCCAGGCTTCCTTCCATTATTGGTCTGTAGAAGCCAAACCCAGAAGCTCTGCATGTGCATTGTGTGTATGTACTTCTTTTCTTCTTCACCCGAGCTTTGCTTTTGGGATGTTACTGGGGTTTAGGGTGAGTGGGGTCATAAAAAAAAGAAGTTATATAATAGGTTACCCTTTTCTCTACATCCATCCATCCATCTATCCATCCATCCATGGGGTTATAGTTTCAGCATTGTGAGTTTTTTTGTTTAAAAATATTTCCCAAAATTGTCATCCATTTTCTTTGGGTTCACTCACTCACTAATAGAGATATTCGTCAAGTCACCCTGAGACTTTGGGCCATAGTTTCACCCTCAATTTCCCTCTTTCATCCCCTGTTTTGAGTGTAGCTGCAAATTAAATTGACTGAATTTGGGTACCATTTCATGGAACTGGACATTATTGGGATAAAGGGGGTGAAACCAGGCCCAAAGACAGGGTGAAGACAGGATGACTTTACAGATAAGTCTATTATTTTCATTTTCACTTTTCATTTCGTCCTGACTTTTGGCAAAACTGGTTTGTAATATATCCCCAGTTTGGAGTACTTTTACAGATAAACCCTTTCTCATAACTTATTGTAGTCTCCCATTTTCCAGTTCTTCCCAAAGTGGACTTGGAAAGTTTGTGACTTGGGGGGTTAGTTTCAATGAAGTTAGGATCATAGAAAGTGTTATTATGTTCACTTTGGATTTTTTTTCCCCTTTTTTTTTGAGAGAGAGAAAAGGGGGGGATTTGGGAATACCAGAAAGTGGCTTTGATTGAGTGAACCCTTTTTTGACTTTGATTCAATGCTTTAAAACTCTTTGAATTTTTGCATCCTCTTTTTTATGAATGATTGCATTGCATTTTGGGGGGGGGGAGGAACCATTCAAGCCTGGGATGCTCTTGCATGAAACCTTGGGCACTTTTAGATAGATGATCATGGGTCTTGTTGCTTGTCTCTATCTAAATTGGTAAAAGATCGATAATATCTCCAGAAAAAAAACATTCTTGGCACAATGTTGAATACTACTCTACTCTACTCTACTCATTCATGTGTGAAAAAAGCCTGCACTCATCCCTCAAAGTGAACCCGTAAATATTGCCACACCATTGGGCTTCCATTACTTCCAGAGTGGATGATGTATATATACATCATACACACCAAGAAATCATTCAATCCAGGACTACCCACACTTCCCAAAGAAATTCATCCAAAACATCCAGATTTGACAACCCAATTCACCATACATTCATATATATATATATATATGGCTTCGGAAGTGCCATGAACCCCAAGTATTCTACGGGAACCCACAAACCAAAAAGTGTTGAGACATAGGACACCAACAAGAGTTGCCAAAAGCAAAAGTGGTCTTCAATCTCTTGATACCATCAGACTTTGAGAAGTGATGATAAGAAACACTAAAAAAATTTTAAGAAAAAAAAAAGAAAAAAAAGATTTCTATTATACCCTTAGGAGGAGTGGATTATCATTCATCACAGATTAGATGATGACAAAAGACAAAATTGAAGTCTCGAGTCTCGAAGAGGGAAATAACACTTATGTTTTGGAATTTCTGATAACAATGTAAGGTTCAAATTTCATTACATGGATGTAATAAATCCTTGAAAAGATGTGGTACTTTTTTATTACTGTTTTTTTTTTTCTTTTTTTTTTCAATTTTGTGATGTAGCTGAAGTGGTGATCATCCATGAGAGGATTTAGCCAAATCTGGCTATTTAAAAAAAATTAAAATTAAAAAAAATAAATTGAGCATCCTTTTATATATCTGGATATGTACCAATTATTTGGTAACCGATTACTATATATATATAACTTTGGTTCTCAATTTTTTTGAAAAAGTCAAATAACTGCCTTAGAAACCTGGCTGTTCACTTTTGGTTTCTTTCTTGAGAGCTGGCAGAGTTCTTTGAGGTTAAGTTTTGAACATACCCAGTTCAAACCCAAACCCGTTGGCTCTTTTAATCTGCACCGGATACAATGAAAAAGTTTCACACTTGATAACCATAGTTATATATATATATATATAATAATTTATTAAATAATTTATTAAAATTTAAAATTCTTTTTGAAAAAAATAATGGGTATTTGATGTTTGATAATCACAGTTATTCCAATACCTGGCCCTGTGACCATGCTGGCCCCAGGGGGCCAAGGGGAGGGAGTTTTTAATACTCGCCCCACACACGGGTATGGAATCCATGGTATGCAGCTAGCTAGCTTGTGAAGAAGAAGAAGAAGCAGCAGCATCTTTCAAAGGTATAATATTGAAATCTTTGTTTTCAAAATGTGAGTGCAATTCATTAGTCCTTTTTCATTAGACAAGCGAATTCATTACTTTTCAACTAGTCCCCATTTACTACGATTGATGAATTCGTTAAAGATTTTCAAAATGTGAGTGCAATTCATTAGTCCTTTTTCATTAGACAAGCGAATTCATTACTTTTCAACTAGTCCCCGTTTACTACGATCCATGAATTCACTCTACTGAAATCACTTGGCATTCAGGGACCACTTTACTTTTGTTTTGTTGTAGTGGGTGAAACTTTGTTGTAGTGGGTTTAGAACTGTGGTTGCTCATGATCTGGGAAATGAAACAACTACAGTTTAAAAAGCAGGTAAGGTAAAGGGGGGAAGGAAGAAAAGCTCTTTGTGAGGAGGAGGAGGAGGAGGAGGAGGAGGAGGAAGAAGAAGAAGAGGAGGAGGCCTGCTCTACCAAGGCCCTAGTAGCTTCAGAGCACAATGACTGGTTTCAAGGCTAGTTTTGGAACAGAGACTTGCAACAACTGCAGTGTATTTTAATAAGACTAGGGTTTACAATTGCCATTGCAGTTGTGCAGCAGCTAGTTGCAGTTACAGTAGTATAGCCTAGCAAATGGCAGTCTGATTTTTACAACAAAGTTCTGACCAGTTGTCACATTGTGCCAGAATTTTTTTCAGATCCTTCACAGTGACCCCCTCTCATGATCACCTCAAGATTCTGGAGTCTCACATAGTTGCGAAAACAAAATTGCATTCAATTATCTAGAGATGATCTTATTGGACATCTATCAATGCAAAAAAAAATTTCAGAAATTTAGTACTCCTTATTTTGCCTTGCAAAGATCACAAGTTTGAAATCATGATTCTTCTCACAGCTGCAAAACATTTCCTCCATTGAAGTCTTCAAACAAATCTGTTGTAGACCTTACATAGACTAAAGTAGACTTAATTAGTTCTGAAGCAACAAGGTGAAGCTCAGGATGGTCCTCTGAATAACTAGTAGTACTACTAGCTTACAAAGGAGACTCATTCTCTCTGAGTGTAAGAGAGCTATATTCAACTAACAGTAGCTGTGATTTCTGTTTGGTTTGATGATGTGTGTTTTGTGATTCTTCTTCTTCAGGAAAGATTGCAGCAGCTTTCAAGCTGCAATTTTATTATGGGGTTGTAGCAACTGCAGCAGCTGGTAGGCAAGAATTCATGGTGGGATCTATAAGACTAGCAATAGAGAGAGTTTCAAAGATCTAAGTGCTGCAGCAGCAGCAGCTTGGACTCTGCGGGAGCTGATCCAGGGGTGCTTGAGAAAGTGATTTAGAAGCCAAATGGGAGAATATTCAGCAGCTGCAGCTGCTTGCAGGAGAAGCCGGGAAGAAAAAGAAGAAGAAGGAGGAGGAATTGTATTAGCGCCCAGGCTGATTAGGACTTCAAGACAAGCTGGAGCAGCTGCGAGTTGTAGTTGCAGGAATATTGGGAGTTTGCTTTCTCTACAAAGTCTGTGTATCCTCCTTCTCCTCTTCCTTGTGCTACCGGCCTTTTGCCAAACTGATGATGCTGATCCGGATCAAGCTGCAAATTCTGGTACGTAAGACTCAAGATGAGTTGCTAATATATATCGGCTCTGGTTTTTACTGCCTAGATCATCTTGTTGTATCTTTCAACCCTAGTGGCAGGATCGACATTAATGCGTCTGTAATCTGTTACACGTAAGTATATGTTTGTTGTTGAAGAAGAAGACTCGGATCAGAGAGAGTGAGAGAGAGAGCGAGCTTGCTTAGTAGTAGTAGTGTGCACACTGCCATTGATGGTTGCTCACAACAACTTGGATTGCTTGCTTGCTTGTTTGCTTTCTGCTTGCAAACAGGGTCGTACCCAAAAGAGGCAAACACAATAGGAATCAACTACGGGCGCATTGCAGACAATCTCCCGACACCAGAGGAAGTAGTAGTGTTGATCCAGAGCATGAAGATAGGACGAGTGAAGCTGTTCGACTCAGATCCAACAGTACTGACAGCACTAGCCCACACGGGATTACAAGTCATCTCGGCACTCCCGAACGAAGACATCGCCGCAGTTGCCGCCAGCAATGCGACTGCCGAGCTTTGGGTCCAGGAGAACGTCCTGGCGTATTACCCGGCCACAGATATCACCACCATCCATGTAGGAAACGAGCTGTGGGCGAATCCAGGGTTCCAGCCACTGTGGGACCAGCTCATGCCGTGCATCTGGAACATCCATGCGAGCTTGACAAACCATAACTTGTCGCAGACCATTAAGATCTCCACAGCAGTTGCATTGAGTGCCTTGGGGAGTTCCTATCCGCCATCAGCTGGAGCTTTCGACGAAGACATTGCTGTTCCGTATGTACAACCGCTGTTGCAATTCTTGTCTACCACTTACTCCTACTTCTATATCAATGCGTATCCTTACTTCGCATGGGCTAGCGACTCCGGACAGATTCCATTGCAATACGCGCTCTTCGAGAGTCCTGTTGCCGGGGTGCTAGACACGGGATTGAAGTACTACAACATGCTAGATGCTCAGCTTGATGCCGTGAATGCGGCCATGACCAGATTGGGTCACGGGGATGTGAGACTCGCCATCAGTGAGACTGGATGGCCTACTTCGGGTGATCCAAATCAACTGGGTTGCAATATAGCCAACGCTGAGAATTATAACAGGAGATTGGTGGACAAGATGCTGTCCACTTCTTCCGTGGGTACTCCTTCTCGACCTGGGGTCTTCATCCCCACTTTCATTTTCGCTCTCTTCAACGAGGATCTGAAACCGGGTCCTGGCACCGAGCGACACTGGGGTATCTTGTACCCCAATGGTACCAATGTGTATAGCATCGATATGACTGGACAACAGAGTGTTGGTAGAAGTGGTGGTGGTGGTGGTGGTGGATCATCTCCTGCTACAACCAATCTGCCTAATTCCAACAATGATCCTGTCCAACCGGATTCCAGTGGTGAAGCATCTGCACCAGGTTTTGAAATCCCTTTTGACATGAGTAGTGCTCCTGGATCACTACTACCTGGCTCCTCGTCATCATTATCAAGAAGCTTTCAGAAGAAGACACTACTTACAATGTTAAATCTGTCAAGATCGACAACCTCTTCCTCAAATCTTCCTCTCATGATTATCTGCAATCAACTCTTGATCAAACTCCCATTCTTGTTACTCACCATCACATTCTTAACCAGCTTGTCATTGATCTCTCTCTCTCTCTAGTCCTCCAGTTCCATTTGGAGATTTGAATCCCAGTGAAGTACTTAGTTCTTCCCTCTTTGATGCAAAATTTTGCAACAAATCAGACCTAGTACTAGTAGTTGCCAGACTTTAAACTGGTCCTAGTTCCTCAGCATGGAATTGAAGCTAGTGGAACCCTGATGGAACCCTAAACCTGCAGAGTTTGATCATCATGGTGGCAACCTTGTTGTTGAGCAGATTCTGCATCAGGCAAATTCTAGAGGTTGATTTTAGGGTTAGTTCAAATGGCAACAAATTAGTTACCATGATCATCATGATCATCTTTTAAATACTTGCCAGGGGAGTTAGAACTTCTTAGCTCTTGAATTTCTGGAAAAACAGAAATTTCTACTAGATTAATGTAGTAGAAAGTTGTCTAGTTCTGCATTAAATTCTAGTTGGCAGATCATCTATCTAGATCTATCTGCTCCCCAGCCAACGAGCCAGCTACTTCTCTCAAATTTGTTTGAGCAGATTCTTTCCAGTTATATTGTAGCTCAGGATTAGAGGATTCTAATCTCACCACTCAGAGGATTAGAGGAGGTATTAGTAGTCTGGTAGACTACAAGGTGCCATAATTCTTCAATCTGCACATAGTATCTGATTAAGCAGATTTCAAACAATATGGCCTATTAGGTGTGGGTGCATCTACTCTTATCTACCAAGATCATTTGAAATCATTTGGCATACAGGGACACCTTTTGTTGAAGTGCTACCAGTGTCTAGAACATCCTGGTACCTTCTTATGATGCAAGAACGATAACTTTAGTATTTGACCCCTAATAAGGTAGGTAGGTAGTCCATTTTTCTCTTTTTTTTCCACAAAACTTCAAACTTTTCATTTGGGAAATTTAATTGCAAATTACAATTGAGTTGCAATTTGCAACACTTGGTAATAAGGGACTCATGAGATTGGCAATCATGGACATCATAGAAACACCGTGAAATTCTCATCAGCAGTGCTTTGCTTTTCTTGCTTGCTTGCTTGCATGCAGATGATCATATTTCACTAAAGTCTTAATTGCAATTGTAGCTTTGAACACATCACTTTTTTTTTGTAAGCAGGATTTGGTTCTTTGATTAAGATATTAAGTTAGAAGAACAAATTGTAATTTGCTTGGGACTTGACAAGCTTCAGTCAGAACTTGAAATTGATTTGCATAGTAATAAGTAAAAAAAATCTGAAACTCATGACAAGCTCAAAAGAATCCTGGGTCAGGTGGGTGTTTCATTCAATGGGTGTGATGTGTGGGGGTAGTCCCTGCTTGCAGACTTGTAGAAAAAGATGCCAAGAACATTAGAGGTACGAATACCACTGTTGGCTAGGTATTAGAAACAAAAACAAACCACCATAATTGCAACAGGCATGATTTTCTCATAGTGGTTATTACAGCGATTCTCAGAATTCAAGCTTGCAATTCTCAAAAAACTTAAAGAACCTGTTCTCACATATGACCACAGTTTTCAAAATGATCACGGTTCTCAAAATAATTGAAAAGATCAAACACTTGCCCATAACCCACTGGTTCTTTCATATAAACCACTGGTTTCTTTAACATTCTTCAAATAACCAGGATTGATGGTTCTTTGATTCTGAATTTTTTTTTTTCCAGAGAATTGAAACCAAGGGTTCTCTGATTCTGAAACATTTAAAAAAAAAAAAAACTGGAAGCAGCAATTCTTTATAAATTCAAACATCCACACCAGACACTGACTTTTATGCTGGACCAAAGCTTTAGTCTACTTGATCATATACAGTGAACTATTATGTGCGGCAATGGACAAGATTACCAAGAACATCTGTATTGCTACAAAATGTAAATGGCAGCCAAGTTCCGGTCACTTTTGGAAAGAACTGTCTTAGTTTACAGTGGGTTGATTTGTTTTTGGTGCGGTGTGTGTTAATACTGCAAAACATGGAGTTGCATGTGATCAACTAGAACCATGTAAGAAGTGGCACAGACACCCGCAAATTTTGTTTGGGGTGTTTAAATCAGTGGGTGGGCAGTTCTTAGAATCAAGGACAGATACTCACAGCTTATCAACCCCAAGTATATATATATATATATATAACTCCACTTACCCATCGATTCTCAAAAACTCAAAGAACCAATTTTTTTGGTATATAACCGTGATTCTCAAAAACATGAAAACGTCAAAGAACCAGCCAGAGATCTATCAGTTCTTTCTGAAAACTGCTGATTCTTTAAAGTTTTTTTTTTGGGAGGAAATTACCGCAACCAATCAAATGGTTCTTTGGTCTGAATTTTCCTGGAAGAACAGGAACCGATGGTTGTGTGATTCTGAAATATTTGAAGAACCAATCGAAGCCTGCGATTTGTTAGAAATGCAAAGAACCTGCTGAACAACTGGTTTAAACATCCTCCCACGGTGTAGTAAAAGGTAGCCTGTCAACAGAGCAAATTACAGACCCAAATCCCACATTGGAAGATTATACTATACAGAAGGTAGAGAGAGAGAGAGAGAGAGAGAGGTACATAGTACCAAATTAAGGGAGTCACAAAAACTATTAGAAAATGGATGTCATCAGAGTAAGGTGGGTGGCCAACAGTTGCAATGGAGAATGTGCCACTAACTAACAAGTGGGTTTTACAAGTTCAATGGGTTGACACTTTCTTGGGCTCCAACTTCTTTTTCTTCTTCCACTGACAAAAATTGCAACTGACTCCCAATTCTTTGCAAAAAGACAAAGAAAGAGCCAGTGGCCAGATCCATGATGGAATCACCAATTGGAGATCTAATGTCTAAACCAGTGTTGTACTGATATATATAGGGTAGATCCTTAGTATGTATGAGCTTACTTTGTTGGGTCTGTTTGGGTCTGTTTTAAAGCACATATTTTTAGGTTGTTTCTAGAATCTAAGGTTTTTTTTTTTTTTTGTGTGTGGACCTACCTGGGTTTGAAACATACTAGGCAAAGGTTTACTCAACATTTAATACTCAGATGAGACATTTTGAAACATACTAGGGTACAAATGTGCAAACATACTTTGTGACTTTTTCTGAAATTCAACATTTTAATAGCCTACTTTTATAAATATACCCCTAGTATATCAAGTTGATTTTTTATATACTCATGCTAAGGACCAGGGTGTCTAAAGATTCAAGAATATTCAAGAACCGTATAAAACCCTTGGACATACAATAAACCCCCTTTATGATCACACCCATTTTAGTCACATTTTTGTTTGTGTCACACATTTTTTTGGTAACCATTCATTTTAGTAATAAACACCATTCTTTAGAGTCACTATCACACACGTTAGTAGCATAAATTATTTGCAAAGTTTTTTTTAATCAATGTGACTATAATGGGGGAAATCTAAAGCAAATATTAGGGTTTTGTAAATTATAGTTTCATTTGGCATTGTTAGTGTTGTTTTGTGTTCAAGTTGTGCAAACTAACGACAATGAATCTAGTTGAACAAAAAAGAAAAAAACAACTTTCTAATGCAAACAAGCAAAAGATGTGCGAACTTACCAAGAAAGCGAAAAATCTTAATTAAAAAAATCGCGTTGACAAGATACACAGGCTAATAGTTAAGGAACTCAAACTCAGTGTAAATCATAACATTAAAATAGGCAAAAATCACAACCTTCTTCAAGTCTAATAATGTATAATAGAGTTTAAAATAGCCCATGCAAAAAATTTAAATAATTGCCACCTTCATTCTAGCATAAAGTAGTTGTTTTATAAGGTTATTTTTTTTGCCTATGGTCACAATCTTATAAGGGTTTATATGGAATGTGATTATACATGTTTAAATCACAATTCGTTAGTGTCACAAAAAAAAGTAGTTAAAAAGGGTTTGATTATAAAGGGGGTTTATTGTATAATATAAAGTATGTATAAAATGACATACCAATACAACACTAGTCTAAACCCCTTCCCACCCAATTTGGTTTCTACACTTTTGGGTTTTCATCCGATTCTAGATTCCATTAACTTAAGAATGAAGTAGAGCTATGGTGTAATCAAAAAGACGGGCATAACAATTCTTCTTATTATAAAACTTTAAGCAAATTATAGACATTTGTCACCAAAACATGTTGAAGAAACACAATATTGAACAATCATACATTGCAACCATAACCCAATTAAAAATGTCAAGACCTAGACCTAATAGCATCAAATAGATCAGATTATTGGGGATCTTCTTTCAAATGGACTATCACGATCTTCTATTGTGGTAACCTCTTTGACACCGAATGCCCACTAATGTGCACCTTTAATGATTCCCTAAACAAACAGCTTGTCAATCATGCTGAACTAGAGCAATGAAGATGCAAATAGACATAGATTTTGAACTAGTGGATATCTCAAAATGGAACCTAGCCATAATGCCCTAGAATTTCCAATAGCCAAAACCTTGCCCAGAGCTTCTAGAAAACTAAATACTCAATCCCTAACTCCTTTTAGAATAGCAATGTTGGCATAAGGAAATGAATACAACCCCAAATTTTGATTACCACATAGACCAGTCCTTTCCTGACTCCCTAGAACCTATCACCAATTTAATGATGTTCCTAAATAGAGTTAGACCTATCTGCTTTGCAATTATCTATGCAATGGAAAGATTAGAAGATTGTTTACCAAAATATCTAGATCTCACCTTCGAGCACTCTTCCTAGAAATCTCATCACAAACAAACCTACAACAAACACAACTTGTTGAGTTCTCATAGAAACAACAACACAACGTTAAGTTGAAAAAATTGACTTATCTTATCCACCCCTCCATCTTTTACACTTTCTCCTTCCATCCATCTCCAACTTCGAGAATTCTTGCAACCACACAAACATCAAGCAAAACAACAACTAAGCTCTATCTCAAAAGCATCGCTTCTTCATAAACCTATGCCATTGCCACCATAACTTCAACAAATAGAATCCCATTCAAGTGAATGGTAAAGGAAAAAACAAAAGTTGGTTGTTGGTGCATAAACAAAGATAGGCTGTTCCTTTGTTCACCTTGTAAACCCTATCATCGATAAAATTATTTGCAAGCCATAGTGGGACATACAACTAGTGCCCTATTCTATAAGCCAATGTTGGGTGGTTCTCGGTTTTTTTAATATTTTTTTAATATTTTTATTTTTAAAAAATATATATTTATAAATTTGTATAGAAAATTGATGAGGTTGGCTCTCACAAAGAGTTCCAAATGCCGGCCTAGTTCTTGAAATTTTTTAATTTTTTTTTCTTTGTAATACCCTAGGGTTTAGATTTTTCAATAAAAAATTATAGAACATGTTTCCAAGTAGGCCAATTTTCAAATTTTTCATACTAGTTAATTATCATACATTGATTCTTTATGTCATTAAAAAATTTAAATAAAATTATAAATTCATAAAATTTTCTAATTGATTTTTTTCATTAAAAAATTGTGTTAAAAAAGTAAAACAATTTAAGCAAAAAAAACCAAATAAACACATTTTCAAAATACATTAAACTTCATCATGTTCAAATGCATTTTCAATTCTTCTTATTATTATTAGATTTTTTGAATGAAGATTTCAAAGTAGTGCTAAAACAAGGTCAAGAAGAAATCTTCAATGTGGAAATCTTGCACATAGAACAAATAAAATAAGGGGGTAAAAGGAGAATATAGGAAAGAGGAAAATAGAAAAAATAACAAACTTCAAAACAAAGTAAGAAGGTAGAAAGACTTGAAGAAAACAAAAAAAAACAAAGAACAAAATAGCAATCTCACACACACACAAAACTTGGATTTTGGAAAAGAGCTTGCATTCATAGCTCACACACATTCAACTTACAAAAGGGAACTCATAACATAAGATGGGGGTGTGGACTCAAAACTAGTCCAACCAATTTCCCAACACTTTAAGGTTTTAGGGTTTCAAAGAAATTTGTTGGTGATGGGGAATTTTGATATTTTTATCTTTGCACTCATGAAGGGTGTCGATGATTTGGTCCTATGAGTTTCTTTAAAGATGTAATAGGTACAATTGTTATTTTCTTTTTATGGGTGGTAATGTGGGGCTAAAAATTTAGTGATGATGGTGGCATTACATCATCATTGAAAAGATGGTGATGGAGATTAAGTGAATGGAAGAAAATAAATGGCTTAAAGGAGGAAGCGACCAATGTGCAATTGGGTTGTTCTATGTGTGAATGTATAGAAGTAAGTATTTTTCTTTTGGTTTGAAGTTTTTGAAGCTCATGGTTTGGATCCTTTCTTTTTCATTGTGCAAGATGCATGACTATGTAAAGACAAAAGTTCTTATTTTTAATATTGGCATGAAGGCTGGAAATGATGATTGAATCTAGGTCCATGGTCAACTAAGTCTCGGTTATTGCCAAGAAAATGTAAAGTGGGTTATGAAGTTTGGGATGTTTTTGTTTGTTTTTAGTGTGCTCATTTGTGTGTTGGCAACTCAATGAATCAAATTTCTTTGTTTAGGAATGAAAGTATTGTTTGGGAAATAGATATATGAGAAAGATACTTCGAAGTATTGTGCAAAATTGGAAAGGGGAAAAAGTTACCGGGTTTTGGATTTGGAAAGAAAGGAATGTTTAGAAAGAAAGAGATTATGTGCAAAAAGCTTATGTTTTGAGAAATTGTAAGGAGATTAACAATTTGGGATGATACTTGGATAAGTTGATTGGAAAGGTGAATAATGGTAAGTCTAATCCATCTTCATGGGTAGAGTCTATGTGTTTGTTTGTTGTCTATAGGCCACTTGACAACTTGACACTCATGTCAATGCCATGGTGAATTGCAAGTTATTGGCATATTGTGATGTTGTGGGGTTCCTTTGTAAATTGTAAAATGTATTGTGATTAATAAAAAATTGGTCTAAATATGATGATCTTGTCCACTTGATTTTTTTGTTAAATTTCAAGCCCTCCTTTTTTTAGTTTAAAGGGCACTTATTTGAGTTAGAACAAAAGAAATAACAACACAAGAATAACAACATTTGAAAAGTTTGGTAATAGCATCAAAGGAACAAGAACACACCAAAGATATGTGGGCCCAAATATTGGAATTGGGTCCTTTATGCAAGCCATAGTTTGACCTAACCCTGATGTTGTTGTCCTACACCTTAATCAAACCACCCCAAACCTTGAAACCCCATTAACCTAAAACCTAGCACCACAAAAACCCTTTGAATTCAACCACATTAAAAGGAACCAAAGGTTCCAAGGTCAAAATCTTTTCCAAGGATTGCATTTGAGATGTGGCATTCATGTGATGGTCTATTTTTAATTTTTTTTCATTTTTCATATTGAATTGAGAACTATGTGTTAAATATAAATTTTTGCTTATATTTTGATTTTATATCATTTACATTATGCAACCATCTTTAAAACCACTTTTGTTGAAAACACATTCTCAAAATTCATAAATTTCTAAGGTCAAAAACACATTTGAATCAAACACATTCAAATGTGTTTAGAAACAAAAGTCAACCAATTTCAATCTCTTTTACTTTTTAAATAATCAATATTAAGATCCTCTACAATTTTGAAAGGGAATGATGCAAATTTGATAATGAATAAGGATGTTTGAAAAAATAAGTTATTTACAACTATTTTAAACATGCAAAAGGATTCTTGAAACATCATCAATTTGCATCAAATTTTGAACATTGAAATTTTAGAAATAATGGAGCTTTAATATTCCAAAAAACACTTTGACAATCTAATTTATTATGTTCCCCTTGTGATTTTTTAAAGATACAGAATTATAGTTTTAAACATTAATGACTAGGTTCAATGGGTTTAATTTTTGTAAGACCTCCAATTTTGGTTTTCAAATAGGTTTGGTTCTAGTTTATATACTAATTGGTGGATGCATTCCAAAGTTCAAAGTTTTTTTGACAATGAATCACTTTGATTAGCCCATCACAAAAACAATTTTGATAATTTAAACACCCTTGAAATATAGTTTTTTGCTTTCAAGATAATTAGTTTTTTCTCTATGGATAAACAAAAAAGTTGAAACTTTAAATTCTAGTGAAGTTTGGCAACATGCACGTAAAAAGATGTTCTTTTTTCCAATTTGTTGGGGATGGGGGAGAGGGAAGGAGGGGGTGGGGGCAAAGGAAAAAATTGTATTTTAAGTCCTTTGCCCACATTTGCACTATTGTAACCCATATAACTAGGTGAAAGGAGAGAATTACAAACAATCTTCTTTGAAATTGTGAATAATTTTGATGATGTTCATCCTTAAACAAAAAAAAGGATTTTGGGTGGAACTATATTGAAATTTACATTTCTTGAGTTGAGTCGAAATTTTGGTCTTGGGACTTGGGGCTTGACCTATAGTAAGTCTTGTGATTAATCTTGTCCCATGTATATTCATTGGGACCAATTTTTAAAACTAAGCTAGTCTAGAAACCTAGAACCAAACAATACTATTATATAAACTATGTTTTATGAGTGTCATTTGGATGTTCCAACAAATTATACTTAATGGGTTTGGGGTTGTGGGTTCAATCACACATAAAATCATGTTAAATGAATTTGGGTAATATAGCCAAACTAACTATGAATCAAGGGTCGATGGGTAAATCCACATGTCATGTTATAAACAACCATCACATTTTGTGGGTGTTAATGCAATGTTCATGTAGTTTTGTGCATCGTTTGATTTCAATTGTATGAATTTTTTTTTACATCTAGATTTTTAAATGTTTGGAACATAGGGTTGGGAATTAGATTAAATAGTAGTTATTAGTTATTGTTCATAGCTCATATGGTCATAAGTTTAAAGATCAACTATGTTATTTTGAGACACTTTTGAACACTACTCAATGGTCATTTTCTTTTGTACCCACACACTAGGTCATGTTCAAAAATGACTTCATTGAAAATGACATTTAAACAATTAAAACAATGAAGCCCACATATTACAATCACAAGACCTTGACGTCTTCCCCAACCTCCCCACCTCTTGATCAAATGTTCATTGCAAGACTTCATACAACACATTCAATATTCATTACCTATTTTCTTCAATCAAATAATAGGTTTATTTTTGGTGGTTATAACAATATGTTTACATAAAACATTCATTACATAAATAATAAGAGTCAGTGCCTTTGTCCCAATTTTATTTTTTTTTGCTTTTGTGAGGAATCCACCTACACATTTATAACTATAAAAGTAGCTCCATTGCAAACTTGCTTGGTAAACAAAATTTTCAAAGACTTTATAAGTTGTAGCTATGTTTTAAATTGTTGTAAGAACATTGTAATTATCGTGGACATGAAAAATCACAAGAACAAATGTTAAAGGAAAGGTCTAAATCTGACTTTCAAAGAAGGAATAAGACAAAATTATGTGATTCAAAAACAAAAACAAAAGAACTAAAAACAAGACCATGAGATATATGAGACACATGTAAAAACATATATTTTTTATGCTAACATATGTAAATATGAACATGAAAAAAACATGACAAGATTATGGTGCAAGATCATGCTTAAAACTAATGTTAAACATATTGAAAGAAATGAAGGGTCTTACTTTTATTTATATCCTTTTGGGGGTTTAGCTAAAGAAAGCTTCTAAAGATAATTCTATGTGTGCATTAAATAAATAAACTTTTTAAAAACCTTTTTAATTAAAAGTCAACTGTGAGTTAATTAAAATTTAATTGAAAATTAACTTGGATTTAACTTGAAGTTGACTGAAAGTTAATTTGAAATTAACTGTGATTTAATTAAAAGTTAGTTGGCAGTTAACTAGGAGTTAATTTGGACTTAACTGGAAGTTAACTTAAATATAACTTAGACTTAACTCAAACTTAATTAGGAATTCATTCAAATTTAACTAAGAATTAACTAGGAATTATGGATGGGTGAATTCCATCCATTAGAAGATGTTTTTAATGTTCGCATCCATTACATGAACCTTGCAATATAACTTATTAAAGGCTTTAGCATGTGCATGTGCATTACAAAGATCATTTGAAAATCACCTTGGCTAAAATTATTATGATCAATGATGAGTTTTTAAAAAAATTAGAGATGGTAAAAATGTTAAGCATTAATAAATCTACAAACTATTATTGGACTCCAAGTTTCTTTTTATGCATTTTTTTGAAAAAATATGAAAGTACTAATTACCATGAAAAGAAGAAGAAATATACATAACCAAACAATAGAAAGAATCACTAAATACATATTCAAATCCCCTTTCATAATTGATGAACAAATAGGATTGCATCAAACCCATAAACTTGACTAAAAAGGAAAATCATTTTAGAAAAAAATGAAAGGCAAAAAAATTGCGAAGCAAGGATTTGTGTGAATTTATTCAAGAAAGTGTTTGCACTCCTTGGTGCAATAAGCCTAGTGCTTACAACACCTAACTTGTGTGTCCTCCTCCCATCCCTATAGGTCCTCAAGCTAATAATGCAAAATTTGGGTTCTCTTTTTTGCCTCTATTGCAAACTCCACCTCACAAAATTCCCCAATGAAATTTCAACTCTAAAATCACAACCAAAGTTTTTCAAATGTTCAATGCTACAACGTATTTTTGTAAGCCTTATCTTAGACTTTACTTTCCTTGCCTTTCCTTCCCGAAAAAACAATCTCAACTACCCAAAACTCCCCAAAAAAAAAAGAATGTGATCCACAAAGAATGAAACAATATGTCCAAATAACTTCAAAAAAACATTAGGAACGCAAGAATTTAAAAAGTAGGAAAAACAAATGAAGCTCTAATGAATTAATACAATCCTCCAAAGAATAATAAAACAAAACTATCTTCAAGATTTCCTCGAACTCCTCATGCACTAAAGCAAAAAACAAATACACCCACAAACATGGAAAAAACAAACACAAGATTGAAAAGAGCACAAACATTAATAATAATAATAAACTTGAAGTTAGAGTTGTTTTGAATGATAGTATTTTGTGCATGGTTGTTACTTCAAGGCATTGCAAGTAATGGGATCAATTCATTTTTTGCATGCAAGTGTCGTGGGTGGAGGTGTGCATTGACAATTCTTTCCTTTACACCACCAAGTTCCTATTGATGGGGTCCTTGGAGTACTATTGTACATATGTTCAACAAATGGTTGTATTATTTTATAACAAGATAATTTTAATTTCTAACATCTACATGTAATAGAATTCTTTATTCCATAATGCAAAGTCTTACAACACTACATGTCAATTGGTTCATAAACAAGACACCACTTTTTCAATCAATACCCAATGATTTGAAATTGAACAACTATTGCAATAATTTTGAAAAAAAAACTTAGCATGTATGTCAAAAATGAGATCATTAAGTTCACAAATGCAACATTTGAAATCAAAATTTGAAAAATTTGCATTGTAACACACACTATTCATATTCATTCTACAAAAATGTCAAAATTACTTTCTCCACAAAAAATTGTTATCATGGACTTTATTATAGAATTTGTTCCATACAATTAATTGTCCTTTTCCTTGATTTATATAATCTCCTTTTTCACCATTTCCACTTCATCATGCTTCCTTGAAGATAATAGTGTGTGTTTTCATCATGGACTGCATCCCCTTCTTTTGCCAACTTTTTTAATTTTCACAAAAATATTCCATGGCAATTATAGCCACCATAGTAAAATGTGTTTACAATTATTCTTTGTCACATTTAACACATAACCACTTGTCTCTTTTGTTTTCACATGGGAAAATAGTATGGCTCTTTATGGATGAAAATTAAACCATTTTTCATTTATACAATCTCCTTTATATTTGTGTTTAATTCATGAAGGTACAAGCTTTTTAATTGATGTTCACAAGTAAGTGAAATAATTATTTATAATTCAAAGTTATTTCAAAATGGAGCTTTGTACTTGAATGATTAGAAGTGGCTATTGGTCAAAGAAAAACATGTACCTTGAAAAGATTTACCGAAATCACAAAACTTAACAAAAACTTCACTTAACCTAGAATGTTCAAGTGTAACAAGGGGTATGTCACATTATGGCCTTGCCATTTACATTTAAAAAATCTTATTAAGGCAAAAGACAAATTATGGAAACTCAAATATTTCACCATGCAAAAATATAATCTTCAAAAAATCCTCTGAAAGAACTCAAAATTCTTCAAGATATTATAACTCTATAACTAATCTCAAGTTTCTAACACAAGCCAAAATATCATCTTTCAAAAATCCTCCTACAAAAAGAGACCTATTACCAAGGGTTCAAAATCCCTTAAGCTACTATTATACTCTATAATGAATCTAAACACAATATCCTTGCCTTGGTAAGCAAGGCCAATAAACTCAAATCTTTTCTTCCCATTATGCTAGGTCTTCCCAAACCTTTTTTTTCTCCTCGTACTATAAATATAAAACAAATCATCGTGTCTTATGGTTAAAACCCATGTCATAATCCACCACTTTGTAATTGATGGTGAATTCTGGAACCTAAAAAGATTGTGACTCGATCATACAACTTCTCAAGTGGGTTGGAGCAAGCAACATGCGCCATCAACATAGGGTTAATATGGGTTGTTGATGTGAATTTTCTATTGTGGAATCCTTTGCTTGTGTTGGGAAAGGGGGAGTGGAAGAAGGGGTTTGCTTTCTCTTTGGCTTGTCATTCACCTCACTCCTTCCAAGAAAATTGAAGGGTTGTGTGAATCTACCTCAAGGTTTAGTGAGGTGATTCCATTACTATTTTTGAAATGCATTAACTTAATGCAAGACACAACTTGCAATCCCCACCAGATCTCATCAGGAATGCACCAAGAAATGAAGTTAAAGTTATGCTCTACTTGAGAAATTGTGAAGACATTTAAAAATAACCCTAAGAAGCCATTAGTGATGCCTTCCACAATTTATGAACACATCACCTCTCCTAGTGGGTGGTTGTGAAATGGATGGAGGGGGGAGCATAGCTAGCAAAGCTAAACAAACGTTTTTCTCTTTCCTTTCCACTATTCACTCCTCACCAAAATCAAGCAATCAAGCAAGGAGCATCATATGAGCTAATAATTTCCTTAATTTCCATTGAACAAACTCAATGGTAAGAAGGCTCATGATTACAATAGTTGAAGACCCATTGAAGTCTTCAATTGGAGCTAGTAAGCTCCTAGAGCTCACATTTGAAACTAACAATTAGGAGGAGATCATCAATAAGGATCAAAAGTTGTATTAACATGAAGCCCAAAGATTTACAAAAAGGATCATGGGCAATAAATTATAGATTTTCAATGTCACCATAAGAGCCTGAGAGGTACAAAGATTTGACATGGTACCTACTCTACTTCCTGGCAGCTGAAAATAAAGTTCACCCATTAACATTTCTCTAAGGGAAGGAGTTTTGTATGTGCAATCAAAGATTCAGCTTGCAAAAGAGACAAACAAACAACATTGGCTCTAAATTGCAAACTTGTGGATTCAAGGGGATTTAGGGTTTAAGGCTTTTTTGATCAAGCATCACCTTCTTCAATGTCTTCAGTGTCTCGGCTCCTTACGGAATCGAAAGGCTCAAATGGGTTGATGATGTCCTTCTCACCCTCAAAACTGAAACTGCTTCTGGAGTTTGCAGATGTAACTACTACAGAGTCTTTAGCACCCATGTATTTGAAGTCAGTTGCAGAATTCACTACATTGTTATTACAAGAGCTTGCCCCCTTTGATTCCATTGGATTGTGTTGCTGGATCACCAGAACAGAGGCTCGCATATGTTTCAGGTCTTTGGATACAAGAATGTTTCCTACAGGACCCAAACCTTGTCCAGGCACATGATTATTTGAGGAAGGAAATACACCTGACTGTAGAATTGGGCTTTTTTCATGCATGTGACGACCAACAATGATCAACCTGTAATCTGGTGAGCTTGCAATTTCCAGAATAGATTTGTATGGGTCATCTGTCTCACAAACCTTGAATATCAAGCCTTGGGAACTGTTGCTGCCATCCTCCTCATGAGCTCTAAGTTCCTCTTGCTGAGAACTCGGTTGTTGTTGTGGCTGGTCATTGGATGATGTTGCTGAGTCTAAGTTTTGTAAACTTAGATTGCTTTGATCCAGAGCTGCAAGACTTTTGCTTTGTGTCTTGTTTTTGGCAAGTTTGGCAGCAGTCATGGATGCAAGAGCTATTGTGTCCAGTTTCTTCTGCATTTGGTACATCTCTATGTCCATCTGTTGGACATGATTGTCTACTTCTCCATGAGTACCAGTTTCCATCATGGGTGGCTCCTCCTCGCTTAAATGCAGCAAGTTTATATCACTTTTCTCACAACGTGCAATATGGCTACATGAATCAGATTCCACTGTAGACTTAGTACTACCCTGAGGGTTGACATTGCACCATGGTGCTTTAAAAAATGCTGTTACCGTTGATCCTACCAACATCAGAGCTTTCCAGCAATGCTTCAGTTGCAACAAGACAGTACCCATGTTTCCATGATCCTTAGATCCATGTTCAATTTGCTGCTGATGTAATAGTAACATGCAATCTGCTTCATCTTGCTGCCCAGGCCCCCCAATTGTGAACTGGATCACAGTGAGCTTGACCCCAGGATGCTGGACCATTCTACATGCCAACATCAGGGCTTCGCGATCATCAGGTCCTCCAAAGAATAGAACACAAATGTGTTGGGGAGGAGGATTCATGTCAGGAGATGTTGTCATAGCTGATATTAGACTTGAAGAACCCCCAAATTCCCTGTCCACAAGAATTGCCACTGAGCAAGGGGCATCTTGTAGAACCCTGGCATTCATACGCTGCAAACCTGAGTGTAGTGTCTCTAAGCTTCCATCATGATGGCAGTGCATGTGGAATGGAAGTACAATCATGTTTGCTCGATTTGTTGCAGCAGCAGTGCATATGTTTACATGCATGCAGCTTATTTCACTAATGACTGCTGCACTCTTCACCTTCACCCTGCTCAATTGCCGGTATACCTGGACTGCGGATTTCACTGCATCCATTCCTGATTCTCCCACCTGTAATGAGGATTATGCACCTGCCGGGTTATCAGTGCAACAAACAAAGGTGCATGCTTGAACCCAGTAGGTCCAGGAGAACAACATTTTGATTTGGGGTAGTAAAAGAACAACAGCTTTGACGAAAGAAGCAAAAGGAGGAGGATGGGCCGAGGTTCTTACTCCAGCCTGGTGGTAACGTTGTTGACCTTGCTTTTCTGGGCACAAGGATGCAATAGAAACAGAGGACAAGTGGTCTGCACATTCCATCAAGTGTAGCACATATGCTCGCAAGGATTTGGGTTCCCTGCCCTTTGTCACTTCCACCAAGTTCATCATTGCTGGAATGCTACTGGATCCAGGAGCACAGATGAGCATGCGCAGCTCATCTTTGCTGTCACCAGTGTCAATTTTCCTCCTCACATAGGGAATAACATCACGTGCAGGTTTGTACAACCACATGAGTACTGGTGTTGTCAGAAATGTGGTCACAATGGCCATGATCACCATGATTGCAAACAACTCCTCATTGATGACCTAGAAAAAAACAATGTGCAGCAGCAGCAAGAGTGAGCAAGGAATTAGGGCAGGACTGTCATCATCATCATCATCATCATCATTGATGCTCTTGGCAGAATTCATAAACTCCAGAACATTGACTTGCTGATTGCACTATGAAGACAAATGTAAAGTACATTCATCTCATTTGAGAACAAATTCAGAGCAGAGTAGCCATGACAGTAGTTGTGGTGGTGGTGGTGATCACAGATTGACAAAAAGAAAAGGCTTACATACCCCTTTGGCAAGACCAATGTTGAGAACAATGAGCTCCACAAGCCCCTTAGTGTTCATGAGGAAACCGAGAACAAATGCCTTCTGACGAGCCATACCCCATGCTGTTGCCACAATCACTGTCCCCATGATCTTGCCGACACATGCAGCTCCAATCACCATGAAGAGCATAGCCACTGCCACATAGTATATGCACCCGCCCACACACCCAACATGAGCACCACAATTGCTATATATCAAAGCAAGAATTTAGGGTTAATTAAGCACAGGTCTTCAGATCATTGATGTCAGGAAAGGGAAGAATCCATTTTTGAGTCAAATGTTGAAATTGTTGCTGCTCTGGACAGGGGCTTCAAGTCTTAAATGGTACATACTTCCAGTGTTGCTTTTGATGGCAGACAGGTTTGTCTTGAGACCAGACGATGCAAAGTACAGAGGCAAAAACAAGATGCTCACGTAGTCTTCAATCTTCTCTCTCAACATCCCTGCAATCACAACATGCCCACAGTAGTTGCAAGCAACTGATGATTCAGCTTTACCACCACCACCACCTTGGTGTCACCAGCATACACATGTTTAGGGTTTAGCTGCTGCTGGCGCTTGTACAGTTTTCTGAACTTTGGTGCAGCATTGGAACATTGTGTTCCTGGAGGCTAGAACTCTTCTAGTACAGTCAGGAATCATCATCATCCATGGCAGCTAGCTGAAGCAAAGTTCTGAAGAAACATTGGGTTGCTGCTTCCAGCAGTGCAATTCTTTCTTTGCCAGAAGAACTTGGGAGAAGCCTCATGGGCTGGGATCACGGATTATCATCATCATCATCATCATCAACCAACCCACCTGCAAACGGTCCTTCACTAGGGATGAGGAGACCACAGACAAATCCTCCGAAGATGACATTGATGCCAATGATATCTGTAAGGAATGCAGCTCCAAGAACCAGCAAGAGTGTGACAACCACAACGGATTCGGGGATTGGCTCCTCATGGCGTGCCAATGCAAAGGCAACAGGACCCACCAGGAGAAACATGAAGCCTACGAAGCCAATTCCAAGCAGAACCACCCACAATGCAACCAGTGGAGATGATCCTGAGTTTGTGAGGGCTACTGCAAGTGCCAATAGCACCCACGCTACCACATCATTCAATGCTGCTGCAGACATGGCCATCTGTCCCACCTGCATCATTGCAGCTCAACAGATCAAGCAGCACGCAGAGTCACATCAACTTCCGCAACAGAAGCTTGAGACAAATTAGAATGGCATGGCCATGATCAGGAGCTGATTGATTGATGCTTGAGAGTATGAGAACTTTGAGGAGGGACGGTTGGTAAGAGGGAGTCCAGAGTGCAAGAGACTTTTACATCAGTTGTGAGGAGATTTCTTTCAGTAAGAATACGAGCCAACACAGGGAAGGCGGTGATGGAGAGAGAGGAGCCGATGAACATGGCAAAGGCACCGAAATGCTGCGAGTGAGGTTGCACCAGGATGTCTTTGTAAATGACATAGGCGACGATGATGCCAAGCGCGAAGGGAAGTAGTATTCCTGCTGCTGCAATCCCAACTGTGGCTGTTCCAGTCCTGTGCAGTGCAGGTGGAGGTGTAGTACAATGTTAGAAAAAAATTCTAGCATGCATACCTGGGCACCTGCTGCATGCATCACTTGTGCAGCTTCTAGCATGCTTGCCTGTAGCAGCAGCACATCTTCTTGTACAAGAAAAGTTCAAGCGGGTATTGATCAAAGGAGAGGAACTGGTCCTGCAACAAGAAGATTCAGTGTATAGAAGACTCTTATTACTTGCGGAGCTTATGGATGTCGAGCTCAAGGCCGACGAGAAAGAGGAAAAAGATGAGTCCCACATTGGCTAAAGTCTCGAGAATCCCCAGAGAGCTTTGTGGGAAGATGTTTTGTGTGAAAGCTGGAATGAGACCGAATGCTGTGGGTCCTAGCAATATACCCGCTACGATCTCTGCACACCACAGCAGCAGCAGATACATCCGATCGATCAATGTCCAGTGCACACACACAAAACCTAATCTGAATATTCAAGATCTGCTGCATGCATGAGTGTGACTGAATGTTAGTATTCAACATCTGTTGCATGCATGGGTCTCAGCGAGAGAAAGAGAGAGAGAGAGAGAGAGAGAGAGAGAGATTGAAATTGAGATTTCAAGAGACTGGAATGTACAATATGATGTATAGAATTATCAGAGTTTGCGTAACTACTTACCAGCAACGACACGAGGTTGTTTGAGGGGTCGGAGGAGGAAAGTGACGAAGCGAGAGAGGAAGATAATGACGCCTATTTGGATAATGAGCAACAGCAATGCATGATGTAGTGGATTGTCTCCATTCACTAACCCACTGGACGTGACATCCGCCCCCGCCTGCTGAGGAGAAGAAGAAGAAGCACCAGCAGTTGTTACATTTGACATGTCGGATTGAGCAAATGCTGCACCACCAATAGTGGCCATGGTAGTAGACATGATGATGATGATGATGATCACTACTACTTCACAAATTTTGCAGTAGATCAAAGTATAAGATTCAATCCCAATCTCAAGCTCTGCAATATAAGTTCAATGCATCTACTGATCAAGACGATTCTCTAGCTGCAAAAACAAAGTGGATACATGTCTATGGATCCTGAAGCAGTTCAATGACTACATGCAATCAAGCAAGCAAAGAAGCAATCAAGCAATCAAGCAAGCAACTGATCACTAGGACCGTCTAGAAACCTCAAAGCCACATTGGTCAGAAACCAGGGTACCACCACCACCACCACCACCACCCCTACAAGAACCTCCCTGAGGTACTAAGGACTTCTCAATGTATAGAGAACTTTGTAACCAACTGCAGAGCTTTCAGAATCTCCTATGATCTCTGATCTAGTATTCTGTTTGCGTGCATTGCAATGCAAAGCTGAAAACAAAATAAATAGAATGTGGATGGGGGGGAGGGATTGGGATAGAAGAAAATTTATATATAAACTATGTCTCAGAAACTTTGTTGGGTTCTTCTTAGCTACATAAATCAAACTTTCAAGAGTTTCTTACATGAGCATCAAAATTGTTGTACTTTTGTCAAACTGAATCATGATTTGAAGTTCAAGCTACAACATCCACTGGGGGAAAAATTACACTTCCTATGTAATCAATAATAGTAAACATTATGTTATCTTCAATTAGGTTATTGCCTTCAATCTTGAAACCCAGTTTTGAAAAGACTATGAAACATTGAACACAAAGTGGGTTTAGGCTTGTTGCTACTAAAAGAGAGAGGAAACTTCCAAAGTCTGGAAATTGGGTCACCAGTTTTACAGCTTCATTCATTCCAAGTAGAGACTAGTACTCATCATCAATCCTTTCTATTCCATTCCTCTCAATTATTCCATTGCTCTCATTCAACAAGTATATGCTGAAGCTTTTGAGGAGTTACTAGGTAGAGAGAAACAGGGGCCCCAAAAAGCCCATGCAAAAGCATTGAGCATCTGATAATTTTTACAACTTTTTTTCTTTTTCTTTTTTTCTTTCTTTTTTGTGCAGGTGGTTTTTTTTTTCAGTGTGAAGAAAGTAGTAACTGCAATTTTATCAGTACCATTTAATCCCCAAAAGATTGGATCTTATTTAATGGGTTGGTTGCATTTTTTTTTTTTTTTTTTTTCCAATTTTT
>Ga0209208_10001098_pt1 | contig 37655 bp, 29 predicted proteins | sample S1TSphfallax_3_FD_187694 | JGI IMG/M metagenome (GOLD analysis project Ga0209208, IMG submission 187694) | Host-associated microbial communities from peat moss isolated from Minnesota, USA - S1T2_Fd - Sphagnum fallax MG (SPAdes) (version 2) | ecosystem: Host-associated > Plants > Peat moss >...
GGGTTTTGCAAAGGCTTAAGAGTTTGCGACGAATTCGTGTTCGGAACTGCGGGTTTTCGGAATCTGATTTCTTTGTTGTTTGCGAGGATATTTGGATCGCAATATGCCCCTTTTTTGTTGTAGTGGAAAATGCCTATTGAATTACACAATGCTTAAAAATGAACTAGGGAAAAAATAAGCCTTCCTAATCAATCCTCCTATCATGTGCCCAAGGAAAAATAATTGTGAAGTTTGTCAATGGAGAATGATAATTGAAAAATAAAAGGAGTTGTGCAACATAAAAGTTTTGAATAAAAGGAAGAGTTGGGCCAAGTGGCCACCCATAGCTCAAAGTTCCTAAAAGATGACCCTTTGGGAGATTGTATTGAAAACATTTGCAACATTTACTTGCAACACCATTAATTTGAAATGGACATTTGGAGTTGTTCAAATACCATGCGCCATGATGTTACAATCCCCCTTAACCATAATGTCAAACTAATGATAGAATAAATGAGTTGAAAACATGTCACAAAGTTGAAGACATAAAGTTTTACTCACAATCGATATAAAACTTGACCCACTATGATGGGCCAAATGCTTTTGGAAGGTTTGGCCAAGGCTAAGAGATAAACAACTCTCAACATGCAAACTATGCTCCCAAGGATATACCATGCTATTACATTGGAGCACTCCAAGAATAATTCAAAAAAATTGTTGGTCAAATCTTTAAGGTCAAATGAATTTCAACAAATGTTCAAATACCATGTTAGATGGTCCACTTGCTAAAAGATGGGAATATGGAGGAATGTAGACTTGAAAAATCAAGGAAGGGGTTCAAGTTTATGTTGAGTAAAAATTCCATTAAAAAAATTGGGCTTGTTGATGAAAAATCTAATTGGTGGAGGGCTTGCAACTATTGAACAATCTTAGTTGAAGCTATGGTTGAGGCAAGAGATGTAAGGGTTCCAACAACTCAAACATACTCTTTGGCATGCTCCGAGGTTAAACAAGATGACCATGTTGTGGTGAGGTGGAACCCAAAGGGGGGGGTGTACTTTTTGACGGGAGCCTATTTCGAGGTAAAGAAGCAAAAAATGCTTTATACATGGAATAAATGTTTCACTTGAAGTTCCTCTTGATCACTTGAAAAAAATGCCACAAATGCACGGTCTTTTTATGTTCAGCCACTCCCTTTCCAAAAAGGAGTAGAAGGCATCACTATGGGAACAAAAGAATAAGTGCCAAACAATGACATTTGAAAGGCCTTGAGCCAATCAATTTAAGGGAAAGCAGAAAACAAATGAAATCAATCATTGTCACATGTGAGTATTGCAAAACCTTTGATGTCCTTCACTTAAGTAAAGTTTTTAATTTGTTGATCCTCAATTTTTGTGGGAGATCAAAGCAAGTTCTTCCATCCCACTGGGAGAAGTGGGATGGAAAAAAATGCAGGTGGAAGATCTAAGCACTTGTGCATATGGAAAAAGGCTTAACTTCACATTACCTAGTGTTTGCTCTGTTGGGACTATGCTATCTTTCATGCTAGGGGTGGGACATGGCCTGAGCCAAGTCAAAGCAAGTAACTTACTAAGTGCAAGAAGACAAGAAAGCCATTCAATTATTGATTTCTGGGACTAATGAAATCATCAGCCATCTACAAATCCATTATTTACCCTCTTTTCGTTTTGTTTCTTTTTTTCACAATGAACCCATCCAAGATTTTAGCTTGTGGTTTCAAAAGTTGGGGGAACTTTTCCAAAATTTTGGTTTTTTTTTTTGCAGTTTACACTACTATATATATAGATTTTTTATTTTTTATTTTTGCAATTTTTATGTCACAATATTGAAATTTTGTTTAAAAACAAACATTGGGACTCATGAAATTGCAAAAATAAACAAATCTTCATTTTCAACAACTTATGAAAACACTTTACTTCTCATCTCTCTCTCCTCAAACAATAAAACATTGCAAAGCAAACAAGTTAGTTGATAATCATTCTTGGACTGTGAAGCATTGGCAGAAAATTTCTAGTATATTTGGACAGCAACACCTTGTCCAGCAGAATTTCTCTCTGTGAAAAATGGCATGACATTTTGAAAAGCAAAATGTCCATTCTCGATTCTTTTCCTTCATGTTATACCCTGCATCTAGGTATCACAGGGAATTTTAAAAAATAACCCTGCCAGTGCCTTGTGTTGGGTAATGGAATTGGAGTGAGGTGTTGCCAAAATGAGTGTCCCATGTCTTTGCCTTGTGCAGATCCATATTTCAAGACTGCCCTGCTCCTTGGCTGCTACCCTACACTGAACTACATTGCTAGTGTGCATCAAAAGGGGAGAGAGACTGAAGCAAACCCAGAAAATCCTTAAACCCTAATGGCAACGAGTTTTGGTGTCTTATTCAGGTACCTTGAGGGGTTTTCCCAGGTGAGACCAGGTGATCAACGGCTGTGGCAAAGCAAAATGACAACCACATCGGGAAGTTACATCTCATCTGTTGTGGATGAAGGTCCTCATCTGATCTGGTCCCCAAGAATTCACCTCATGAATTTTGGTTTGATCCTAGGAGATTGGAATAGTACACCAAAATTCACCTCATATTTGCCTTATCATAGATCCATCTAGTTTCGTGTTGATTTCCTACTTCCAGCTCAACAAATTGGATACAAACTCTGTATGTTGAACCCTAACTAGTCTATATTCCTTTGAAAATAAATCATCAATATCTAACAAAGTATTCTTCTAAAATTGGAGCTACAAGAATGCAAATGTCACCTAAGTGTGGAGCAAGACATTGATGTTCATACATTTCTAGAATCATCTGGGTCAATGAGAAAGATTGATTTGAAATAGAATCTTGCCTGGTATTGTGCAATGTTGCCCACCCATAGTTGTCATTTCAAAGTGAAATCCAAACTTGTACATGAGTGCAAAAATTGTGTGCACTATTTTGATAGCCAAATCTCCAATATTGACTTCATTTGGATGTGGCCCAACAATAGTGAGCATGGCAAAACCCATAATTTGTAGGATGACAACCAATTCTCAGTCTCTCCTCCCATGTATCAGGTTCATCAAACCACTCCTGTTGCCATCTTTTGACTTCTTCAAGAGGTTGCCATCCCCTCGATTCTCCACTTGAACTCATGATAACCATCCAATCCCATGTACATGATTTATCACCTGAACTTTGTAATCCCACAAACTTCTTAACCTAACTATGATACCAAGAATTCAAGGTACTCAAAACCACTTCCCTTGCACAATACACTTCACAAAGTGTGGGTTTCGCACATATAACAACTTTCACATGCTTGCCAACTCAAGAATCAACAAGTGAATGCAACAACCTTTCATACATTGGAGTTCTGAAAGTTGAAGATGAAACTCTACTCAATACAAAATAGTCACACAAATACTTGGCTTGAAACTTTCAATGCCAGCAACATCACACATCTAAACTCTTGCAACGACCCTTAGCCTCTGCACTTCAAGCTTCTGTGCACCTCACAGTATTTGTATGAACTTGTCACAATAGCAATTTTGAGGATAGGTACGCAATTGAATCAGACCCTTGATTTTTGTCAAGTTTCATCCATCTCTCCCCTCACTCTCTACATAGCTCTCCTGACTTACAATTTACAACCCAGTGAAACAAACATCGCATTATCATGGTAACTCAGACTGCAACTACTTGTAACACATACATCACATTCATATTGTGCAACATCACAAGATCATTGGTCTACAGACCTTCATGTCTCCTTTGCACTGCATAAACAGTTGCTCAGAGGAAATGTTTGGCAACTACAAGTCTACAGCACATGCTGAAAGACACATTGCATATCAAAAATTTCTAATGACAATATGAAACACCACACTCCCTGAGTTCAAGTGCCCTTCCAAGCTGTTGAGCCTTGCCCTTTTATTTGCACACCACAACACTCACAACCATAAACAGTTCAGGTGCTTGCAGATAATTCCATCAACATGGTCTCATCCTCCTGCACTTCTGCATTTAGGCTAAATGCTAAAAACAGCACCTTATTCACCTGCATCAAACAAATCACCGATATACAAAAACAAATGCAACCTCACACACTCTGTCATGCATTTACTGGCAGTTGGTCTCATTACGTTCCCTTTTGAGAAAAATGACAACCCCATCACATCACTTTTGCTGAATTGTGATGCATCCCTTTGGTAAACTGTAATCCACAATCCCCTCTTAGTTTCTTTCCACAGCACTTTAGGTCACACTTTTACACCAAGCAAGTGTGTTGTGTGATTGAAATTCCTCTCTCTTGCTCAATCTTCAATGGCTGATTTTGCCATTTCCTAACTAGTCATAGTTTAAAGCCTACCTATGCTACTTTAGGACACACTTATGCTAGTTTACGACCTACCTATGGTCCCCAGGGAACTTGCCCCTATGGACACATTCTGTCTCTGATTCAGACACATGGCTCAGCCTACTTTACTTACTTTAGTGACTCACTAGGAGGCAGAATGCACTCATGGAGACACGTTCTCTGGTACATAGAATACTTCTGAAGGTTGGATTTTCAGGAGACAACACGCAACTTTCTCCTCACCATTTGCATCTCCTTCAGAAACAGATAGAGTACTTTTCCAATGTGCAAACCAGAGGAAAACAATTAAGCACTCTTTGACTCATATTTCACTGTCAATCTGTGGAACTTCATCACACCCAATGTCAACAAAACAAACATGTGCACATGGTCATAAAACAAAGCAATGCTGGCCACAAGCTTAAAGTAGCAAAATGCAAGCAGGCTGCTTCTCTTCATTGGTGTTGGAGCCCCTGCCCTTCGTTGGTCTCATCATCTTTTTGGAGTTCTTTCAATATCTGCACCACCCAGCTACCACCAAACTCTACTATCCATGTTTTCTACAATTGTTCAATGAAGTACAACATATTGAATGAACCATTGTAAAAATCACCTTGCATGTCACTCAAAAAGTATATCAGACCACCGGATAGCAGTGACGAACTGCCATGCCACCCCACTGCTTTCATTGGCTCCTGACACTGGGTCTAGATAAGTAATCTAACAAATCTGCCCAAAATTTCATACAGACAATGTGTACCAAAATCTGCATCCTTAGTTCTGAAGTGCCTTCTTCAAAGTTCATTATTGTCCACCTTCTACAAGCTTGCATGATTGATAAAGTCCCTGTATTACACTCAAGCACAGGAAAAACAAGGTTTCTTAGCACCACCAAACCCTCATGTCTAGACCATCACTCTCATTTGTGGCTATGATAAATCAGAGCTATTATTGATCCACAAATCTACATAGCACCAACAGTGAAATAAGTGCCAGCTAAACAGAACAGAGGAGACCAAAACTTGAATTCTGTTTCATGCTCAATCAAAAGTGTAAAAAAAGTTTGAACAAAAGCACATTTGAAGTTCCCTGGCTTCCTCAATGCAAAAATACTCTAGTTAGATCATTCTGTGGTACACATGACAACATGATCCTCACAAACACAATCTAGATTTTTGCCCTGCACAGCTGTTCCAATGTGAAACAGACATGAGATGACAACTGATGGTTATAAACAAAAACCCCAATGTCATGATTCTATTTCATTGAAATGATGTGCACAATAATACCTACAGCAATTGTCTTTCCACCATCCCTCAGTGCTACTCGCCCTAATCCCCTAAAGTCAGCATACTCTTCAATGCACACAAGTTCATCGGGCACCACCTGCAAACAAAGCCCCCACGATGCCTTTTGTCAGACCTGACATGGAACCGATTGTTCAATTTTCTCCACTGTATAACATTGCGCATTCTCCATGAACTTATAACTTATAAGAGAACAATGCAATAGAACATGGAGAGGGAAGGATCAACCTCAATAACAGCACTCTGATTAGCAGTGAGATGGCGAGGTCGTTGCCGGATTATTCCACCTGTCTTAGGGTCAAGCAGTGAAATAAGCTGAGATATTCTTGCTGGTCTTCGCACATGATGTGCATGAAACACAACCTGCTCATAATTTCAACCATACAATGTCAGCTTCATGATTGACAGACACACTACAGTACACATGTCTGAAAGGGAAAAACCATGAGAGATGTATCTATCTATCTCCTGTATCTATGCATTCTGGTCAAGTGCCAAGATACAGGAGAGGAGATCCATAAACAACAAACCTGTGAGCCAGGAAGAATGGGAATCGTGATTCCTAACGTGAGCACTCGAACTTCAAACCTAGAAGCAACGGGAATGGGGAAGTCTGGATGACATAGAACCCCGCCAGGAGACAGCATTCCAGCCTCTACACCTGTGAGTCCAATGTCTACTCCATCTCCAGCCATTGCAACTGTTAATGGTTTTCCTTCCTGCTCAATTGCCTTTATGCTTGCAATTTCTCCTGATGGCATCACTCGAACCTATCAAAAAATCCAAATGAATTTTTTTTCACACACCCATATGGAAGCACTGACAAACCACAATTATGCCTGGCTTGAGAGCCAAGTATGAATGAAGTTGAACCAGAAATGCCTTCATGAATCAACTTTATGCAAAAGTTTGAAAGGGTTTAGGGTTTAGGATACCCAACCTTGGAGCCAATCCGAATGGCGCCACTCTCAAGCTTGCCAGCCAAGGCAGCTGGGCCAAGTGAGCGTGTCCTCATCACCTCTGCAATCACAAGCCGCAAAGGCCTTGCTGTCAGCCTCACAGGTGGCTCCAACATGTCCACTGACTCCATTAGGCTTGCTCCTGCATACCTGCCAAATGTGGTGCAATGGTTTTGGTAACCTGCATTTCTTTCTACAGCTGCAGTACAATGTCTCATGTAACCTGCAAACTTGCATCAATGGAAAGATGGACACAGATTCTAACCATGTTCTGAAAGCCTCCTCTGTGGGTGCAGAGGTCAGATTTTGGCCATCTATAGCACTAACAGGAACCCACTGCACAGCAGCATCTTTGAAACCACAATGCTTCAAGAAGGGCTGCAATGTGCTCTTAATAAAATCAAAGCGCTCCTTGGAATACCCGACCATGTCCAATTTGTTTACTACAACCACCAGCTGCTCCACACCAAGGCTGCGCACCAATTGTGCATGCTCCCTCGTTTGGCCGCCTCCTTGGCCTTCCCCCTCCAAGCCTGCTTCAAATGCTCCTGTTGATGCATCTACAACCAGAATAGCTGCGTCTGCTTGAGATGCTCCAGAAATCATGTTGGGAACAAAGTCCTTGTGGCCTGGGGCATCCAATAGCACAACCCGCAGTTTTGGAGTTTCAAAATGGGCAACTGCAATGGTCATTGTCACACCTCGTGCCCTTTCTTCACTTCCCTCATCTAGGGCCCAAGCATATGCAAATGACCCTTTTCCCTGTCAAAGAACAATGGCGTGTAGACATGCGACAGAGTGAGGCCCAGTACCCATATGAATACAATGTTACAGTGTGTCCTCTGAATGTAGATGACAAGAAGGATTGTGATGAATATGTGCAAAAACTGCACCTGTTGCTTTGACTCTCTTTCATTCTTATGCATGTCCTTCTGCGAGATGCGGCCTAGCAGATGTAGAATGTGGCCCATGAGTGTAGATTTCCCTGCATCCACATGCCCTACCTGCACAAAGTCATGTAATCAGCAACAGTCCTGTAATCTTACTCACAGTCTCTAATAGCTACATCTAACTGCAGTGTCGGTCTTGTGATCATGACAATCACAAAACACAATCATAGGTTCTCAAAAGCTTTCCACTGTTCACAACACAGAGATCAAACAAACTGGCAGCATCACCATATCCCCCATTGCATGAAGTTTCAAAACTATGCAGAAGCAAGCAGCTGACAATTTGACATCTGATCCAACCTCGGTCAACCTCCTCCACCAACAAACCCCATTGGAATGGACTGAAGGTTACCACAATGAGATGAAGCAGCTGTTTCTTCTGTTTCTTAGCTTCTGGGAGCATCCAAGCTTCGGGTACATACATGTCCAGTGGCATTCTCTTCACAGCAACTTGGGGGGCCTCATTTAACTCTCTGCCCTTTCGTTGGTCCTTCTGATCACCATCCAGAGTCACTGATCTCATGGACTCCACAAGGTTAACGTCCTTCCTGGAGTCTGCTGAACTCCCATTCTGCGTGGTACGTTTCCCATGACCCTCTGTGATCCCCTCATGTTTACTGCTGCTGCTGGTCACCATAGTTTGTGTCATTGACATCTTTTTGCTAGCTGGGACACTCTTTGACACACTGACTGCAGCAGTCTTTGAGACATTGGCTGGATTGGAGTTTCCTTCTGCTGACACAAATCAGATGTTATTACATCACACTGGTTTGGACCAGCATGAAAGCTGTTTTCCACCAGCAAATTTGATAAGGATAAATCTAAGACATCATATTTAGCATTGGGCTCACAAGAAAATTTGAGATGCATCACAACTGCCGATATATATCTCCCACCCAAGAACTACACCAGCTACCATGTGAAGAAGCATCACAATGGGGATAGAGAACATGGTCGGGAGGAGATACTTACTTGCAGAGCCCCTCATGCCAGACTGGGATCCCAACACTTTGTCATCTGGAGATGGTGTGTCAAATTGGAAAGGTACTGCAGGTAACAGGCAGTCAGAACTTGTTGGTCAGCCACACAAATGCCCAATGATTCCACAATTCTAGATTCCAGAAACTCATTGAAACAAGAAATATTGCACCCAAAGAGTAGCTGATCAGATTCTGCATCACACAATTGGCCAGGGTTAGGGTTTAGGTGATGTTTAGGTGATTCAGCCAAACACAAAATCTAAACCTGAGGCATCACGGAATAGCCCAGGGAGCATGTCATCTTTGAGCAAAACACATGGACAGAGCCCCGGCTGAAAAACCTTCCACCTCTTGCAATGTGGAAAATAACATAGTTACTTAATATAGTTCATGTGGCAAAAAAATTTGGCAGAGATTGAAGACCATTTTTCTCTTAAAGTATGTGCCAGTAGAGAAGGGAAACAAGACAGTGAATACTTGGGATTCTCCAGAATGTTACACTATTGTAAATCACTGTGGTGGTGGCAAATATGATGCTAACATTGGGAAGCTCATTAAACCTGTGGTGAATGCTCTGGTGTCCTGACCTATTCCAGAATCTCTGGACATGGAGAGGGGTGGAGACCAAGAGAACAGAAAATGGCTGCCAAATGCACCACCATCTTTAAGCCTGCTTCCTGTAGCATGATCGCCTCTAAATTGAAGAAAAGGCCTTGCCTCTTTCACCTTTGAGTGTGGCAATGAGGAGAACAGAGCTCTTGCAAGTGCTGAGGGTGGTGCCACAGGTTTAGATTGATGTTTGGCTGCAGGACAACCATATCATCAGTGTCATTTTCCTTAACGAGAGATCCAAGACTTGGCCAGGTCTTCTGCAAAGTTGGTCCGCCATTGATTAAGTATGCCACAAGGCTACCCAAAGAAGTGCTTCACAGGGGCCCATCATCTCTATAATTTGTGTTTCAGCAATCCGTGGAAGACATGGCCAAATCCCATCAATCACTGGAAAAGAACAACACGGCCTACTATTCCATGCAGGCAATCTTGTTTTGCGCTTAAAAACCCATTATAAACCCTTAGTGATGGACCCCATTTCAGGAGTTCATCATATACCTGGAGCCCCATCACATCATTCTCTTGCTGCAGAACAAGGCAATCACAGAAATGATCTGAAATATACCATCTCCTTGCAGATTGAGGAAGTTGAAATATATATCCATTTTGTAACCTAACCAAGCAACCATACCCACCATAGAGCACTGTTCTAAAGCCATGGCTCCTGTGGATAGCAAGGAGACACATCTCTAGAAAACAGAGAGAAAAGAGTGAAGAAAACCAAGGAGGGCATGAACAACAGTGGCAGACACATGCACCTACAGTGATGGTTACTACCATACAGATCTGCACTGACTTCATGAGTTCCAGGCAGTAGGCACCCCAGTGGTCCACATGAGTAAAACTAATCACGTACATACCAATATATCCATCAAGGTTGCGAAGACAAATACACTGTAATGCTTTGCAGAAATGACTGTTATGTCCTTTCTGGCCAAACCAAAACCAGACATGAGAACAATGATGTGAAAATCCTCACTTGTCCTCCTGGATTACAACACTTGGGGGAAAAATGTCATTGTTTTACACCTTTTGAAACTTGGGTTCTTGTTAAAATCTGAGAAACTCAAAGAGAAACCATTTAATAATTGTACAACACATATGAAATTGACCAGAAATTATCTCCTCAATGACGATTTGAAGGTATCACAACAACAAATGCAGTCAAAACCAGTGTGGGTGGGTCTGGTATTGACTTTTGGTACATACCAGCCTTATCCTCCTGATATTGGATCCAAGACACATGGACATGAAGTTTGAGAAATGAAGGATATTGGAAACAAACACATCATCAGCACACCTTCCCTTCTTACTTGCTAAGAACAACTCAAGAAAAAACTTCTGGACACAAGATCAGAGCTAATAAGATTTCAGAAGAAGAGAAACCTCAAAGAAGTTTGCAGAAGTTTGATCTCAATCCACAAACCCAGAGATACTTATTGTCACAACATTCATTGTGGAGATAAACACAGAGAGAGAGAGAGGCTTTGGGCAATCTATGGAATCAAAGTCCTGTGAACCAGCTCATCCAGCTCAAGTGCTGCTTCCACTGACATGAGCTGAAGACAGAGTTGCCAACAATCACCAAGCAAGCAAATTGAGGTTCATCACAACCGGGAATTGAAGTGTGTTTTTTGTACCTGATGCTTTCTTGCTGGTTGGCAAGAAATCGGCTGGGTTGTGGCGTGCAACTCCACAGATGTCACATGATTGCAAATCCACAGCATTATCATATGTACAAACTGAGCATCGCCACACATCCACCACTCCTCTTGCATCATCAGTATGGCCTGCCACTACTTGCTGCTGCTGCTGCTGCTGCTGCTCCACTGCATGTGTCCTTAGAGATTCTGAGATGAACAAACTAGGGCATCAAGGCATCATTATCAAACTTGGGGTGCACAGTCCAAGCCAGCAAGAAGAAGACATGGATGATGATGACAACAACAAAGGTGCACAAAGCTCCATGTCACAATCTGAGTGCACATGATTGTCAATCCCTTTTGCACAGCAGCAACAGTCCTGACTGAAGCTTGTGATTTTCCTTCCCACGAAAACAAAGACTCTTGGCAAAAAAAATCCCACCCCGAATTGTATTCTCAAGGAGAAGAAGAAGCTCATTCATCAGTATCCAGACAGAAACCGGGTGTCGTGCAGCAATCACAAGAAAATTCTAGAGCTGCTGCAGAACCTCGACCCCGATGGAGGGATTGTCAGCAGCAGCATAAGAAGAGAAATTCAGCCGATGCAGACAGACTTTGTGGGTGGGTGCATGGGAAGAGAGAGTACCGGAGGTGGAAGTTGCTTCTTGGTCATCGCCATACCCCTCCTCTTCATACTCGTAGTCGTCGTCGTAGTCCCCATATACGTCGTCGTCGTCTTCAAAGGCCGCCTTCCTCCACTTGCGAGGCATGAGGGCCGCACTCACAGCATCCGCTCCAACAACACAGCTTCGACTTGTCGCAGAACAGAAGAAGAAGAAGGAGGAGGGCGAAAAGAAGCTCTTTCCTATCTACGCCACCCGCAGAAGTAGAGAGAAAGACAGAAAGCGAAGGAAACGACCACAAACCCTAACGCAATCCCAAGAAACCCTGAAGAGAACCAGAAGAGAGGAGGAGACAAGAGAAGAAACTATGAAGATCAAACAAGTGTACCCTAGATTCCTGCTACAGATTCCTGGTAAAGGATCTCGTGGATGCTTGCTGGAGCATCCTTGAATCTCTCTAGAGAGAAGCGTTGTTGCAGAAGTGGGTCAAGGAGCTTTGGAGCAACCGGAGAGGGTTAGGAGAGAACCCTAAACAGCGCGCGCGAGAGGATCATTGATCGGGAACATGGTGCACAATGCATTTGATGCTGTGCAGATTATCAAGGATAGCACGGTGAAGATCGAGAGCATCGGGCTATGGGGTCCTCGATTGCTGGTGGGATGCATGGATGGGTCGTTACGCATCTATGCTCCCGATTCTCTCCTCGACGACGGCGGCGACTACGGCTACTCGCGGCAGCAGGGAGAGGAGGAGGAGAAGGAGAAAGAGCAGCAGCAACAGCTCACGCTCAAGCCTTCTTCTTCGCGCCAGTCTTTGTACGTGCTGCGAGACACCAGGATTGGGTTTTCCAAGAAGGCGGTCGTGGCGATGGACGTGTTGCAGTCGCGGAGCTTGCTCATCTCCTTGTCGGATGCCGTGTCTGTGCACACATTGCCGGACTTCGATGTCGTTGCTCACCTGACCAAGAGCAAAGGCGCATCCATGTATGCGTGGGACGAGGAACGAGGGATGCTGTGCGTTGCTAAAGCAAAACGCTTGTTTCTCTACCGCTACGATGGTAAACCCTACACCCACCCATCGCCAGTCTTTCTTCCATTGCTTCTTCTTCTTGAGTTTTCCATCTCACTCTCCTTATCCATCGCTTCTCTGATTTGGATATGGAGCAACGCATCTGCTTCCATTCACAGATTGCAATTGGCATCATCCTCAATCAAAGAATGCACAAAGACCTGCAGAAGGATCTGCTTCTTTTCCAATGCAAAGGGCAATTCCATTGTCATTGGGGCAGATCAATTCCCTTTTCTAAGAGGGTTGGGCACCTGCAGATCAGCTTCACAAATGCAGGAATCTGACAGCTGCAGTTGTTGCAGAAGTGAAGTGCTTCTTGTTGGGTTTGTTGGGAAAAATCCTCCCAGCAGTGGCAGCTGCTGTCTGTTGAGTGTCCAGATTGTAACCAAAATTGTGCAGCAGCAAGCAATGGGTTTTGTTGTCTCTTTTTCTGAATTTTTTTTTCAGAACTCTGGGTGCCATTTTTTCAGGGAGCAGGGATTTCACAGAGGTGAAGGAGCTGCCAGTTCTGGATGTTGTGAAGTCCATGGCATGGTGCGGAGAGTCACTGTGTTTGGGAATCAGGCGTGAATATGTGATCATGAACACAGTGACGGGTGCAACTGTGGATGTATTCCCTTGCGGGCGATTCGCTGCACCTCTAGTGGTTTCACTCAACAACGATGAGCTTCTTTTAGGAAAGGTTTGCTGCAATTCCACAGCTATGAATATTCTTCTTCTTCCCTTATGTTTTCTGTATTTTTTGGGCTGCTGCATTGATGATGCATTGTGTGTAGATTGATGTAGAAATGAAATTGTGAACATGACAGACAGAAAGTAAGTAAATGCTCCTGCTGCTGCAGGACAACATTGGAGTGTTTGTTGATCACAATGGAAAATTGACACATTCAAATGAAGGAAACTTGAGCTGGTCAGAGGCACCTGGTGGCATTGTCATCTATGCACCTTACACCCTTGCACGCTTATCACGCTTCATTGAGGTCAGTATTGAGGTCCATTTCATACTGAAAAATTGTCTAGTTTTTTCTCTAGCACCTTATGCCCTTGTATGCTTGTCATGCTTCATTGAGGCAAGTCAGTTCATGCTGAAAATTGGTCACTTTTTCTTTTGTGGAGTCTGTCTTTTGCTAATCAGTACCATAGATAGGAGTTGAATTTCTCATAGAAAATAAATATACTGTGGGCAATTGGGGGTGTAGGTGCGGTCTCTGAGACCGCCATATGGGTTGGTTCAAACACTTCCACTCCGGGAGGTGGAGTTGTTGCTTGCAACTGATGCAGGCCTAGTGGCTGCTACCACCCACTCAGTCTATCGCCTCCTGCCAGTTCCCATTGGGGTTCAGGTACATGGCACATGTATATCTCTGGTTGGTCCATTTTGTGTTTGCAGATTTATGGCAATTTTGTTTGGACTTATGTTAGGCAAATGTCTTCAAAACCCTGCTGCATAGCACATGCTTGGAGTACTTTCTGCTGCAACTTTCTTTTTTGAGGAAAAAGATGATGTGCATACATGATTGATTTCTTCTCAGTCAAGAGCATGCTTCTGCTACTTGCCAGGTGGTCCAACTGGCTGCATCAGGGAACTATAACGATGCACTTGCACTATGTAAACTACTGCCGCCTGAGGATGCAGCACTTCGAGCGGCTAAAGAAGATGCCATCCATATACGGTTTTGCACTCTCCCTAATTCCAAGTCTTGTAAGAGTTTTAAACAGGGAACATGTCATAGAATGATGAAGAGAGCTTGGAGGGAGTTTCTGATGTTAGGGGGAGACCTTGCACATATATTAAGATATTAGAACAGAGGAGTGGTTTCATTACAATATTTCCTGTGATTCTTCTAGCAAGTATTTGGACAATTCAGCTCTAAAACAAAGCAAAGACAGGTTTGTTTCTGATGAATGTTATGTTGTTTGGAACACAGGTATGGTCAATATTTATTTGATGAAAAGGAGTACTCTGCTGCCATGGACCATTTTGCTGCCTCCTCACTAGACTTGACAACGATTCTCCGTCTGTTTCCTTCCATCAAGTTACCAGCTGTTGGAATCATTTATAATAAGGAGATTGGCAACTCTACTGAGCTGGCAGAGTCTGAGTCTGAGCCTGAAGAACCAGCAACTGAAAAACCTGTGGCATCATCGTCTTCAGATCATGCTGCTGATAGTGTAGAGTCAACCCTCCCTCCAAATAATACACTCTCACCCAACGAGGCAAATCCACCAGATGCCAGAGAAACCAAAATTGCCCTAGGTGCTCTTGTGACGTTCTTCATGAAGAAAAGGGGTGCTGTGATTGAGAAAGCCGAGGCAGAGGATACTGAAGCAACAGTTGCTGCCATGGTGGCTGGAGCTCAACACAGACGGGTTAAAAGCTCTGAAAAGGTTCTCTTACAAGAGATTGGCACTGAAACTTTGACATTGTGTTTTGGGCTTGTCTGAAAGTTCAGAGAGTTGTCAGATCTTCCCATTCTCTACTCACCAACGGTACAAGTCTGTGTAGTACCTTATGAGCTAAGCTTTGTTTTTGTAGGGTTTTGATGTCAGTCCACAAAGTCCTAGAATCCAACACTGCATGGGATCTATCCAATGGTGTATAATATTACCTTGTTACCAATGCCACTGTTTTCTGTTTTTTGTTTTTTGTTTGTTTTTGTCTTTCCTAGTTTGAATCTTTCTGTGGTTTCTTGAAGAAGTGTCAACATTGCCGTGGGTTTTTCTTCATCGTGAGAATGGAGATTTCTCTATTCTTATGAAAGATATCCCTTGTTACTGATGCACCTTGTCTGGCAGTATGCAGAGCCTGATGTGGAAACAAAAGCAAAGAAGCAGCAGCACAGTGCCAGGGAGCTGGCAATTGTGTTAGACACAGCACTGATCCAGGCATTGCTGGCCACCGATAACTTGACAACTGCCCTGCAGCTGCTCAGTGGACCCAATTTTGCTGATGTAGGAGCTTGTGAGGATGTCATGTTGGCAGGCGGGCATTACAGGGAACTTTTGCAGTTATACAAGTGCAATCATGATCATCGACCTGCCCTTCTCCTTCTCAATCGTCTTGCTGAGCATCCAGAGTCATTCCCTGTGCCTCCAAAGGACCCTACACAGTTTGGTTCCAAAGCAATTGTTGACTATCTCCAGGTTCTCACACACTTTTCACATTTTTGTAACAGTTATCCTGGTACACAAGAAGAGTGCACCACTTGCTGATTAAGTTTTCACTGTCTAACATGCTTTATTGTGTTTGCTGCAAGGTGTGTGTTGGATTTTGGAACACTATGTGCTGCTACACCTGTAAGGCTAGTGTAACACATATTTTGTTTGGTTGTACACAGTCGCTGGAGGGTGTGGAACATTCACTTGTGATGGATTGCTCAACATGGATTCTAAAGAACAATCCAGAGGATGCGCTGAAGTTGTTCATAACCTTGGACCCTCCCCTCCCACCTGCTCTGGTGCTGTCACACCTCAAGGAGAATGAACCTCATCTGCAAATGTCTTACTTGGAGCAAGTTATGCAGCACCATCCTGAGCTTAACTCACTAGACCTTCAAAATGAGCTGGTATTAACCCACCTTTTCCTATATATGTTCTTCATCTGTTGGTTGTTTGATTCCCAAGAGGTCTGAGCTACACATACATTCTATATCTAGATACTCTAAGAGCTGATTAGTATAAGAGCTGTTTCTTGGTTCACATGGGTGAGTCTGTGAGCTAGATATACAGAAGTGCACAACTTCCTTACATTTTCAAGTCAATCTTCTCAGATGGGTTATGCCCAAAAATTCTGTTCCATGTGAAGTTAGAAATCTCTAAGTCCTGTAGTCTCATGGTACAGCACACAGTGCCCTTGATCAATGCCCTTCTTCTTCCATGGGAGGTGATTTTCAGCCTGCAGTAGTGACTTTGTGTGCCATTCATTCAGGTACAACTCTACTTGAGCAAAGTGCTGGAAGAAAGAAGCGATCTCAATTCTCAAGGGAAATGGGATGAGCGGCAGCACAGTGAGGTTCGCCAAAAGCTCTTGGCTGCCCTGGAATCTTCATCCTACAATGCTGAGCGTGTGCTACAGCGTCTACCTGTCAATGGACTGTATGAGGAGAGGGCCTTTCTATTGGGACGAATGCGGCAACACCGCCTAGCTCTCACTCTTTATGCACACAAGGTAATCTGTGCATTATTGTCTTTGAATTATGCAAAGTCCCTGACAAGCCTGAAATCAAGGATGATTGATCAGGGCCTTGATTATTAACATGGGATTTTGTCACTCCAGCTTCATGAATCTGAGCGAGCACTGGCGTACTGTGACCGTGTGTTCCAGTCATCAAGCCCTGGACTTTGGAATAGCACAAACACATTGTCACCATTGGCCCCGGGCTCTCAGCCAAAGGATCCAGCTGCTGCCAACATCTACTTGACTCTGCTTGATGTCTATCTCAAGCCACAAGCAGCCATCAATGAGTTTGATAGGTCCATAGCTAGTCTGGCCCCTTTGCGAGGTTTTGTGAATCAGAGGACCAATGTACCTCCAAGGATGAAAGGGACCAAGAAGATTGCACAAATTGAGGAAGGTAAAACCTTCAGTAGTCTTCCAGCTGCAGAATGTTGTTGCAGCTGTTGGTCTTTGCAACTGTGCAGTTTCCACATACTAGCTTAACTATGAGAAAAGGCTCACATATGGATCTGATGGAAGATCTGGGATGCTACATGACTATTCAGGTGCATATTACAGTGGACAAAGTGTGAGCAGTGAGAGTGCAGTGGATAGTGGCCGCAGTGAAGGGGAGGCAGAGACACTGGAGCAACAGAGCACTGTAAGTGCAGAAGGAATAATGCTTGAGGAGGCTCTTGGCTTACTTAGCAGCAGATGGGAGCGTCTTGATGGTGCACAAGCTCTCCGCATGCTCCCCTCTGATACCAAGCTACAGGTACACAAGTTTTTCTGAACCACCTATCCAGAGCTACAGAAACTTATGTCTTACTGCTTATCAATTGGGTTTATTTATTTGAAGCGGTTTTTGCTGCAGCAACTGATTCCGTTTCTAGAGCCCTTGCTACGGAAATCAAGTGAAGCCCACCGTAATGCTGCAGTGATAAAAAATTTACGACGTACTGAAAGTCTTCAGGTACTATTATTGCTTCACAATTTCCTTTTGGCATTGTTTTCATCGGCAACTCTTAGGAGCATACTCTTGGGCACCTAGATGTTGGACAATTGAGATCATTTTGGAGTTTGATCTTTATGAGAGCATTTGCAGGTTCAGGAAGAGCGAATGCAGGCCCGGAAACGAATGGTGAAAGTCACCAGTGATCGAACATGCTCCATTTGTCACAAACGCATTGGGAGCAGTGTGTTTGCTGTTTATCCTAATGGCACCCTTGTGCACTTTGTGTGTTTCCGGGATCCCCAGTCTAAGCCTGCAGCAGGCCCATAATCTGCTTGTCTCCTCTCGGTGCATTCCTTTCTTCTCAGTGTAAAAACTCATCACACCTCACTAGCCATTGAAATCTCTCACATGTGCTGCCCCCTCAAATGTGTCTGTTCAAAATCAGCAGACTTGAGGCAAGATAGCTTTTATGGAATTGGGTTGTTAGTATCTCTGGGACCCATGAGGAAAGGGCTCATCAGCATAGGAATACATATACTGAGCATGGGTTATCATCATCCCCATCACCTTAGTGAAATTATAGCTGTTGGGTAGTGTAGCTTGGTGCTTTTCTGCATTGCATCCCAATTAGATAGATGCATGCTAAGAACAAGAATTATGTTGTGGATCTATGAACTGGCTGGATCCCAACCCATTCTTTGCCCCCTGCAGCTTGTACCGGGAAGAATAGAGATTTGAGATTTCTGAGCTGGGAGGCAAAATTCCAACCAAGCTCAAATCACTCAGTGGTGACAGATGCTGAATAATAGGGCGCGCAGCATTGAAAAACCCAACAAATGGTAGAGGGTTAGTGGTGCTCACTACATAGTTCCATCAAACTGCCTCCAGCAGAATTCTGTTTTGGCAGCAGCAGCAATCCAGGTACAAGTGAGGTATGTATCTGTACTTTGTTTTCATAATCCTCCATGTGACAAATGTGCCTCCACCAAACCTTTTTCAATCAGAATTCTATTATGTTTGGTTCTTGTATAAATTTATGGCCTCAAAACCGTCTCCCATCCTTTGAATTTTATTCTGTATTTGAATTTTGTGTTGCAATATTCATATTCTCAATCTTTATGTTTTATTTCAGACAACTTCAATTAGTTACCTATATAGTCAAACCATGCATTTGACGAATAAGTTTGTTATCCTTTGAACTTATGAACTTGAGTCTTGTGAGTTCATATTATTTGTTTACTCGAATAGATTCACCTTCTGTAGAATCCTTCCAAATTTTGACATGGTATTATGCCCATTTGATATCAGGCATCTTTTTGAGAGACTGGGACATGTGTAATTTCTAACCTCTATTCTTTACCTGTTAATGTAGATGTAAAAGTTTTAAAAGATCACCCTTGCCTTGGTCTTAACCAAGGTTGGTAGGTTTTTTACTTTTGGTAGGTTAGGTCTAGGGTCTAAGGTATTCAGAGATCAAAGGTTCAACATTTTGCTAGAATTCAACCAAGGAAGCAACTTTTTCCAATTGAATGTTAAACTTGAAACAAGTTCAAATACTCTAGGTAGATAAATATAACTTTTCAAAAAGGTCAAGGCTTGACCTATTTTTTATGCAAAGAATCTTATATATTAATTCACTTGTCTGTCAGAGTGTTTGTCTGAACCTGTCCATTCTGACCTGTTAACAGTCTCTGTGAGGCCAATTCTGCAACCCCCAGATGACAGAAACGAGGTCCCGAAATGAGCCACACCTAGCCTGAAATGTTCCAGCGCCAGGTGCGGGTCGTGGTGGCGGAGAGACATATGCTCGCTGGATCCTCCGTCTCCCCGCACCAGCCATTGATCACGTTATTAATAAATAAATAAAATGAAACAAAGTTGTAACAAAAAAGAGAAAAAATAAATAAAAATTTTAAAAAATAAAAAAAATAAAATAAATATATATATATAAAAGGGGAAAAACTAGAAAAAAAAAATCAGAAAAACACTTTAACAATTAGAAACTTTTTTTAAACACTTAAAAAATGAAATAAAATGAAATAAATATATTTAAACATGAAATAAAAAAGGGAAATACAGTAAAATAATCTTACAAGAAAAAAAAATTACAAAAATGAAAAAACCAAATAAAGAGTAGAAAATAAGAAAAAATAAAACTTATAATAATGAAGAAAAACCCTACTTGAAAAAGAATGAGGTGTGTCTTCTTTTTCCAAACTTCAAACTTGCATCCAAATACACAAAAATACAAAAGTGAAAAAGAAACACTTTATTTTTATTATAAAAAATAATAATAACAGAAAACACATTAAAATAAAAAATAAAAAAGATAAAAGTTTCTCAAAAAAACTAAAACGTGAACCGGGTTTAAAGAAAACGGGGGACTTCACAGTGTCCGAAGGTCACATGCACCCACTAGTTATTTTTAATTCATTGTACATAGTTTTTATTTTGGACTATGTGAACTAGTTGAACAAACTAATATTACCAAAAAGAAAATGTTTAGTTATGTGTCATGGAGATGGAATTGGATGAAGGTGTGATCACAATGTTGTTACCATTGTCATTACATGTAAACCCTTCAGGTTAGTGTATCTAATTGTGGTGGCACTAGATTTTGGTGCACCATCACCCCAAACCTTTGAATTTTGGAAGTTTGTGGTCTTCATTAAACTTGATACCGAAGTCATGTTTAACCACTAAACTTGAATAGGTGTATTGTGTGTTTCGACTAGACATGGCTTGATGTGTAATCACAGCATGCCATGATTTGGAATTGAGCTATGACCACAATATCAAATTTTAACACAATAGTGTTTATAATAATAAGAAAAAGTAAATTAAAAACAATCACTTTTAAAAAAAAGTTTGAACTTCATTTTTGTTACATGCAAAGCCAAATTTGCAATATGTTTATGTGATTGAAAGCTTGGGAAAAAGTGCAATGGGTGTAAAAGCGAATCAAGGACTTATGTAATCAAAATTTTTTGGAGGCTATTCGTATGCCCAAGGTGTGAATAAAACTATTATATGTGCAACAAGTTTTTGACAATCAAGTTGTAAAGTGATTATAACCTTGAGATAGGTAATCACCCCATGACTATTTAGGGTAGGGGTTAGGTGTGTGATCATTCTTTCATCTTTATGTTCCACCCTTTTGACTATTCAGATGAGAACCAAATGCCCCCCCCCCATCTTGCACCATGTCCCTTTTTATTGAACCCCTTACTCAATAGTGAATTGAAACTAAGTAGATGGTGATAAACATTTACTTTTCATTTTCCTATTTCATAATTGCCACCATTTCCCATTACTTTGTTGTTGCAACAACCTTTTTCTGTCAACCCATAGCAACCCTACCCCCTTTTCAAACCTTGACATCAATTCATCTTACTATGCCTCGAGTTTCACACTCAATTGATCCCCAAACTTGTTTTCCAAACACATTCACAAACATTATTCTTTTTTTTAAACATAAATTTTATATCCCAACTCACACACCCAAGTCCATTTCATTCATTTTTGACACAAAATATACCATGAATTTGCACTATGTCCATCTTGTGATCATGAATTCACTCAACACAATTTATACTAACATTTTTGTTCATGTCAACCATTCCATGCCATCATCGCATATAATTCATTTTTCACTTCAATTTCTATTCCTTATTCTCTTGCCATAGCTTGGAATTGGATTTCAAATTTGAACATCCTAAGGGCCTTCCATTTAGGTTTTTCACAATCATGCTTATATGCACACATCCCCACCACCTTACACCAAAAAGGCCAAAGAACCTCACGACTCATTTGAAGTGGCATTCAACCATATGCCCTACTTGTTTGCCAATGGCCCATTAGACATGGTCTTTGGACACCTTTGTGATTGTTTTCACCTTGAAGATTTAGTAAACAATTTCTTGTAGTTATTTAAGTTTTGTTTTCACATTGCACGTAGCCGTATCATCATTTTATTGCATGCATTGTAGGTGAATGACATCTTTTGGCAAGGGCAAACATTTTAGTGGAATATGACCTATCATAATTGAAAAAAATTATATTGTTTCATTAATTGCACTATGTGTTTACAATCTTGAAATAATTTTTCAATGCATTTATCATTTCACTAATTTGGAGTTGCCACCAAAGAAGGATGTGAAATAGTGGTTTGTGGCATTAAATGTGCTTTTGATTTACATCCCGATTGGGTGGCCTTACAAATTGACATGGACAATGCATTGAATTATGTTTTTAGAAGGGTTATGTTCCAAGAATTATGAGTGGTTGGAGGTGAAATCACCCAACTTGTCTTTTTATTTTTTATGTTTTGAATCCTTTTTATATTCCACCCAATATATTTGTGAACGTGAAATTACCATCGTCCCATTAACCATGGGAACTCGATTGTCAAGGTAATCTTTTAAAGGGGCCATTAGTTGCCATTGCCCATTTTCAAACATTACACACCATAACTACTTATTTCCTTTCTTGTTTATTCACCACTATAATTGATGACACTCATATTTTAGGTGTCCCAACAAGATCTTCCTCATTCATTTCCTCTTTCACCCAAAATTCCTTATTAAAAGACACTAGCTATGTTGATTTACTTCCAAGATCAAGTGATACCCAAGTAGCATATGGGATCCGTTAATAGAATGTTTTGCATAATGAAATTCTTACCTTCTTCAAATCAAGCCCCCTACTTTGGATTTCATATTGCACCTCTTATCACTTGACCTTGCCTTCATTGAAGTGTTCAAACATCTTGTTGGCCCATAGCTTTTTGAAAATCCTCAAAGGCATTGCTTTGTCACCAACTTTCCTTCCTCATCTTTTTTACGGAGTGTTGGCTTCATATCATCATTTTGTATTATTTTATATGCATTCATAGACAATTGGGCCTTATTGCCACCATCCTTGTTTTCATGTTTTCATTGAATCAACACCCATTCCTTCTTGAGTTTATGGGCCATGTAAACAATGGTGTTTTCTTGTTTCAACAACATTTATTAGTGTTGTGTGATCTACTACTACCCATTTTGGTTCAAACATGCAATCTTCTTTTGAAAGCAATTTGTGGGTAAATTGTTTTAAACATTTGTAGGACTTCATTTTAGAATGTGCATCAACATAAATTTTCTAAATTTTTTTCTACAAGGCGTTTGAGGTACATCGAACTCACCTCCTTTCATGTTTGGGTCTAAGAATAGGAACATGGTAAACAATTGGACCAATCATCCCCATATTTCACCTACCATTAACTATATATTTTACAACCTTTGGAATTCGACTAAGGTTCCCCCATCTATCAATGGCAAGCCTTTTCCAATACATATGTATATAACCCATTGATCCATTAGGCATTCACCTCTTGAGATGTGCACATGGTAATATTCATTTATCAGATGAATTAACCATGTCCTTATAGAATTTATACATTCATTATTATATTTCAGTTTGGAAGATTAGTGACATATGATTGAGTGAATGATTACATTGCCATTGTCACCCATTGTATGTGAATTTACCCACTTGTAATTATTACTTGATAAACAATAAGAAAGATTGATAGGCAACAATAATTCCATGATTTGAGTGAAGATGCTTGGTTTCAAACATGATAGTACTCCAAGGTAAGGTTTTCACAAGATTTGTAAGGATAAACAAGTAGGCACATAGTTTAATTGGATTTTGAATTTCTTGAATCATACATAGAATCGCAATAATGTATTGAAAAGTTTGGTTCCAATATGAATTCAAAAGAAAACTAGATAACACATAGTTGTAGAATTAAAGGGAAAGTAAAACAAATCCCATTTCCAACTTCATGTTTTATGCACAATTCTAATTCAAAATAGATGCTAATAACTAATTATTTAACATAAGATACTATGGTGAGGTAAAAACACATTAGGGTTACCCCATTTTAGGAAAATGTTGTGAAGTGTAAAAAATAAATATAATATTTAAAGGTATTTTTTCCAACGTACAATTTTATGCAAACACTTTAACTGTTCCACCCCAATCCAATGGTCAAAATTTAAACAAATGATCAAGATGTAAACTGTTTTACAACCATTTAATTTTGAGCAAAAATTCAAGATTTAAAATGGTTGTATATAAAACATATACATTGCATGTCACATATAATTTGGAGCCATTTACCCTACAAGGAATTCCCATAGCAACAATTGGTTTTATGATTATTTTTAGTTATAGATGTGATTGTCACAATGTTTAGTTGTCTTGAACAACCAATCACAAAAGACATTATGTGGCACTCAATTGAAATGGGAGTCTCATTAAGGTGTGAGCAATACCAACTTTTCATTTAATTAACATTCAACCTATGTGACATGGTCATTTGTGAACAAATTTATGACTAAAAGTGTAGTCACATAACATTACAAGAATTCATAGTTTTGTAAGCCATTCTAACTTAACTAAAGTGTCCATTTGATTAGAATTTGGGGATTTTGATTAGAGGCCTTAATTGCTAAAGTGACATGTTATTGTCTATTGGTTTAATTGACTAGAGTGACCTCTTCAACCACTTGGTCAATGTGACATTTAATCAAATAAGACAATAAATGATACCTTTAATTAAAAACAATAAGGTTGCACAATCAAATGGCTCATGTGTCAATTTTGATTACAACTCATTGCATCAATTTAATTATATATTTTGTGGCACATTATTTCCAAGGATTCTTACATCTATTGATGAAACCTTGATATTACTTTTAATCATTTTCAAGTGTTTGGAACAAATGTGTAGTTTTAAAATCAATCCATTAAACGTTAGATTGTTCATCACTAAAAGTTAAAAACACAATATTGGACTTTTTTACACATATTTAAAATGATCAAATATGGATTATCACATCCAAAATTATGTGATATTGAATTAAAAGAGTCACATTTATTTCAACATATAAACATAATTAAATCCTTGAACCTCATTGGTTGCAATATTTTATCTAGAATTGGTAATTGAAATAAACATTAGTTAGTGGGATGTTAGTTTGTTAATGGGATAAAATTATGTTAACTAACTAGTCACTAACTAACTAACTTCATTTGATGGCTCCTTGTGCTCCTTGTTGCCATCACCATCTTTTATAATTTTGCTCATACCATATTTTAATCTCATTTGAAGTTTATGTTTTAAGTTTGGTTTATTCATTTCATATAAATAATTCATTGGCACGACTCATCAAATGTATCATCTAAAATATTTGAATATTGAATAAAACCTTTTCATAGTATATGTTGCATTTATGGATAAAATTGCCAACTAGGTGAAAACATGGTAAATTACTAAAAAAGATGTATATTCATATTTATCCATTTTTATATTATTTTGAATGCACATGAAAATGATAACATCAACATGGGTGAAACTATGATAAAAAAAAACCCTTGGGCATGTCTATTGCATTTACAATAATCTATAACTTGCATTATGAAATTTGTAATAACAAAATTATAGATGTTTACAGAATAGGAAGTTACAATTTAACAATAGATCATGTCATGCTTAAACTACTATTTTTAGTTAAACTAAGAAATCTCTTGGTGCTAGAACCACCATGGATGATTTAGTGTTTTTGTTTCTATTATTTGTAAAGTTGGCATTTTTGTGAACAAACATGTTCATGAACTATTCCTTATTTTCATCATCATACATTTGTTCTTCAATTTGAATTGATAGAAATTTTGTCCATTGTTGAACCATGGGTGTTCAAAGTTGTGAATGATCAATAACTAGGAATTTTGAGCCAATTGTTGTAGTGGATATGAGTGCATGCAATGAAATTGCTTTCATATTGCGAAACATGCATTATCCACCCTCATATCGAGTGCTACCCTCCTTGACTATACCCATGGTGACCTTTAACCACACTTGCAATACAACACTAGATTTTTGTTGCACACCAAAACACCCTTTGAATACTTACAATCCTTTGTGAGTTTGTCACATTATACAACATTTGACACAAATCAATTGCAATGCAAACCCTAAAGTGCTTTCATCATAGATCATCACCACTCAACAAAATTTCAACAATTTGAGTTGAAAGCTTTGTGTAAATTTTCATGAAGTTGCTTCATCAATGTGTGAGAGGTGTGTTAGACAAATTTTTTTTTAGTGAAGTATAAGCTATTCTTGTGATGAGGCAATGCAATTTTGCAATGACACTTGTGAGGGACAAACCGTCAAACTCCTCAACAGCTATACTTTCATTGGGGGAGTTTATAGGTTTGCAATGGAAATGCTCTAACTTAGTTCAACTATGATGAAAGTGCATGCGTGCAATTTGGATGCTTTACATGTGTTCAGGGTGTAGTTTTGCACCTAATGGGGTATTTGAACACTGTGGAGTGGGTACTCAGTTTGGCAGGTTAGAATTACCAGTTCCAAGCTTGGTTGGGAAAAACCAATCTGAAATTGGGTTTGGAAACGAAATCGGGTTCTCAATCTTCTTGAGAATTGGAATGGAACCAAAATTGGAATCCCATTTTTTGAAGAACTAAAACTGGATCTGTTTTCAAAATAAAAAGAAGTTTATTGAAAAAAAAAAAAACAAACTAGAACTGGGGATTAATTGACAATTAATAAGTGGTTTTAGTCTGGGGTACCCAGAACCAAACCGGGACAATGTCTGATTTTTGTATTGGAACCAGATCTGGAACCAGGATTTTGCTTGTTTGAAGAACTAGATCTGGAACCGGATTCGAGGTTGCATTCTCTTGCGAACTGGAAATTAGAACCTGAACAACCCAACACTCGTATTTAGCGGCTTTCATCTTGCAGACTTGCACCCTAGTACTCTTGATATGATGATTAATGCACATTCTATTTATCTGTGCCTGATCTTGACTGGTGCCAGGAGCTAATAATGTCGGAATTTGGTAGATTGCAAGTGCTACTTATTATGCAATTGCATCATTGCAATCCCATCTAGTTAAAGAGAGAGAGAGAGAGAGAAGATTGCCAGCTGATGGTACGTGCTTAGTGGACATGCAGCTGCAATTGATGTGTGTTTGGCCAATTCTGCATCTCTCTAGGGATCTAGATTCCATACTGAATCCCCCCTAGATTTGTTTGGTGTGAAGTGTTGTAACTTTTGGGGGCTGGTTCTTATACACACAGCTCATCATACTATTCATAATTTTGTCCCTTTTTCATACCATGTAAGTTAGTATTGTCCAGCAATTTAGGTACTACAAAACAGCATATTCATGAAATGCCTAGCAACTCAAAATATTAACTGCAACAACAGACCTGCTGCACAGTGCACACCCACCATTCCCCCACCCCCCGGATCAAAGATGATCCCGGATCCAGACTAGTCCACAATCCAGACTGTGTTGGCGTCTGGATCTTGGCCACAATCCATTACAAGGACATTCATGATTCTCAACTTTTGATTACAGAATTTTTCATATTGGATAATAATGTGGACAGATTGAGAATTCTCTAAGTCACATATGGTACCTAGACTGACAAGTTGTGGGGGGGAAGTACATGTCCAACAATGTCATGAAGTTCTGAAGCAGTTCTCATCAGCCAGCACACATAATCAACATACTTGTACATATACATATGATGAAAATGGCACTGATCATGGGATCCCATGATGTTTCTCATTTTGGGTGGGACTTTAGGGACACTTTCTTTCACTCAATCTTCCAATCATTTGTTTTTCATGAGCTGGACGCCGTCTACCAACTACATAGATCTGCCACAAGACGATACTTGCGGCAAAAATATAAGATTTAAATAATTTTGGCCTTTTCCAGGCTCTTGAAAATTTCCATGGTAAACATCGAGTATACCAAGACTGTGGCCAGCTACATTCTATTTGGTAAAAATCATATTTTTATGGACAAGGTAGGATCAAGTGACCGTCCAAAATTTACCATGCACCTGGAAAGTGTTGTTTTGTGTAGGTTTGAAAATTTGGAAGGTGCATAGTCCTAGAAGCTCATTTTAGATCCCAATAAATAGCTTGTGATTAAATGGAAACAACCCTCTTTAAATATAAAACATTTGAATTCATTCCATGTGATCAAGCATGATTGAGAAAAATTTAGAATTAAAGCCAACCTTTTTGAATTCAAATCATGAAGTTTTGTTGAAGTATTGTTTGTTAAAATAGTTATAATTCATTTAATTTATTGTTGATGAGGATCTTCATTTTTTGATTTTATTGCATATGGAACACATATATAAGAAACAAAATTAGAAAAGGACCATACCAAAGTCCACATATTATTAATATATTTGGTTAAATACAATATTATGAATCTATTCTAGTTAAATACAATATTGAAACTATAATGACACTTTGAAACATCCAAAAAAAAAAGTGTGATTGGACAATAGTAGGTTTAGAATGCAGGTTGCTAAACACCCCCCTAGGAACTTTGTGTATAAACACAAAAAGTGATGAATATGCTGATGAATAGCCAAACATCTAAAGCAAAATAATGATTCTTACGAAAAGAACATGGAATTCATTTTGTCTCAACTTGTCTTGGAAATGTTTTTGGTGGTCATTGATGTTGTAGTATAGGAAACATAGTTGTCCATTGCAAGAACAAAATTGGCCCCATTCTTTCAAGCCAGAATGAAACAATGCCCACCAATGCACCATATTGGTGTATAAGTGGGTGGATCAATTGTCATCATTGGCTTTTGGAACTCTTAGCTCCCATTCCTTGGTCAAACTTCCAATATTACTTAGACATTTGCACAAATAGGTGATAATGAAAATCATAGGTAATTTTATACTAGACCTATTGAAATTTAGCTTTTGCAATGTTTGAAAATTAGGTTACTTCAACCTAGCCAACCTAATTGACACTTGTATGCGTCAAGATTTGTCCCATGAGTAGAAAATACAATAGGATAATCTTGTTCCCACATTGGGCAAGTGTAAATGATGGATATCTTGCAATGTGCATATATATAGAATAGACATTAATCAAAGATAGCATAATTACCTAGAAGCCAAATTTCCCTATTTGTCAAGATGCAATCCTATTTCTTGATGCTACAACTTCTGTTTCAATGAAACAACACCAGTCATCACACCTATTGGATGGTTGGCTACGTTAGATGAAGCTGAGAATCATCTGGCCCTCCTTGCAACCTCCCCCCACACACACAATTGGGGTTTTGTGGTCCCATTAGCTTAACATACAAACATCAAGGTGAAGGGGATGACAGTCAAGCAATGGAGCTTGTAATGGCTTATCACACATGGAAGAGGCTGCTAATCATGTAATCTTGAACTAATGACTTTGTTACATTAACAATTAAAAGAAAGAATTCTTTCTTTTAATGGACTAATGCTCCCTTCACACTAGAGCTTGAAAGCCCATGACCAGTGAAGTAGAAAATTTATGATCGGAGGAAAAGGACTGTCATGGTATAAGTTCATTTTACACAAAGCTTGAAAGTTTAAGGGACATAAAAAATGGAGGTAGATGAAAAATTGACATGGAATCCTAAGTGGCAGCTTATGGATAATGTTTTGTGGTCTAACGGTAAATATGATTGATTTCAATTTTTATTTATTTATTTATTTTTGCTTTGTTATAATATTCACCCATAGTTTTGTCCCTACTATTAGCCTCGGCCAAAAATGGTAAAAAAATAGGTATGCCAAAAAAATAAATCTTCAAGTCAAGAAGGTGAGATAGCATGCACCAAGGGCCCGAGGCTTTTTTCTTTTTAGGGAGGGTGGGGGTGCTAGATTTTTGTTGTTCTTATTGTGTTCCCATCAAGTTCTCATTGATTTCTCATCACGTTCCCAAGTTCCAAATGTGTTCCCCATCATGTTTTCAATACCTCCTCACTTTATACCAAAGCTTGATTTTTATTTTATTTTTAGGGGTCAAACAAAGATCCTCATCACATTAATAATAATAATAATAATAAAACTTTGGGGGTTGTTACAACTAATTAATATGAGTTGCAATATACTACCATGCTAAGGTACATTAGAAAAGTCTTTTATCGCTTCATTACTAAACAAAAAGTGATCTAGATTTCAAATTAGAAGACAATATTTACATGAAGTAAAAAAGGTTAACCTGCTTTGGGTCCATTATAATGTTAAGGTACCTCAACAAAGTCTATTTTAGACTACACTGCACTTGAGAGCCCGGTCCAGAGCTTAATGATTACTGAAATTTCATGTGATCACCTTTGGACAAGTTTTGAGGGCTCTCACCATTTCCATGGTCACTGCTCCCAGTGGCCTAGTTCTCGTGCCGATCAATTGGCTGTTCCACACATATGCCAATTCTTTAGACCTAATTGGCAGGCTTTGTCAATTCTAATGGCTGTTAACACCAGGGAGCAGGCATGGTTTGGCCGATTCCAGGTCCTAGCTCACCCAGCTGGGCTCAGCCACAGGCTTGCTAGCAAGCCTTGACCAAACCCTGCCCACTCTCTAGTACATTGTAAAACTGCCTTGTTTGGAAGGTGGGTTCTTTAACAGGGGGAGGCCACCGGATAGACTATCCGAAGACTGTTTTCACCCTAGAGAATTTCAACTTACAGTTTACCTGAGTTTGGTTGAGAGATTCTGAACTCTTAACCTCGATGCGGTGCACGACCATCATGCACAATATTTGTGAGCTGTGGAATCATAGAGTTCTTACAATCTTTCACATGTTGGAGGATCCTGAAAATCCCACTTGCAAATCAGCCTATACTTGCTAATGTCTGATCATTCCTTGGTAATCCCTTACAGTCTCTTATTAGTGTGTGAGAACCCTCATTAGAGAACCAATTCACAGTGCACACAAACTAGTAACAATTTCAGCCTCTTTGTTTCTTACCTTTGAGTATGCTGGCATTCCCATCTGGTGTCACAAGTCCAAGTTAAAAGAGTACCTGCTTTCATCTAGCCAAATCAGGCCCAAACTATGTCACTGTTTCCTTTTATCCCCCAACAGGACTGTACAAGTACTAGTTAGTACAGTCTTGGATATGTGATTATGTAGTTCACCTTTGTGCTAGGAACATGTCATTAGCAAACCAATTAGCAGCAACAAGTCTTCTTCAAAATGAGAGCACCACCTTTAAATGTGCTGTTAAAATTTATAAAAAAAAAAGAGCCTTCCAAGAGAATTGAGTCAGGAGCTGTTGACCAAGTTTGCTAGCTTTCTGCATATTATATACAACATGACTATACAACAGTTATAGGAAGCCAAAAACTGGACCTGTTGGGTGCAAGGTTTATTATGTTTAGCCACCATTTTCTTGTATTTGGAGGCAGACTAGGTACTGTGTGTACCCATCACCCACAGTCAGTTCCCACTGATAGCTTGGGGATGCGAATTGAAACTACATCATTCCATAGTCTCTCCCTTACAGGCAGAGCCAATAAACAGATATAAACAATGAAACGACTTGAAAAGGACCAGCAACAAAAATATTGTTGGAACTTTACAGCAACAAAGTCCAACAATAGCTTTGATGGGTTTTTCAAAACAAGTGGTTGCAAGTAGTACCCAGTAGTAAAATGCTCTAACACAGAGAGCATTTTGGGAAAGAGAGGGCCAGAGTAAACCAGCAGCCAATACTCTGGACCTGCATGAGGGATGGATTATGAATGAACAGCAAACAGTTTTCCATTAGGTTCCAGTTCCCAGGGTAACCATAGTGGTTAGCTCAGTTTGTGTTTATTGCCACTCACTATCTAACTACCAACAACCCTCTAGCTCTTACCAATGTGTTAACCCATGTTGGCCGGTTCCAGTTTTGCCAGGTTCTGGTTTTGGTTCCTGGTTCAGTTACTGACTACTGGACCCCTTGTTCTAAATTTTGGATAAAAATTCAGAACTGGAATCAGCCCCAAAACCTGTTTCATATAGGTTACGGGCCGAATCCTAAAACTGGAATTCAGTTCTTCTTCTTTTAATTACAAATGTATTAAACGTTCATTGAACCTAATATTAATCACCCATTTATTTATCTACTTATGAAACGTATTCCAACAAGCACGTTCTATACATCGAGTGATTTGACTGGATTTTGAGTCAATTCATTGATTCAAATGAATATGACCTAATGAAAAAGTAGTGAATTCACTGATCTAATGAACAAAAACTAATGAACTGCACTCGCACTTTGTGATAATTGATTATCCTTTAAAAAAATACTTTATCAAAGTGAAACCATTTCCTCAACACAGTTGAGATTCATCTATGACTCTCTTATGAGTCATAGCAGGCTTCCAATGGATGGTGTGCTGATTGCTCTTGGTTCGCTCTGGCCCCAAAAGAGAGACTTAAGACTGCAGTAGCTACAGCCCTGAATGAAACTAGCAGCTACATGATTTGATCTTTAGATAGATGCATAGGAATACAATTAGTTTGATGAAAGGAATACACTCGACTCATGATTTGATCTTTAGATTGATGCATATATACCAGATGCATAGGTATGTGATGAAAGGAATGCACTCGACTCCTGACCTAACCTGTTTATCAGTGTGTCCAGATTGCAGGATAGATGATTCAATATCGCTAGTGCTGCACTGACAGACTTGTTACATTGTACCCATGCTGGCAGCTACTCATGTAAATAATTCCAAAATTGTAAGACATTTGGCTGCTGGTGGCAGCTTGGATTGCGCCGGCGACAGAATTTTTTTTCCTTGCTGTTAATGCCAATAATTTAGATTAGACTAGCTTATTATTTGCAGTGATGGGTGCAAAAAAAAAACTATGTTGAATTGATTTCATGTTTTGTTGCAGGATGTTGCTTCAACAACCGAATTCATGAACTGTTTGTTTGTTTGTTGTTGCAGCTTTTTGTAACTTTGTCCTCTGCAATAGAAGCGAAGGAGATGATGAAGCAATACTACAAAGAGAAGATTTTTTTTGGTTGTCAATCAACTAATCCAGAAAGTGTACCCTGTAGGGCACCAGTTTGGGTGCCAATTTGGGGTGCCAATTTGGACCTTAGTTTCTCATTTCATGCCAAGTTGCAGGTGTTCAATAAAGTAAGCCAAAGTGAGCACCAAACATCCAAAATGAACATTAAATTTCAAAAACTGAGAAAATTTGAGGGATGTCAAACATATCCCACCTAGGAAAATTGGGGTACACATGCTTGTTTTGCAAGGTGATGAGACATGTAAAAACTTGATTCTCCATGTCTTCCTCTTTGCAAGCAATTACTTTGAATCCATGAACACCTACCTAAAGGACTAGGTCAGAATTAAAGTTCTCCGTAAAGTCACAAATATTAAGTATTAGACCCCCTATTTTGGCTCAAACTCCAATTGAGATTAAAAAATTGAAGAAAAATATTTCATAGTCTTAAAATGGGGGCTTGAAACTCATTTTACCAGCAATTTTGGTGTTACAAGGAGTTTCATGCTTAGTTTTTAACTTGCTACTTATCTAGTGTACTACACACGCATTGTGCCTAAATTGCTATTTAGCGAATGTGTTCTTTTACATAATATTTTTGCCCCAACCTTTAAATTCCATATTAACCTTTCATCCCAATATTGACTTTTTTTTTTCAAATTTTGCGCACTTTAGGATATCGTTCATTTGAGGTTGAAATAGGATGAATTAAGGCTCAAAGACTTGGTAACTTTATGGATAACTCTATTGTCTTATCTCAAAATTTAATTAATTTTTTTAGTGACATCAATCCAACCTTGCTACAAAACCATGCAAATGTTATGTAAGGCATTGCATTGACACCTAGAAAGTTTGTAAGGGGGTGTTTAATAAGTTGCAAAGAAAATTGAAGAGTTCCATTGTTTGAAATACAAATGGTAGGGTACATTTGATTGTTAGAGATAATCAACGATGAATATCAAAACCAAAAAGCCGCCGCCACCCTCTCACACTTTAAAAAAACTTCTAAATTTTCTCACTTAATTCATCTACAGTTTTCACACTTTGAACACCAAAAAATCCATTTCAATCTAAACAATCCAAACACATTCATCAAATAAATGATTCAACCAATGTGAAACTAGTTCACAATTCAACTAATATGAACCGGTTCTAATAAGATAAAACTCCATGTGGGAGCAAGGCCCAATAAAGGCAAGGGTTTACAGATAAGTTCACTGATTTAGTGAGTAGGTGAAGTGAAGCAACAATGTTGTTGGATGCAGAATGTAGCTCCAGCTTTGGTTTGGTTTTCAACTTCTTGGGAGGTTCAAATCTCTACTTTACACAAAGGGAGGTTGGAGCTCAATATTAATGTGCCACTTTACTCGTTGGATCCCACAAAGTAACTTGGACATTTTGAAGTCTAGGCCAGCAGCAAAGCAGGCCACACAAAACATTTCTGTGATCCTGTTTCCATGTAGAGACCAAAAACATTCTCTACAAGTAAATTCCTTACAAAACATTCTTAATGTCATCTGGTTTGTGGTCTAGCAAACTATGGACAAAAAAGTCCTCAAAACTTGACCAACATCATGATGATCATGTACAATCTTTTGATCCTGTGTCACAATGCGCATCATTCCAGTGTGTCGTTCACAACTTGCTCCACATGTAGAGATCAGTGGAGAATTTCCACAACCCCATTATAAAAGAGGTACAACAGCCCAAAAGGCGGAGATTCAATGATGCAGCAACGGACCCACTGACACCTCTAGTCAAGCAATTGCGGAGGCTCAGTAGTCAACAAAGCTCCTCCGTATATCTTGTAAACTTGGCAGTAAAATAAGAGAGAGAGAGAGTGATGGAGACCAGGTAGTGATGGTGTGTTTATGAGTTTAGAACTCCAGACATGATGACTCTCAGTGACTGCTGCTGCTCCTGCTCCTCCTGCCAGTAATAATGTAGTACTATGCTCTACTCATGAACTGGGTCCTCCTCTCCAACAATATCCATCAGTGCTAAAACAAAGCATCTCTGATACTAGAGTCTATGGGTTTTCTGCCAGTCTGCCAAAAAAAACTCTTGTCATGTAGCGAGGACAGAAATGTCAGAAGGTCATCTGACATCAATTCTGCTTCCACTTTGTTGCTTATCTTCCTCCGGATTTTAGAGAAAGCTCCTGACTCCTACATCCTTTTGTCTTCTGTCTGGAGTCTATTTTGTACCCCATCTCCATGTAGCCATACCTCTCTCTTTTTCTCTCACACAAGCCCATCATGGGCCTTATCATGATGCTAGCAGCTGTCCTACTACAGTCTTCCTGCAACTTCCCAACCCAAAATCTTCAGGTTCCTGTGGAATGCTGTTGTTTCACGAACCAATTTCTGGTCCACACTTAAAACCCTAAACCCTAAAAACTGAGTACCTCTACCCAGACCCACTACTTGGACCTCCATCAGTGTTTATCAGGTATTCCACATAGTGTGTTAATTGTTTCCCTCAGCCCCACCAATAAACATGACAAATTAGACACCTTAAGGTGAAAGACTATTTCAAATGCCACCACTTGGGCCAACCATTATGGCTAGTCATTTTCTTTTACTGGACCTTATGGAAACTATTGTACCGTGAGCAAGCGGTGTGTCACACTGTGGCCTTGCCATTTACATTTTAAAAGGATCTTAAGGCAAAAGAAGAATTATGCAAAACTCAATATTTCACCATGCAAAAATATAACCTTCAAAAAATCCTCTAAAAGAAACCAAAATCCTTCAAGATATTATAACTCTATAACTAATCTCAAGTTTCCACACAAGCCAAAATAGCATCTTTCAAAAAATCCTCATATAAAATAAGACCTTTTACCTAGGGGCCAAGATCCCTTAAGCTACTATACTCTATAATGAATATAAACACTATATCCTTGCCTTGGTAGGCAAAGGCTAACAAATTTGCAGTGCCAAGCCCATTTTCATACTATTTGAGAGTTGTAAGAGAAGCCTTACTGGTGGCCTGCAAGGGACATTTTCGAATGAAGTACAACATTTATATTGCAAATTTGAGGGAAATGTTATTTGGGTCAGTAAATTTGCGCAGGACCTAATGCTTGTAAAAGCCACTGCACTCTAAAATGACCACTCTTACAAATCGACCATACTGATTGGCTTAGGTGTTTGATTATACACAGTCTCTCACCTTATACTGGCCCATTTTCCATGGTTATGGGTGAGACTTAAGAAACAATTAAAAACCATTTGGATGTAATAAATACTTCTAGAGGCCCAAATAAGGGGTAAGGATGAAGCTGCTCCAACTTGATCCAATATAGAGTGTATGGGCCATTTTGTGATCCTGCTGGGACCTGCTCTTGTTTGTTACTAGTCAAACAAGAGAAGAAACAACACCCATTTTGCTACAACAAGTCTTGGATTGAATCCCTGAATGAGATTTCAATCCAATCCTGCAATTTAAACTGCAAATGCTGCACGGCTACTGGACTCACTTGGTGGACCTACAACAAAATTGGAGATTGTGCTCCAGCTGTTGGGTTTGAAACTGCTTCCAAAACCTTGAAATTACACTGCAAATCTGCAGGGAGCATCAAATCAGTTGAACCACCTTCAATACTTCACATGTATCAAAGCCACAAGTTTCTTTGGTCGTCAGCTGAAAAAACACTTACTTTGAAATATATTATATTGTAAAAGTCTCCAGCCATGTTTCCTAGAAAGTTGATGATACATTGGAAAACTGGAAATCTGCAGATCAGTTCGAACTACTACTACCCAGCTTCAAAATATTTCACATGTATCAAACCTGCATTTTTCATTCTTCAGCAAACGACTACTTTGGAGTGGAATATAAAAAGCAGCTACCAGCAATCCAGCTGCCAGGTTTCCAGAGAGATGTCACATAGTTTACATACCAACACAATGAACATATGTTTCCATTTGGTTTCATATCATCTGATTGTATATAAGAAGAATATAGCTTTACACCTACAAGATGGTGTTTCCGAAGCTGGTGTCTGAGCTTGGAAATCTTGGGCTTTTCTTTGATCTTTGTTGTGTTGGTGAAGGCTTTTATATGCATTTGAACTAATGGGAAATAGTAGCATTATCTTATTGGATGTTAACCATGCCACTTTGTAGAGAATATGAAAGATTAGGGTTATAGTTTAGTCTGATTGGTTACACATAGAAGTCTTGGATTAATCCATTTGAAAGGACATGACTATTCTAAGAGGTTACACCCTCTCATTGTAAAGACTATAAATCTTTTGAACAACAACTATAATACATATTTCTTTCTTACTTCACCATGAGAAGCCTCATGTCCACTTTGTTGAGTTCTGATATGGTATTAGAACATGGTTCTTTAATCCTAAGCAATGGTAAGAGAGAAAGATAACAAATGTCTCAATTAAAAACAACTGATCTTCGAAGTGTTACAAAATTCGATGGTACTTATTTTCATGTTTGGAAACATCAAATGAAGTTAATACTAAAAGTTGAAAACCTTTTCCAAGTTGTGAATGGAACATTGGTCAAACCAAGTACTCCACTAGCAACAGCAGGGGGACAAGTTGTTCATACTCTAGCGACTGGAATGGGAAGCAAAGCAAAATGGGATGCGAAAGATGCTCTAGCATTCACCATAATAACTACCAATAGCTTATGATATTATAACATAGAATATCTAACAATAATTTATAATATAATAACCACTAATAACCATTAATAAAATAGCCATCAATGATCACCAATAAAATATCCACCAATAGCCATTAATATAATAGCCACCAATAATCACTAATATAATAACATTAATAACCATCAATATCCACAATAGAATATTCACCAATAGGCATTAATATAATAATCATTAATAACCACCAATAGCCACTAATACAATAATCATTAATAACCACCAATAGCCACTAATACAATAATCATTAATAACCACCAATAGCCACTAATACAATAATCATTAATAACCACCAATAGCCACTAATACAATAATCATTAATAACCACCAATAGCCACTAATACAATAATCATTAATAACCACCAATAGCCACTAATACAATAATCATTAATAACCACCAATAGCCACTAATACAATAATCATTAATAACCACCAATAGCCACTAATACAATAATCATTAATAACCACCAA
>Ga0209208_10001099_pt1 | contig 37643 bp, 31 predicted proteins | sample S1TSphfallax_3_FD_187694 | JGI IMG/M metagenome (GOLD analysis project Ga0209208, IMG submission 187694) | Host-associated microbial communities from peat moss isolated from Minnesota, USA - S1T2_Fd - Sphagnum fallax MG (SPAdes) (version 2) | ecosystem: Host-associated > Plants > Peat moss >...
GTAGGGGTGAGCGTGGAGCGTGATTGGCCGTCCATGAGTGCCTCCATGAGGGTGGTTCGATAGTAATCCGAGGTACTGTTTATAAAAACAGTATAGCGTAGTTAGCGCGAATCTTAGGGCGAAAAATCGGCCATTGACGGCGAAAAATGCGCTGGAGCTAAGCGCCTTGCAGATGGCGGCATGTGACGCCGCCAGCGCTTTCGCGCGGTGAACCCGCCAATAAGCTTCAAGAGACGCGATAGCATTGTTGGATGGATGATTGGGCAGCAGATCAATACCTGAGATTCGAGCGCGAGCGGACTCGGCCGGTCCGGGATCTGCTGGCCGCCATACCCGACATTTCGGCACGTGCTGTGATCGATCTCGGCTGTGGGCCGGGTAACTCCACGGAACTGCTGGCGCAGCGGTTTCCCGCGGCGTCGATTCGCGGCATCGACGAATCGGGGGACATGATCGCGGCCGCACGGACGAGGTTGCCCGGCGTGAAATTTGAACATCGCACGATTGAGCATTGGCTGGCATCTCAGGATTCGGTGGACGTGATCCTTGCAAACGCCGTGCTGCAATGGGTGCCCGATCATGAGGCGCTCTTCCCGGCGCTCGTCGCCCGGCTCGCTTCGGGCGGTTGCCTCGCGGTGCAAGTGCCGGACAATCTTTTGGAGCCAGCCCACGTGGCGATGTGCGCAACGGCAGTGGGAGGCCCCTGGGCGCACAAACTTGCCGGGGTGGGCACGGCGCGTGCCGAAATCGTATCGGCCGCCCGCTACCATGAGCTCTTGCAGTCAGTGGGGTGTAACGTCGACGTCTGGCGCACCACCTATCATCACGCTCTTGCCGGCGGCGCGGCGGCCGTGGTGGAGTGGTTCCTGGGCAGCGGTTTGCGGCCGTTTCTCGCCCCGCTCGATCCGGTCGAACGCACGGATTTCCTGAAGCGGTATGAAAATGCGCTCGCTCATGCCTATCCGGTGATGCGTGACGGGAGTGTGCTGTTGCCTTTCCCACGTTTATTTCTCATCGCGGTCGCCCCGTGATGCTGCAAGACGCCGTAATTCCGCCAGAGTTGCGCGAGTCCGTATCGCGTTGGTGGGAGCGCGTCGGCGAGGTCGCTCCGTTGGCGCAAGCCTGCGATGCCTTGCCGCAACCGCTGCGCGAGGAGTTGCCGCGCGTGGTGGCGGCGAGCGAATTCATCGCCGCTTCCTTGCTGCAGGACCCCGCGGCGCTCGAGTGGGTGCAAGGACGCGCGAGCATAACTGACTACGAGGAGCGCGCAGCGACTGCCGGCTCGACGGAAGACGCGGGGCGCATGCTGCGCCAATGGCGCCGTCGCGCCATGGTGAGTATCGCCTGGCTCGACATCGTCGGTCGGCGTACGGTCGGCGAGACATTGACCGCGCTCTCCGATCTCGCGGATGGGTGCATTCGCGCAGCGGTGAAGCAGGTGCAGCGGCAATTCGACGCGTCCTTCGGCAGGCCGCGTGCGCGTGCGGTGGCCGGTGAGCCGGGGTCGGGCGGCGGCGATCATGCGGCCGAGGTCCCGTTCATCGTGGTGGCGATGGGCAAACTGGGCGGGCGGGAACTGAATTTTTCCTCCGACATCGACCTGGTCTTTCTGTATGCCGAGGCGGGAGAAACCGACGGATCCCACTCCTTGGACAATTCGGAGTACTTCAATCGCGTGGGACGCGAGGTGATCCGGCTGCTCGATGCCCGAACCGAGGACGGAATCGTATTTCGCGTCGATATGCGATTGCGTCCCTTCGGTGACAGCGGTCCGCTCGTCGTGGGCTTAAATGCCCTGGAAGCTTATCTCCAGGAACACGGGCGCGACTGGGAGCGATATGCCTGGATCAAGGCGCGCGCGGTCGTGGGACAGGACGCCTATGCGGCGGCCAATGCGAATTTCATCAGACCGTTCGTTTATCGGCGCTATCTCGATTTCGGCGTCTTCGATTCCCTGCGTGACATGAAGGCATTGATCGCACGCGAAGTGGCTCGTCATTCGCTCGACCGGCACCTGAAGCTGGGTGAAGGTGGCATCCGCGAGCTGGAATTCATCGTCCAATCCCTGCAGCTGGTGCGGGGGGGCAGCGACCGCCGCCTGCAAGTTCCCTCTCTGCTCGACGTGTTGCCGCTGTTGGCGGGATCTAAATTGCTGCCGAGAGAGGCGGTAACCGAGCTTCGCCACGCCTATATCGTGCTGCGCCGGGCCGAGAATGGCGTGCAAATCATCCGCGACAGCCAGGTCCATTCCATCCCGGAGAATGCTCCGGATCAAGCGCGGCTCGCACTCATCATGGGCCGGCCCGACTGGCCATCGACCATCGGCGAGATCCAAGCTGCCCGCTCGGACGTCGCCCGTCGGTTTGCTGCATTGGTTTTCGGCGGCCCGCAGTTGAACAAATCAGCAACGGACGGAACCATTGATTGGCTTGCTGCGGAGAATTTGAACATCGAGAGCGAACTGCGCACGTGCAACTTTCCGGAAGGCGACATCAAGACGGTGAGCGCGCTGCTGGAGGAGTATCGGGCCTCGCGGCCCTACCGACGGCTGGACGAGGCTGCACGCCGGCGGCTGCACGTGATTTTGGGGCGATTGCTGAGAGCAGCGGCATCGCGTCAAAACGCCGCGATCGTCGTGCAGCGCGTGCTGCGTGTGTTGGAGGCCATCGGTGCTCGTTCGTCCTACCTTGCACTGTTGAAGGAACAACGCCCGGCGCTCGAGCGGTTGATCGATGTCTGCGCCGTCAGCGGATTCCTGGCCCGCCAGGTGGCCGAATTTCCGCTGCTGCTCGATGAGTTGATCGATCCGAATGCCTTCGATGAGCCGCCGTCGCGTGCGAGTTTCGAGCGCGAGCTCGAGGCATGCACCGAGCGGCTCCCGGCGGATGATCCCGAGCGGCAAGTGGAGGCGTTGCGCCAATTTCAAAAAGTCGCCGTTTTCTGCATTGCTTTCGCCGATCTCACCGGCCGCATGCCGCTCATGAAGGTGAGCGACCGGCTGACCGACGTCGCCGAGCTGATCGTTGCGCGCTGCATGACGCTTGCCTGGGACCAGATGACCCATACCTACGGCACTCCTCAATGCGGAAATCGCGATGAGCCGATGCGCATGGTGCACGTCGCGGTTGCAGGTTACGGCAAGCTCGGGGGTCTGGAGCTGGGCTACGGATCCGACCTCGATCTCGTATTCCTGCACGACTCGAGCGGCGAAGTGCAGCAGACCGACGGTGAGCGACCGCTCGACAATGGGGTGTTTCTGCTGCGGCTGGGCCAGCGCATCGTGCACCTTCTCACCATGCATTCGGCCGCCGGCCGACTGTACCAGGTGGATATGCGGCTCCGGCCGAATGGCAAGGGCGGATTCTTGATGACCGGTATCGACGCCTTCGAACACTATCAACAGCAGGATGCCTGGACATGGGAGCATCAGGCGTTGCTCCGCGCGCGAGCCATCGCCGGCGATCCGGAGCTCTGCCGTCGCTTCGAAGCGGCGAGGCGGCTCACGCTCTCCACCGCCGTGCATCGCGACACGCTGCGTTACGACGTAGCGGACATGCGCACGCGGATGCGCCGCGAGTTATCGGGAGCGGGCACCGGCGAGTTCGATATCAAACAGGACGCGGGCGGGCTTGCCGACATCGAGTTTCTCGTGCAATACCTGGTGCTCGAGGCGGCGGCCGAGCATTCCCAGCTGCTCGACTACACCGACAACATACGACAGCTGGCGGGGCTGGCCCTGGTGGGCGTTCTGGATATGCAGACGGCGCAGTGGCTGAAACAAGCTTACATCGACTACCGAACGGTGTTGCACCATCTGTCCCTCGAAGGGGGTGAACGGGTCGTCGAAGCGGCGCCTTATGCCGCCATCCGGGCGCGCGTGCAGGAGATATGGCGCGGGATCTTCGACGTCAATTCGCTGCTCCTGCCGTGGAGCGGCCCGTACGAGGGCGTGCCGCCGCTGGATCGAGTCCGTGCCGCCGATTTCAAGCCCGCCTTGGAAGCGGCGATGGCGCAGCAACTCCTCGAGATCGATGCGATTGCCGGAGGTCCCGATCCGCCGACGTTCGACAATACGCTCGTGGCACTGGAGCGATCCGGCGGCCTGTTCAAGCGGGTGAATGCACTCTACGACATCTGGTCGTCGAGCATGAACACCGGCGAGTTCCAGGCGGTGGAGCGCGAAATGGGCCCGAAAATCGCTGCATTCCAGGACGCCATCACGCAGAACACGCAGCTGTTCGCCCGTATCGAGGCGGTCTATCGAACGCATCCTCACGAGCGGCTCGCCTGGTATTACCATGATCGCTTCGTGCGGTCGGGCGCGCGTTTGAATCAGGAGGACCGGCCGCGCGTTGCTGCCATCAATGAGCGATTGGCCGGTTTGTATGCCGACTTCAGTCAGAATCTTTTGGCCGACGAGGCGGACCATGTGCTTTATTTGACCGATCGTTCGCAACTCGACGGTCTGCCGGAGGCGCAAATTTCCGCCGCCGCGGCCGCGGCCGCCGCACTCGGCCGACCCGGCGAATGGGCGATTCAAAACACCCGCTCGGCAATGGATCCGTTCCTGACTTACGCCGAGCGGCGCGATTTGCGCGAGACGGTCTGGCGCACCTATTACAACCGCTGCAACAACGGTGATGCGCATGACAACAAGGCGATCATCACCGAGATACTGGCGCTGCGCACGGAACGGGCGCGACTCCTCGGCTACCAGACTCACGCGCATTGGCGTCTCGCCGACAGCATGGCGGGTGATCCGCTGCGCGCCCGGGCGCTGCTCATGGGAATTTGGCCAAGGGCGGTTCAGCGGGTACGCGAAGAGGTCGCCGATATGCAAGCCATCGCCGATCGGGAGGGTGCGGGCGTCAAGATCGCGGCATGGGACTATCGATACTATGCAGAGAAGGTGCGGCAGGAAAAATTCGACTTCGGATTGACGGAGGCCCGAGCCTATCTGCAGCTGGATGAACTCCGCGAGGGCATGTTCTGGGCGGCGGGCCGTCTGTACGGATTCGTGTTCGTGCCGGTTGCGGGCTTGCCGGTGTTTGCCGAGGACGTCAAGGTGTGGGAGGTGCGATCCGAATCGGGCCGGCATGTGGGCCTCTGGTACTTCGACCCCTACGCTCGCAAGGGCAAGAGCTCGGGCGCATGGATGAGCGAGTATCGCGAACAGTCGCGGTTGGATCGCGTGGTGCCGCCGATCGTTTCGAACAACACCAATTTTCTCAAGGGGCGGCCGGGTGAGCCGGTTCTCATCAGCTGGGACGATGCAATCACTTTGTTCCATGAGTTCGGTCACGCGCTGCATGGATTGAATTCCGACGTCCGTTTCGCGTCCTTGTCGGGCACCCATGTGGTAAGAGATTTCGTCGAGTTTCCGTCGCAGCTCAACGAGAATTGGCTGCCAACCGACGAACTGCTGTCCCGGTTCGCCATACACTCAGGCAGCGGCGAGCCCATGCCGCCGGCCCTGGCCAGGAAGCTCAAGGAGGCACGTACCTTCAATCAGGGCTTCGCGACTGTCGAGTACCTCGCGGCGGCATTGGTGGATCTCGAACTGCATCTGACGACGGCGCCGATACCGGATCCAGAGGCCTTCGAACGCGCGACACTGGCCGCGCTCGGCATGCCGGACGAGATGGTCATGAGGCATCGCACGGCGCATTTCGCGCATATATTTGCCGGCGATTCCTATGCGGCGGGCTACTACAGCTATTTGTGGGCGGAGGTCCTTGACCACGATGCCTTCGAAGCATTCCTGGAGGCCGGCGATCCCTTCGATAAAGGCGTTGCAAAGCGCCTGCACGATGACATCATGTGCGTCGGCAACAGTGTGGATCCGGGAGCGGCTTACCGCAAGTTTCGCGGGCGGGACCCTTCGATCGAGGCGCTGCTGCGTGCCCGCGGTTTCAATGTGGAGTGACGACAATGCCGGCGATGGTTCAAGACGATCCGAGACAACGCTTGATTCAGCCCAATGCGCTGCACCAGTACACGGTGACGGTCGCTGATTTACCGCTGTCCTGCCCGATGCCGGGCATGTCTCTGTGGAATTCTCATCCGCGGGTGTATCTGGCCATCGAGGCCTCCGCTTGGGCGAAATGCGGCTACTGCGGCGCCGAGTACACGCTGATCCGCAGTCCCCACGAGGTCATCCAGCACGGGCAGTGAGATGCGTCAGTAGGCGGCGTAGGACTTTTCCTCGATGAGGGTCGAGCCGAGTTTCAAATTGATGCGCCGTTTGATGGCGGCACGTTCGTCGTTTTCAACGTAGACGGCACGGGCCAGCCGGATGAACTCGGCGTCGAAGGCTTTGGCACGCTCCTTCGCGCGAATCTCATCTTCGATCACCCAGAGCCTCAGGTTCACCGCCTGGAGCGCCTCCACGTCGGTGTCGATGGACGCGGTTCCGTACACCGATCCTGCCCATGTTGCCTGCAGGGCATCGAGCTCACGCCGTACGTTCGCAACCTTGGCGGGGTCGCTCATGCGCAGAGACTTGATGCGAAGGATGGTGATCTTGTCGAGCAATTCGCCCGGCGACAGGGGGACCAGAATGTCATTCACAGCTGCGATGTCGTTCATGGCCGCATGATAAACTCGTTCGGGATGACAAAGGACGACGGCGAGCGCATTGCGACTCGAGCGGGCGCCATTTTGATGGATCCTGGATGGCTGGCGGATGTCAGCGGCATGATGGTCGGGCCGGCGGCCGAAGCGCTCTTCGATCCCGCGTTCTGGGAGGCCCGCGGTGAACTCCGGGACGTGACGGGCGGACGTGGATCGGCCTGGTTCATCGGCGAAGCGGGCCGCTGGGTGCTGCGGCACTATCGCCGTGGCGGCTGGGTCGCCCGGTTCTCCACGGACCATTATCTTTGGAATGGCGAGGGACGGGTGCGTGCCTTCGCCGAGTGGCGTTTGCTCGACGAGTTGTCGCGGCAGGGCTTGCCGGTGCCCAAGCCTTTGGGAGCCCGCTATTGCCGCAATGGGCCGGTGTATCGCTGTGACCTCATCACCCTGCGTATCGCCGGCGCCCACACTTTGAGCGCGTTGTTGGCGGCAGCGCCGATATCCCCGCGTACGTGGACGGCAGTGGGGGTCGCGGTTGCGCGCCTGCACGCAGCCGGCGCGGATCATGCCGATCTCAATGCGCATAATATTCTCGTTACCTTCGATGATGAGGCGGGTTCCAATCCCAAGGTGAGCGTGATCGATTTCGACCGCGGCCGTCGTCGGAGGCCCGGCGCATGGACCCGCCGCAATCTCGCCCGGCTGCGGCGGTCGCTCGAAAAAGTCACTGCGCCGTTGCCCGACGGCCGCTTCTCGGAAGCGGCCTGGAGAAGCCTCGTGGACGGATATGCGCTTCCTCTATAGCTGCCTCGTGGAAGTGCTGAGACCGGTCGCATTCGCCGTCGTGTTGTGGCGCGGGTTGCGGGATCGAGGCTACTGGGAAGGGCTCGGGGAGCGTTTCGGTTTCGGGCGGGCGACTGCACCGGATGCGACGGCAGTCGATGGGACGGCGGCGGATGCCGCTCCGGTCAGCGTGTGGGTGCATGCGGTTTCGTTGGGAGAAGTCACGGCAGCGGCACCGCTGATCCGTGCGCTCCACACCGGCCGCACGGGGATGATCATCACTCTCACCACGGCGACACCGACCGGCCGCGCCCGTGCGCGCGATCTGCTCGGGCGTTCGATCGACGTCCGCTTCATGCCCTATGACACGCCGGGCGGGATGCGGCGGCTCCTCGAACGCCTGCGACCCCGGTTGGTCATCATCATGGAGACGGAACTCTGGCCCAATCTGTTCCATGAGTGCCGCCGCAGGCGTATTCCCGTGGTGTTGGCAAACGCGCGGGTGTCGCCCAAATCGGTGCGCCGCTATCGCCATTTCGGGACCTTGTTCCGCAGCTTGTTCGCGGGCGATGCCTGGGTGGCGGCGCAGAGCGCGGAGGATGCGGCCAGGTTCATGGAGCTGGGTGCGAATCGAGACCGAACTCAAGTCATCGGCAACATCAAGTTCGACGTGCCTTCAAACGCGGCCACACTCGAACGCGGCCGGGCATTACGTGCCGAGAACTGGAACGATCGCCCGGTGTGGGTGGCGGGCAGCACGCATGCGGGCGAGGAAGAGGAGTTGCTGACGGCGCATGCCGCCGTCAGAGAAGATGTCGACGGGGCGTTGCTGCTGCTGGTGCCGCGCCATCCGCAGCGCTTTGCGGCAGTGGCGGAACTGCTGCTTCGCCGCGGCATGAGCTTCGAACGTCGCAGCACCGGCGGGGTGCCGCGGCCGGAGACGCAGGTGCTGCTGGTCGACACGGTCGGCGACCTGTCGATGCTCTATGCGGCCGCAGACGTGGCGTTCGTCGGGGGCAGCCTCGTCCCCATCGGGGGACACAATCTGCTCGAGCCGGCGGCTTTGAGCGTACCCGTGATCACCGGTCCATCGTACGAGAATGGCTTGGAAATCGCCGAACTGCTGCTCAAGGAGGGCGGCGCACTCGCGGTGGCCGATGCGTCCGAGCTGGCCGCTGTGCTGAAACAGCTGCTCGTCGACCCGGAGCGGCGGCAGCGGGTGGGCGCACGCGCGCGGCAGGTGGTCGAAGCCAACCGCGGGAGCCTTGCGCGGTTGATGCGGCTGCTCGAACCCATGCTGGCCGGTGAGGCCGGCACACCCGGCGGTTCAGCCGGGCGCTCCCCGCCTATTTCAGCTGGGCATTGAGGCGACGCAAGCTTTGTTCGGAGAGGATGCCCGCGGCCTGCTGTAATTTGAGCACGTTCATGATGTAGTCGTAGCGGCTCCGCGAGTAATCGGTCTGCGCCTGGATCCAGAGACGCCGTGACTCGAGAACGTCCACCGCCGTGCGCGTTCCCGCCTGATAACCCGCTTCGGTCGCGGCCAGCGCGGCGTTGTTCGATTCGACCGCGCGACGCAGAGCCTTGACGCGGTTGATCTCGGAGATGACGCCGAGGTACGCATCGCGCGCATCGTGCTCGGTTTGCCGCGCAACCCTCTCCACGCGCTCCTTGGCGGCCCGATGCAGATACGTGGCCTGGCGCACCTGTGAAGAGACCATCCCGCCGGAGTAGAGCGGGAAGGTGAGCTGGATGCCGATGGAGCGCTGGGTCTGATCAAGGTTCGAGCTGCCGTAGGGCAAGCCGTCCGTGTACACGCTATCCGCATCGGTATGCAATTTGTAGCCGCTTGCGACCAGGTCGAGCGACGGATAATGACCGCCCCGTGAGGAGCTCACGTTTTCTCTGGCGATGTCCGCGGCCAGCCGGCTCGACACGAGGGACAGGTTTTGTTGCAGAGCCATATCGACCCAGCGTTCCTCGCTCACCGGATCGGGGTTGTCCATCGTGAACGGTTCGACCGGACGCGCCAACGTGTCGAACAGATCGCCGGTGATCTCGCGAAGGAATTCCTGTGCCGATGCCAGATCGCGCTTCGCGGCGATGACGGCAGCCGCACTGCTGTCATGCGAGGCGCGCGCCTCCTCCACATCCGTGGTCGCGATCAATCCCACTGCAAGGCGTTGTTCGGACTGCTCCAGCTGTCGAGTGACCGATGCGAGAGCACCTTCCTGCGCGTCGAGGGCGTCTTGCGCGGCGAGCACGTCGAAGTAGCGCTGTGCGACGCGGGCGATGAGATCCTGTTGCGCCGCCTGATAATCCGCCTCGGCCTGTGCGACCTGCGAATCCGCACGCTGCAAGGCCACCCAGTTTTCCCAGCGAAATATGTTTTGCTTGAGGTCGACGCCGTACTTGCGGGTGTGGGTGTCCGTATTCCCATTGAAGGGGAAACTTTCGACGATGGTGGGTCCTCCCGCCACGGTCACATCCTCGGTCAGGTTCGAGGGGCCGCTATCGTGCTCCTTGCTGGCCAGCGCGCTGCCCGTCAATTGCGGCAGCAGCGCCGACAGCGCTTGAGGTTTCGACTCGAGTGCCGCAAGCCGGTTCGCCTCCGCTTCGCGCAGCTGGGGATCGTTTTGAAGCGCTCGCTGATAGACCGCCAGCAAATCCGCGGCGAATGCGATGTGGCAGCTGAGACTCAAGCCAAGTAGTGTCAGGGCACGCATTTCGCAACGCGGCAGGAGTCAATATTGGGGGATGGTTGGATCGAGATCCCGGGACCAGGCGTGGATTCCACCAGTGAGATTCACGACTGACGCAAACCCCTTTGCGTCCAGAAAACGCGCCACCTGCATGCTCCGTCCGCCGGAATGGCAGATCACGACAGTCTCCGTGCCGGGATCGAGTTCGCCGAGGCGGTCGGGAAGCTCCCCCATCGGAATGTGGATGAGCTCCGCCGGGACCGGTGCCACCGCGATTTCCCAGTCTTCCCGCACGTCCAACAACGTCATATGCCGGCCTGCAGCGCGGCGCTGCAAAAATTCCTTCGGATCTATTTCTGTCAGCATTTGGCCGTGACCATCAGAATACGAATCCTTGTGGTGAGGCTGCATTGATGAGGGGATCGATCACTGTTTCGAACAGACTTTCGCGAATCCATTCCGCACTGTCAACGCGGCGTACCAGAACGGCATCCATGACGGGCGCCACACCGACGACTGCAAACAATCGTCCGCCCACGCGCAATGCCCGCTCGAATCGAGTATCGTAGACAGGCAGGGAGCCGGTGACGGCAATCACGTCATATTCGCCCAGGGAAGCGCTGCTGAGAGCATCTCGTGTTTCCAATTCAACCCGTGCCTCCGGCACCGCCCGGAGGTTCGCGGTCGCCGCCGCCGTCAACTCCGCACGAATATCGATCGAGCGCGTCGTGCGCGCGAGCAAACCCATGCACGCGGCCAGATATCCCGTCCCCGTGCCGACCTCGAGTGCGCTGTCGACGTCGCTCACCGCCAATGCCTGCAGCATCCGCCCTTGCAACAGAGGCGCGAGCATCGTCTGGCCGAAGCCGATTGGAATCGGGGTGTCGGCAAACGCCAGCTCGCGATAGGCCGCCGGCACGAACGCCTCGCGCGGCACCGATGAGAGCACATCGAGCACTCGAGGATCGAGCACCTCCCATGTGCGGATCTGTTGATCGACCATCTGTCTGCGAGCTGCCAGCGTGTCCATAGATTCTTGCCTGCGATTAAGGCCGATGATTATGGTCAATTTCACCAGGGGACGCGAGTCCCTTGCGCTATTGTGACGCTTGGTCGTTATTGAGGTCCGAATTGCCTGTGTCCGCCGTGTTCGTGTGGGTGTTGACCTCAGCCGTGCTTGCCGTTGGCGCAAGTGTGCTCGTGCTACGAAATCGTCGGCAACTCCGGGCCGTCAGTGAATTGTCCGCGCAACTGCGGCGGATTCAGAGCACCGGCAGCACCGGCAGCACCGGCCGCATCGAACTTCAGGGCAAGTCCGAGGCGCTCGAGCAGCTGGGCTCGGCTGTCAACTCGTTGCTGGAGCACATGGAGGAACGCGGCGCCAGTCTGCGAGGTCGCGAGCAGCTGTTCCAACGGCTCGTGGAAAACGTGCAGCAAGCGGTGTTGGTTCATCGCACAGAGATCGTGTTCGCCAATGCGCGCTTCCTAAGCCTGCTCAAGCTGACGGCGGCCGAGGTCATCGGCCGGCCCCTCACGGATTTCGTCACGTCGGAATATGTCGAGTTGGTCGACAGCAATCTGCGCCGCCGGCGCAGTGGCGAACCCGCGGCCGAACGCTATGAAGTCGAGCTGCAGGGTTCGATCGGCGAGATCACGCGTGTCGAGTTGTCGAGCACCGTCGTCGACGACTCGGGTGAGCCGTCGCTCTTGCTCACGGCGTTGGAGATGTTGCCCGAGGCGGTGACGGCGGGTCCGCCGCTGCCGGTCTCACAACCGCGGGCCATGGCGACTCTCGATGCCATGGGCGAAAGCGTGGTCACCGTGGATGCCGATGGCCGGATCGATTACGTGAATCACGCGGCAGAGACGCTGTTGGGCCAACGCGTTGACCAGGTGCTGGGCCGGACCTTTTCCGAGGTGGCCTCGCTGGTCGATGAGACGGACCGGCACCCGCTCGGCGATCCGATTCGCCTGGCGCAGTCGACCGGCGGCCGCGTGTCCATCGGGCGCCGGGCGGTGCTGGTGCCCGCGAACGGCGCCGCCGAACGTTCCGTGGAACTCAGCGTCACGCCCCTCAAGGCGCAGCGCGGCGAGACCCTCGGATTGGTGCTGGTGCTGCACGACACCAGCGAACTGCGCGGGTTGACCCGCCAGATGACCTATCAGGCCAGTCACGACGCCTTGACCGGGCTCGTCAATCGCCGCGAGTTCGAACGTCGTTTGCAGGAAGCGATGGATTCCGCCGAGACCGGCGACGCGGCGCATGCGCTGTGCTACCTGGATCTGGATCGGTTCAAGGCCGTCAACGATACGTGCGGTCATACCGCCGGCGACAATATGCTCCGCGAGGTGGCGTCCATCATCAAGGAAGCCGTCCGCGATTCGGACACCGTCGGGCGCATCGGTGGCGATGAATTCGCGCTGTTGTTGGTCGGGTGCCCCCTCGAGAAGGCGCGCCAGATCGCCGACGACGTGGTGCATTCGGTGAGCGATTACCGCTTCGTATGGAAGGACAAGATATTCAACGTCGGCGTCAGCATCGGTCTGGTGGAAATCGGGCGCGGCGGCGGAGTCATTGAAGATCTCATGAGCTCGGCGGATTCGGCCTGCTACGTCGCCAAGAAACAGGGCGGCGTGCACGTGCATGTGTACTCGGCACGCGAGGAGGCGAATGCGCGCCACACCGGCGAGATCCATTGGCTGCAGAAGCTGCAGGGCGCGCTGCGCGACAACAAATTCGAACTTTATTCCCAGCCAATCGTGCATGCCCAGGCGGGCGGCCTACGCGGTCCTGCGCTCGAGGTGTTCGTGCGCATGGAAAGCGAGAACGGACAGCCGGCCGCACCGCCCGTGGAATTCATCCGTGCCGCTGAACGCTATCGGCTGATGCCCTTCGTCGATCGTTGGGTGGTGCAGACGGTTCTGTCTGCGTTGGGGCGCGGCGGCTTGAAGCTGCCGCCGGGACGCAGCGTCGCGATCAACATCGCCGGGCAAACCTTGGGCGATGCGGATTTTCTCGAGTTCGTGGTGGAATGTTTCGACCATACCGGAGCCACTCCCAGCGAAATTTGCCTGGAGATCACGGAGAGTTCCGTGGTCGCCAATCTGGATCATGCGCGACGCTTCATTGCCGTGCTGCATGGGATGGGATGTGAATTCGCGCTGGATGACTTCGGCAGCGGCGTGAGCTCATTCTCGACGTTACGGACCCTGCCCATCGATTACCTGAAGATCGACGGCTCCTTCATCCGCAATCTGGCCTATGACAGCGTCAACCAGGCGATGGTGGCGGCGATGATCGATCTATCCCGCAGCTTGAATTTCCGCATCGTCGCCGAGCACGTGGAAGATCAATCCTCGTTGGATGTGGTGCGCCGCATGGGCATTGATTTCGTCCAAGGGTTCGTCGTCGGCCGGCCGCAGCCCTTGTCCGTCACCCCGGCTGCCACCTAGCTTATAACCGCCTGGCAGGAGCTTATAACAAACAACTCTGGTGTGGTCCCGCGCTTAGGGGGAAAATCGCAGGATTAGTGGTCGGAGGTGCGAGATGCCCATTTATCAAGACAACACCAAGTCCATCGGCCGAACGCCGCTGGTGCGGATCAACCGGCTGGATGCAGCGAGCGGTGCGACCATCCTCGCCAAAATCGAGGGTCGCAACCCGGCCTACTCGGTCAAATGCCGTATCGGCTCCGCGATGGTCTGGGATGCCGAAGAGCGTGGCGTGCTGAAGCCCGGCATGTCGATCGTCGAGGCGACCAGCGGAAACACCGGCATTGCGCTGGCCTTCGCCGCCGCTTCGCGCGGCTACGGCTGTGTGCTCACGATGCCGGATACCATGAGCATGGAGCGACGCAAGGTGTTGATCGCCTTCGGCGCCAAGCTGGTGCTGACTCCGGGCGCCAAGGGCATGAAGGGCGCGATCGCGAAGGCCGAGGAATTGGCCGCGGCGGACCCCGGTAAATTCGTCTTGATGAGGCAATTCGACAATCCGGCCAACCCGGCCATCCATGAGAAGACCACCGGCCCTGAGATCTGGGAGGATACGGAGGGCAATATCGACGTATTCGTGGCAGGCGTCGGCACCGGTGGCACGCTCACCGGCGTGTCGCGCTATATCAAGGGAACGCGGGGCCGGAAGTTGTTGACGGTGGCCGTGGAGCCCTCCCACTCACCTGTCATCAGCCAAACCTTGGCGGGGCAGCCAGCGGCTCCCGCGCCGCACAAGATCCAGGGCATCGGCGCCGGGTTCATTCCGAAGAACTTGGATTTGTCGCTGATCGATCGAGTCGAGCAGGTGAGCAACGACGAAGCGATTGCCACCGCGCGGTTGTTGGCGCGTGAAGAGGGGATTCTCTGCGGCATCTCCTGCGGCGCGGCCATGGCCGCGGCCTTGCGCCTCGCGCGGGAGCCGGCGCAAAACGGCAAGACCATCGTCGTGGTTCTACCCGATGCCGGCGAGCGCTATTTGTCGGGCGCCCTGTTCGAGGGCTTGTTCGCCGACGTGGAGAAGATGCAGGCAGTTGCCTGACGCGCCATGAGTGCCCTAGCCCCATCCAAGCCGGCCCCTCCCGCAAAAGCTCCCGCCGATGGGCTCGATGAACTGGCGGCCGCCTTGCTCGGCAGCTACAAGAACGACGAGCGTGCGCGGCGCTTCTCACACCGGTACCTGCCCTCTCGCGAGGCCATCGTCGCGGTTCTTGAGGGCGTGCTCGACCTCATGTATCCCGGTTATTTCGGACGCCGCGACCTCAATCTCGACAACTTGGGCGCTCATATCTCGGAGGCGGTGGCTGCGCTTGCGCCGAGAATCGAGCGGGAGATCGAGCATTGTCTGTGTTATGGCCGCGAACGTGATCTGTCCGCGACGGTCGCGACGGGCGAGTGTGCGTCAAGTGCACGCGAGCTCACGCGAATTTTTCTAAGGCAGTTGCCGGCTATCCGCGCCCTGTTGCTCTCCGACGTCCAGGCTGCCTTCGACGGCGATCCGGCGGCGACCAACCTGGACGAGGTGGTGCTGGCCTATCCAGGTCTCCTGGCGGTGAGTGTTTACCGGATCGCGCACGCACTGCATGATCTCGGCGTGCCCATGATGGCCCGGATCATGACCGAATGGGCCCACTCGAAAACCGGTTGCGACATCCATCCCGGCGCACGCATCGGCGCCGCATTTTTCATCGATCATGCCACCGGCGTGGTCATCGGCGAAACCACCGATATCGGCGATGGCGTGAAGCTGTATCAGGGTGTGACGCTCGGGGCATTGTCTTTTCCCCGCGATGCATCCGGCCACATCATTCGCGGCAGGAAGCGTCATCCGACGGTCGAGAGCGGATCGACCTTGTACGCGAATGCCACCGTACTGGGTGGCGATACGGTGGTCGGCGCCGGCAGCGTCATCGGCGGCTCGGTGTTCCTCACCCATAGCGTCCCGCCACGCTCACGGGTGTCGCTCAAGGAGCCGGAGCTGCGCGTCGCAACGCGCGACGGTGCGCCGGATCCCGACGCAATCTACTTCGATATCTAGATTACTTCGATGGTCAGAACATCAGCCGTCCCACCAGCGGGACCATCAACAGTGCGACGATGTTGATGATCTTGATGAGCGGATTGATCGCGGGTCCCGCAGTATCCTTGTAGGGGTCTCCCACGGTATCGCCGGTGACGGCCGCCCTGTGTGCATCGGAACCCTTGCCGCCGAAATGACCCTCTTCGATGTATTTCTTGGCGTTATCCCAGGCACCGCCGCCGGTGGTCATGGAGATGGCGACGAAGAGGCCGGTGATGATGGTACCGATCAGCAGGCCGCCCAATGCTTGGACGCCGAATCCGGGTCCCATCAACCAGTTGACTGCGAGGACCAGGACGACCGGCGCCAGGATGGGCAGCAGCGAGGGAACGATCATTTCCTTGATGGCGGCTTTCGTCAGCATGTCGACGGCGCGCGAGTAGTCGGGCTTCGCCGTGCCCTCCATGATGCCGGGTATCTCGCGAAACTGGCGCCGCACCTCGTTCACCACCGAACCCGCCGCGCGACCGACGGCTTCCATGGCCATGGCGGCGAACATATAGGGAATGAGGCCGCCGGTGAAGAGGCCGATGATGACCGCGGGATTCGACAGATCGAAACTGGTGGCATGTCCCAGGACCTCGTCCAGCTTATGGGTGTAATCGGCGAACAGCACGAGCGCCGCGAGACCGGCCGAGCCGATGGCATAACCCTTGGTGACGGCTTTGGTGGTGTTGCCCACGGCATCCAGGGGGTCGGTCACAGCGCGGACCCTGGCATCGAGCCCCGCCATTTCCGCGATACCGCCGGCGTTGTCGGTGATGGGCCCGTAGGCGTCGAGCGCAACGATCATGCCCGTCATGGACAGCATCGCCGTGGCGGCGATGGCGATGCCGTAAAGGCCCTCCAGCTGATACGAGGCCCAAATGCTCAAGGCAACGGCGATCACCGGCAGCGCGCAGGCCTTCATGGAGACCCCTAGGCCGGCGATGATGTTGGTGGCGTGGCCGGTTTGCGATGCCGATGCGACATGCTGCACGGGCCCGTATTCGGTGGCGGTGTAGTACTCGGTAATGACGATCATCGCGGCGGTGAGGGTGAGTCCGACCAGGGTGCAAAGCCACATCGACGTGGCGTGCAGCCCCATGATGGCCTTCGATACCCCATAAAAGGCCGCCGCCGAGATCGCGCCGGAAACAATCACCCCTTTGTACAAGGCGTTCATGATCTTTCCGCCTTCCTTCGTGGATACGAAAAAAGTGCCGACGATCGAGGAGATGATGGAAATGGCGCCCAATACCAGCGGGAACAGCACGGCACGCTCGCCCAGGTCGACCATCACCAAACCACCCAGGAGCATCGTGGCCACGAGAGTGACGGCATAGGTTTCGAAAAGATCGGCGGCCATGCCCGCACAATCTCCCACATTGTCGCCCACGTTATCGGCGATCACCGCCGGATTGCGAGGGTCGTCCTCCGGGATGCCGGCCTCGACCTTGCCGACGAGATCCGCCCCCACATCCGCGCCTTTGGTGAAAATTCCGCCGCCCAATCGCGCGAAAATGGAGATCAGCGATCCACCGAAGGCGAGACCGACCAGCGAGCGCAAGGCCGCCTCCGGATCGTCCGTCACGTGCAGCATCACGACGTAATAGCCCGCCACTCCCAATAATCCCAAGCCCACCACCAGCATGCCGGTGATGGCTCCGCCCCGAAAAGCCACTTTCAAGGCGGCGTTGATGCCGTTGTGCGCCGCCTGCGCCGTGCGCACATTGGCGCGCACGGAAATGAACATGCCGATATAACCGGCAAGCCCCGACAGCAGCGCACCGACGGCGAAGCCGCCGGCCGTCGGCCATCCCAAAAACAACCCAAGCACCACGAAGAGGATCACGCCCACGACGGCGATGGTCGAATATTGACGATTCAAATAGGCGTTCGCCCCCGCCTGGATCGCCGCGGCAATCTCCTGCATCCGTGCGTTGCCCACGGGTTGGGAGAGAATCCACCGTACCGAGATGAGTCCGTAAAAGATTGCCGCCACTCCAGAACCGATCGCCAGCCAAAGCGCGTCATCGAGTGTCATCGAGAATCTCCGTTCGTTTTGTGTTTTTGGAGGAAGACTACATGGTGAATTTTTTCTTCAGGCGTCGCGGCACTCCCACGCCCTTCAATGAGCCGTACGCGGGCACGCCCTTGAGATACGGAGGATAATCCTCGCCTTGGATGAGCGGTACCAGGTAATTCCGGCAGGCTGCGGTGATGCCGAAACCGTCAGCGGAGATGTAGTTTGCGGGCAATTTTTTTTCGCGGTTCGCGACCGCCGCGAGAGGCGCCTCGCCGATGCTCCAGCGATAAGGTTTGGAGGACTTGCGGACGATGACCGGCATCACGGCATTCTTGCCTTTGACCGCGAATTCGACCGCCGCCTTGCCCACCGCATAGGCCTGTTCGACGTCGACTTTCGAGGCGATATGGCGGGCGGCGCGCTGCAGATAATCGGCGACGGCCCAGTGAAACTTGTAACCGAATGCTTCCTGGGTCATCGCAGCAACGACAGGACCCACTCCCCCCAACTGCGCATGGCCGAACGCGTCCTTGGTGCCGGCCTCGGCGAGAAACTTGCCTTGCGCGTCGCGCACTCCCTCGGACACGACGATCACGCAGAAGCCGTGACGATTGACGGTTTTCTGCACCTTGTCCAGGAACCGGGCGCGATCGAAGGTCACTTCGGGAAACAGGATGATGTGGGGAGCAACGGCGCCGCCGGACCGGGCGTCCGGATCACGAGCCAACCCGCTGGCCGCCGCCAACCAGCCGGCGTGCCGTCCCATGACTTCAAGAACGAACACCTTGGTGGACGTGCGCGCCATCGAGGCGACGTCGAGAGCGGCCTCGCGCGTCGACACCGCGATATACTTCGCCGCCGAGCCGAAGCCGGGGCAGCAGTCGGTGATGGGCAGATCGTTGTCGACCGTCTTCGGAATTCCGATACAGGTGATCGGAAATCCGAGTTGTGTGCCGATTTCGGACACCTTCTGCGCGGTATCCATGGAGTCGTTGCCCCCGTTGTAGAAAAAGTAACCGATGTCATGCGCTCGGAAAACCTCGATCAGGCGCTCGTATTCGGCGCGATTCTTGTCGATTCCGGAAAGTTTGTACCGGGCGGAACCGAAGGCGCCGCCGGGCGTATAGCGCAGGGCAGCAATGGCGGCGCTGGTTTCCTTGCTGGTATCGATCAGATCTTCCGTGAGAGCACCTAAGATTCCATCCCGTCCGGCATAGACTTTCGCTATGTGTTTCCGGTACTTACGAGCGGTTTCCAGCAGACCGCAAGCCGATGCGTTGATGACGGCGGTGACGCCGCCGGATTGTGCGTAGAACGCGTTTCTCGCCGTTGAAGTTGTCATAAGGCGCTTAAGATAACATGGGGCCGTTTGACGAAGAGCCGCTTGCAAAGGTACGGTAGCGCGGTTTTTGGAATAACGAGAATCATGCGTATAGTTCTGTTGGGGGCTCCTGGATCTGGCAAGGGCACGCAATCGCAGCTCTTGGTCAAGGCGTATGGCGTGCCGCAAATTTCCACCGGCGATCTACTGCGTTCCGCGGTCGCCGCCGCCACCGAATTGGGGGTGCGCGCCAAGGCCGCCATGGATGCCGGCAAATTAGTGGATGATGCGACGGTGTTCGGCATGATCCGGGAACGTTTGAGCCATGCGGATGCGGCCAAAGGATTCATTCTCGACGGGTTTCCGCGCAACATTGCTCAAGCCGATGCGCTCAAGGATATGCTCGGCGAGTTGGGTCGTCCGCTGCAGGCGGTGGTGCTGCTCAATTTGGATCTCGGGGTGCTCTTCAAGCGGCTCACCGGTCGGCGCAATTGTGAGATCTGCGGCCAGGTGTTCAACGTTTACACCTCGCCGCCGGACGCGGCCGCCCACCTTGCGAAGATGGGTCATCTGCCGCAACTGGTGCAGCGGCCCGATGACCGCGAAGAGGTCATCGGCAAGCGGCTCGAGGTCTACGATGCGCAGACCAAGCCGCTGATCGCCTACTACAGTGATGCGAAGCTCCTCCGAGTCGTGGACGCCGACGCCGGCATGGAAACGGTCTTCGCAAGCATAGGGCGAGCTGTCGGCTCTTAGTCGAGCGCGGCGAGAAGGTGAATGCCGATTTCGGCGTGACGCCATCCTCCGAGCGCGTGCGAGTCGCGCCTTCCTGCGGCGATGGCTTTGAGTTCTCCGCGTGGGGCCAGCAGCTCCGGGCTCACCTCGAGTTCCGCCGCGCGGCTGTCGACCACTTTGGAGAGCCTTTCGATAATGAGCTTCTGTTCAGGAGTGGGCCGCGCATCCTGCCCGGGCTTGAAGTCGTCGAGCGAGTTCATTGACGACTCTTTGAGAGCCTGCAGCACGCCCTCGGCGAAACCTTCATTGAAATTCGGCGGCAACACCTTGAGGGCGCTCAAGGCCGATCGCGATCCCGGGTTGGCCTGTGCCACCGCGAACAAGGCGGCGTCCGGGAGTATCCATGCTCTGGGCAGATCGCGTGCTCGTGCAGTTCGCTCGCGCCAGATGGCGAGGCTCCTGGCGCGGGCGCGCGGTTCGGGGGCGAGCTGTGCTATGCCCCGCAGCCGTTCCCAGATCAGCGTCGGGTCCGGGTCGTAGAGCAGAGGGCTTTGCAGCGCTTCACAATCCTCCGCCGCCCAATGCGCGCGCCCGAGCCGTTGCAGTTGCTCGCTCAAGCGGTCGAAAAGTTCGCCCAGGTACAGCACGTCATCCGCGGCATACTCGAGTTGCGCACGCGTCAGCGGCCTTTTCGACCAGTCGGTGCGGGTTTGACCCTTGGGGATGGTCACGTCCAGCAAGGTCTTGACGAGTTCGGCGTAGCCGATTTGGGGTTTCATGCCGACGCAGCCGGCGGCGATTTGGGTATCGAACACGGGGGAGATGATGCGCCGGGTGCTGAGATATACCGCTTCCAAATCTTGACGTGCCGAATGAATGATCTTCGGTGTTTGCAGCGTGGTCAACGCGGGCACCAACGGTTCGAGAATCCCCTCGGCCAGCGCGTCGATGCACCAGATTTGATCGAGAGCGGCCAACTGCAGGACGCACAGCTTGGGAAAAAAGGTGCGTTCGCGCAGGAATTCCGTGTCGACGCCGATCCTGGGCTGCGCCGCGATGTGTTCGCGCAGGCTCAAGATCTCGGAGTTTTTATCGACCCAAATCGCGTCGGGCATGCCTACGTTCCGCGTGTACAATTTGAACAATCGATTATGACTGAATGAATGATGCTGCGACTCTTAAAAGCATTTTGGGACATTGCTCTGTGGCGCAAGTCGCCGGCGCAGCTGCCGGCGTCGCTGTTCCTTCTGGGACTGTTGTCAGCGGCGGTGGCACTGTTGGAAGTCGTCGGCGCGCTGCTGCCGTCGAACCCTGACGATCGAATACTGACGCGCATAGTGCTCAGCGTGGGTTCGCCACTGGCCTTTGCGTGGGTGGTTCTGGCGGTGTCGCGTCATCGTCAACGTTTCTTACAGACCAGCAGTGCGCTGCTGGGTGTCGCCGTGCTCGCAGAACTCGTCCTCTACCCTCTCGGATCAGTGGTCAACATGATCGGCACCGATCGGCCCGCGGCCATTCCGTTCCTGCTGCTGTCATGCGTGGGTTTCATCTGGTATCTCCTTGCCTGCGCCAACATCTGGCGGGCTGCGCTCGATTCGGGTCTGGGCATCGGCATCGCCGTCAGCATCGGCTACGTCTTGCTTTCGTTCGCCCTGGACCAACAGTTGCTGCCGGACGCCTGACTCATGCATGTGCACATACTCGGGATTGCCGGTACCTTCATGGGTGGCGTGGCCGCCATCGCAAAAGCGGCGGGTCATCGCGTTACCGGGTCGGATCTCAACATTTATCCGCCGATGAGCACTCAGCTCAGCGAATTGGGGATAGAGTTCGTCGAAGGCTACGGTGCGGAACAGCTCGATATGAAACCCGACATGGTCGTCGTGGGCAATGCGTTGTCACGCGGCCGCCCGGTGGTCGAAGCCATGTTGGATCTTGGCCTGCCGTACACGTCGGGCCCGCTATGGCTCTCAGATCACGTGCTCAAGAACAAGCATGTACTGGCTGTTGCCGGAACGCATGGCAAGACCACCACGAGCAGCATGCTGGCGTGGATCCTGGAGGCCGCCGGCCTCAAGCCCGGCTTTCTGATCGGCGGAGTGCCCCAGAACTTCGCAGGCACTGCGCGGCTCGGCGAAGGCAATCACTTCGTGATCGAAGCGGACGAGTACGACACCGCGTTTTTCGACAAGCGGGCAAAGTTCGTGCATTACCGTCCGCGCACCGTGGTCCTGAACAATCTGGAATACGATCACGCGGACATTTACCCCGACGTAGCCGCCATCCGCCGCCAGTTCAACCAACTGCTCCGCACCGTGCCTGCCGCCGGCCGTCTGATCGTCAATGGCGACGATGCCGAACTCGACGCCACGCTGGCGATGGGATGTTGGACGCCACGCGAGACCTTCGGCGTGGGCGCGACTGCACAATGGTCCGCCTTCACCCGCGAGCGGGGCTCGGCCGAATTTGCCGTCCTAAAAGGAGGCGAGGAGGTGGCCCACGTCTCCTGGACGCTGCTCGGCCAACACAATGTGATGAATGCGCTGGCGGCGATCGCGGCTGCCGCTCATGTCGGGGTGACCCCCGCGGATTCCGCGCGCGCGCTTGGAGAATTCCGCGGCGTCAAGCGCCGGATGGAAGTGCGGGGTGTGATCGGGGGGGTCACCGTCTACGATGATTTCGCGCATCATCCGACCGCCATCGCCACGACTCTCGAAGGTTTGCGCGCGCGCGTCGGCACCGCCCGGATCGTGGCGGTGCTCGAACCGCGGTCGAACACCATGAAGCTCGGCGTCCATCGCGATCAGTTGGCGCCCGCGCTTGCGCTTGCCGACCGGGTATGGCTCCTGAACGCTCCTGACCTTGGGTGGGATCTGCCTGCCGCGCTTTCACCATTGGGCGCACGCGTCGGGTACACCGCGACGGTGGAGGCACTGGTTCGCGCCTTGGCGGATGAAGCCAAAGCCGGCGATCATGTGGTTCTGATGAGCAACGGCGGTTTCGGCGGGCTGCACGACAAGCTGCTCGCGGCGCTTCGGCGGCGAGGCGGCGCGCAGTGACCTCGCTCGCCTTGTTTCCGCTCAACATCGTGCTGTTTCCGGACGGGCCGCTGCCGCTGCGAATTTTCGAAACGCGTTATGTCGACATGGTGCGGTCGTGCATGCGCGAGGATCGCGGCTTCGGTGTGGTGCTCATTCGGGCGGGCAACGAGGTGGGCCCGGCCGATACGTTCGACGTGGGCACGATTGCGAAGATCACCGATTTCAATCAACTGCCTGACGGGCTGCTCGGACTGTCGTGCGTTGGCCGCGAGCGGTTTCGCATCCTCAGCAAGCGGGTCGCCAAGGACGGACTGAACCTCGCCGATGTCGAATTACTCCCTGCCGAGCCCAAGGTGCCGGTGCCGCCGCAGCATGCCCGCCTCGCCGAGCTGCTGGCGACGGTGCTGCCCCAGTTGGGCGAGGTCTACACCGACATGGAGATGTTTTTGGACGATGCTTCGTGGGTTTCACATCGGCTCGCGGAAATTCTCCCGCTCCCGCTGCCGCAGAAACAGGCGCTGCTCGAGCTTGGCGGTCCGCTCGAACGGTTGGATCTGTTGACGGCTATGGCCGGGAGCGAACCTCGGGATTCGGGCGCGAGCGAATGACATAAAAGCGGCGTAGTCCCAGACCCATGACGATGCTCCATGCGAGGACCAGCCAGCCGATGAACCCATCGAAGCGACTGAGCAAAAACCCGGCGGACGCGGAGCGCAGCGGCTGTGACAGTTCGTGCACGACCAGCATCACCCAAACCCATCCGGCGTGCAGACCCACACAGGCTGCAATGTTGCCGGTGACGACGCGGATGGTCCCGAGCACCACGCCGACTGCGAACAGACAGAGAAAAGCGTCCGCAATGGCCAGCGGATCGGCAAACAAATGCAAGGTGCCGGTCACCAGTGCGATGCCGCTGTAAGGGGTTACCTGCTCAGGCGGGATTTTGAAAGCAGCAAAGAAATGGGTCGCGGAATACAGCAGCGCCGTCAGGAAAATCGCCGCGGCGGTCCCCGACTCACGCTTGATCCCCGAGAGCATGGCGCCCCGTATGAAGGTCTCTTCGATGAATGCCACCGCCAAGCCGGAGAGCGCTTTGCCGAGAATGATTTTGGTCAATGTCTCCGGCGTCTGTGCCGAGGCGGCACCCCAATCCAGCAGCCGCAATTCGCTCATCAATCCGACCACCGCCGTCATGGTGGCGACGCCAAGCGCGAGGCCAAGCAGCATTTCGCGAATGAACCGTGGGCGCGCAAGCCCATACCCCAAGCTCGTGCGGTCCGCCACCCCCAGACGCCGTGCCGTCACGGAGAGGCCCACGAGCAACGCCAGCATCCCGATGCGCTCGCCGATTCGATGAAACGGGAAGCTGAAATACGGGTGCAACATCAGCCACGCGGGATAGGTCAAGGCCGCGATGCAGCCGAAGCCCAAGACGATCAACCCCAGAAACCACCCGAAGGTGCGCATGGCGTCGTCCTGGCAGCCCGCCTCAAGGCTCCTTGTGCAATCCGGGGAAGATGCGCTCCGCCGCCGCAATCGTGTCGTCGATGTCCTTGAGGGAATGCGCGGAGGACAAGAATCCCGCCTCGAACGCTGAAGGTGCCAGGTAGATCCCGGCGTCCAGCATGGCGTGAAAGAAGCGACGAAAGCGACCGACGTCGCTGGTCATGACCTGGGCAAAGGTGTCGACGTTCGGCTCGGCCGTGAAGAAGAAACCGAACATGCCGCAGACATGGTTGGTCGCCAAGGGAATGTCCGCGCGCGCCGCGGCTGCCTTGAGGCGGTGCATCAACTCATCGGTCCGGCTCGCCAGCCGGTCATGAAATCCGGGAACGCCGATCAGTTCCAATGTCTTCAGTCCGGCCGTCATGGCGACGGGATTTCCCGACAGGGTACCTGCTTGATAGACAGGTCCCAGGGGCGCCAGATGTTCCATGATATCGCGGCGGCCGCCGAAGGCGCCGACCGGCATGCCGCCGCCGATGATCTTGCCGAGCGTCGTGAGATCAGGGCGCACCCCGTACAGCGACTGCGCGCCGCCGAGCGCCACCCGAAAACCCGTCATGACTTCGTCGAAGATCAGCACCGCTCCGACGCGGTCACACTCCTCGCGGAGCGATTGCAGGAAGCCGGGCACGGGCGGAACGCAGTTCATGTTGCCGGCCACCGGTTCCACGATGACACAGGCGATGCGATCGCCGATCTCGGCAAAGGCCTGGCGCACCTGGGCCACGTCGTTGAAACTCAAGGTGACGGTATGTTCAGCCAAAGCTGCCGGCACGCCCGGCGAGGAGGGCACACCGAAGGTCAGCGCCCCCGATCCCGCCTTGATGAGCAAGGAGTCGGAGTGGCCGTGATAGCAGCCCTCGAATTTCACGATGGTGTCACGTCCGGTGAAGCCGCGCGCAAGACGAATTGCGCTCATGGTGGCTTCGGTGCCGGAGCTGACGAAGCGCACCAGCTCCACGGAGGGCATGAGCTCGATCACCCGCCGGGCGAGCGCGGTCTCGAGTTCGGTGGGGGCGCCGAAGGACAGGCCATCGGCAGCCACCGCCTGGACCGCCGCGATCACTTCCGGGTGTGCGTGACCCAAAATCATCGGACCCCAGGAGCCGACATAATCGATGAAGCGCCGACCGTCGGCCGCCGTGGCATACGCACCCGCGGCGCGCTTGAAGAAAACGGGCTCGCCGCCAACGCTGCGGAAGGCGCGCACCGGCGAATTGACGCCGCCGGGAATATATCGACAGGCCTCTTGGTACAGGCTCAACAAAGCTCTCCTAAACTCAAGGTGACTTCCAGACCGCCGTTCGACCGATTATGCGCCGCAGCAGAGCCGCCATGAGCCTTCATGACCTGAGACGTGATCGCGAGCCCAATGCCTTCGCCGCCGCTATCGCGATCGCGTGATTCGGCGACCCGGTAGAAGGGCTCGAATATACGCTCCAACTCGCCCGACGGCACCCCCGGGCCCTGATCGCGGATCACGATCGAGCGACCTACGCAGGCCACCTCCACCGCAACTCCGGCGGGACTATAACGCACGGCATTGCGCAGGACGTTCTCGATGGCGCTGGCGAGCAACTCCGGATTGCCATTGACCCGGGTCTTGGCCGCACCGACCAGCCGGACCTCGCAACCCTTGATCGCGCCCTCGAAGTTCGCGTCCTGAACCACCTGTTCCAGCACTTCGTCCAAATCGAATTCCTGCCGCTCGAAGGGCACATCCGCACCGTGCAAGCGGGCGAGCTTCAGTACCTGGCTGATGAGGCCGTCCAAGCGCTCGATTTCGCGCTCCAGACGCTCCAACTGCCTTGCGACGTCCCCGCCCGGATGTCGTGCCAGTCCCAAGGCGACCCGCATGCGCGCCAACGGCGAGCGTAATTCATGCGAGATATCGCGCAGCAGCTGCGTGATGGCGGCGCGATTGGCGCGAAGCTGGTCCGCCATGGCGTCAAAATCCCGCGCCAGGTCGGCGAGCTCGTCCTTGCGGTCTTCGAAGCCGGCGCTCACGCGAGGATGGTTCACGGCCAGGTCGAGCTTCTCCGCCGCGAGCATGCGGGCGCCCTCTTGAATGCGGCGGATCGGTGCGCTCAAGTGCTGGGCCAGCCACCAGCTGGCGAATGCACTCACCGCCAGCGCAATGCAGACGATCGTGATCGAGATGTTGGGGAGGGTCAGTGCACCGAAAACGCTCGGCCGCCGCGGCACCAGCAAGACGGTGTACGTGGCGCCGTCCGGGGCGACGATTTGCGGGGCATAGCGCGGTGCGCGGAAGTTGCCGGGCGGCGGCGGTTGCCCTTCGGTCACGAATTCCAAGCGCCGCTGCGCCGCCTCGGTGAGGTGTCTATCGAGGATGTCCCTGCCGTCCGGTCCGACGATGAAGATGTCGCGATCCGCGATGGCGTTGCGGTTGGCCTGCAACCAATCTTTCAGTGCGCCGATGCCATGCGTGCCCAAGACCTCCGATGCTTCGATTGCCAAATTCGGCCGGCGTTGCTGTTCCTGGGATTCATATTCGCGGGCGGCGACGGTGAAGGTGATGGCGACGCTGCCGCCGACGATGAGCGCCATCGCGATCCAGAACAAGACGAAGATGCGGACGAACAAGCTATGCATCACTCGCCCAAGTGAGCGTGTAACCGGAGCCGCGCACGTTCTTGATTTCGGGGTTCTTGCCCACCTCGAGATCGAGTTTGCGGCGCAGATTGCTGATGTGGGTGTCGATGCTGCGATCATAGGGCACGAGCTTGCGGCCTAGCGCCTGCTCGGTCATCGCCTCACGCGAGATCACCTGGCCGGCTGAGCGCATCAACAGCTCGAGGACACGAAATTCGGCGCCGGTGAGCTGCACCGGCGCATCGGCGACCTTCACCTGGTGAGTGCCGGTGTTGAGCACGATACGTCCCACGATGAGTTCATCGGGGGCGCTCAACCGGCCGCTGCGATTGCTGGCGCGCCGCAGGATGGCACGCATTCGTGCCACCAGCTCGCGCGGGTTGAACGGTTTGCTCAGGTAATCGTCGGCGCCGAGTTCGAGGCCGACGATCCGGTCGACGTCATCGCCGCGCGCAGTCAGCATCAGGATCGGGGTGTTGTAAGACGCTCCAAGCTTGCGCAGGACGTCGAAGCCGCCGACCGAGGGCAGCATGACGTCCAGGATCAGCAATTGGAATTCGCTTATTTTGAGCTCGGCGAGCGCATCACCGCCGTCGTGGACGCTCTTGACGTCGAAGTGCTCAGCCTCCAGATATTCGGTGAGCATTTGACACAATTCGCGGTCGTCATCCACGAGCAGCACGCGTGCATCGCCGGGCGACGGAGATTCCAAGAGATTGACGGCAGACGTAGTGATGGGGGGTGTACTCATGGGGTGAAGTCTAAGGGGTGCGGGTCCGGCTATTGCTGCATGTTGACACTTCTTTGCACGTGTGCGTGTGCTCCCTGACGGCCATCGCCCGTTGTTAGCCTTAAGATTCTGGTCTTTGGTTCTCGAACTCTCTTGGAGCACGATAATGATAGCGAAACAGAAACTGCTGGCGATGCTTCTCGCGACGGGTGGCGCTGTGGTCGCGGCCGGCGCGGGCTTCTCCATTGCCAGCGCGCAGGACGCGCAGGATGCAACTTCGAACGGCACGCCGACCGTGCCTTCCACCGGGCGTCACTGGCATCATGGTCGCTGGGGCATGATGCACCTTTACAGCAAGCTCGGCCTCACCACCGAGCAGCAAGCGTCGATCAAGGCGATATTCGCCGCGGCCAAGCCGTCGATGCAATCGCTGCGTCAGCAGATGCAGGCCAACCACCAGAAGCTCGAGTCGGTCACGCCGGACGATGCGAATTATTCCACGGTGGTGAGCGAAGTGGCCCAGACCAATGCCACACTGGCGTCGCAACGCACTACGGAGGCTTCCCAGCTGAATGCGCAAATCTATGCCCTCCTGACCCCGACCCAAAAGACCCAGCTGGCAACGTTGAAGGCGCAGTGGGCGGCCAAGGCGGCGGCATGGAAGGCGGCGCACACCAGCTCTTGAGACAGGCTCCGGTTCAAGGCCGGCTGCTAGCGTTGGATCGCTGTGATTCCCGATCGATGGAGCAGCTCGATGACGCTGTCGGGACCGACCAGGTGGCCGGTCCCGACGATGACCAAATAGTTCTTGTCGGCGTTCAGCAATGCTTCGATCTTGGGGAGCCACTTGCGATTGCGCGCAACGAGCAGCGACTGGTAGAGAGCCGGATCGTCACCGAACTCTGATTTCATTTCGCGGGTGAACCAGGCGGTGTCGCCATGCTGCCAGGCGCGCACCATGGCATTCACCTCCTGCGGCAATTCACGTGCTTCGGAGAGGCTCGAGACCAGATAGTCCGACTGCTCGTCGAGGGACAGGCCTTGGAACAATCCGATCTGGTCTTGCACCGTCTCGAGGCCAGCGATGCTCTTGTGATCGTGTTGTGCGCGGTCCAGGAAGTACATCTCGACACCCGACTGGGCCGCGAAGCCCAGCTGGGAGAGCTGCGCTTGAGAAATCGCCTCAGCGGCAAACCAGGGTGCGAATTGATCGAACTGGGCAAGGTCGACCCCCGCCGCGCCGGCCAGTTGGCTGGCTTTTTCATAGCGCTCACGGCCCATGACTTCCCGCAATGTCGTGGAATCCGGCAGCATGGCCCCGGCGAGCAATGCCGACTGCAGCGCCGTCGCGTCCACGTCAGCCAGGTTGATCTCCATGACCAGGCCGTCGGAGCGCGAGTAGGCGTCGAGGACCTCGGGCGCCAAGGGATAGTCCCCCGGTCGCAGCACATGGATCGAGCCCAGCAGAAACACCGTATTATGTTTACCGGTGAGCTCCCACAACGAGTGGTGTTCCGTCGCAGCTCCGCAGCATAGGCTGAGACTGAGTCCGCATAGCAGCAGCCCGGCCGCCCAGCGTCGCGCCGCTGCGCCGCGCGCGGCTGGAAGGACCGGCGCCACGCCGCGTCCCGTCAACTGGCGGAGGCCTGGCGCGCCCGGACGGGCAATGTCCAGCGAACCTCGGTCTCGAGCAGACCGTCATCATGCAGCACGAGCCGCCGGTATGCCGGTGGGCTGCCGTCGAGCGCGTAGCGCTCGCTGTGCGGCAGGAATTGCGCGCAGGTGGACGGCGTTCCAAGCAGCCTAACGCCGTTACGCTCGCCGTCGTACGCTTGGTGGACGTGCCCCCAGATGACCCCACGGACGTGGGGGTGCACGTCGATCACGCGCCAGAAGTCCTCAGAATTCGCAAGTCCAATGGCATCCAACCAGCGACTGCCCATGAGGATGGGATGGTGGTGCAGGCTCACCAGGGTAGGCGCCCCGGAAGCGTTGAGCGCCGTATCCAGCCGGGTGAGCTCCTCGAGCCCCAAGCGCCCGCCCACATGCCCCGGGTCGCAACTGTTCAACATGACGATCTGCCATGCGCCGAGCGCGTGCGTGCCGCAGAAGGCAAAAGGCGGTTCTTCGAGCGAAATTTGCATCACATCGACTTCGTCGTGATTGCCGGGAATGCACAGCACCGGCGTATTCAGATTGCCGAGGATGCTCTTGAAGCGCAGGTAGCCCGACGGATCGTCCTGGACCAAATCACCGGTGACCAAGACGGCCGCGTACTCTGTGCCGCCGGCAAAGGCATCGTCCAGCACATTGCGCAGGCTTGAATCGGTCTCAACGCCGCGCAAATGGCCGCTCGCGTTACCATAAAGATGCGGATCGGTGATTTGGAGAATGTGCATCACGGGTACTCTAGCAAAGCACTTTTCACGCTTCGGTGATCCAGGTCGGATAGTGTGACAGGTGCGTGACCGGCGCGTTCGGGGCGGCTATTTTCTTTCTGATCGTGCGCATGTCTGTTGCTGGCGACGCTCGCATCGGAGACAATAAGCGGTCGAAATCTTATAAGAGCAATTCATGCCTACCCGACGACAACTTGCCAATGCGATTCGCGCTCTTTCCATGGACGCGGTCCAAAAAGCCAATTCTGGTCATCCCGGCGCACCGATGGGTATGGCCGATATTGCCGAGGTCCTGTGGCGGGACGTTCTTAAGTTCAATCCCGGAAACCCCAATTGGTTCGACCGCGACAGGTTCGTCCTATCCAACGGGCACGCCTCCATGCTGCTTTACTCGGTTCTTCATTTGACAGGCTATCCGCTGTCGATGGAGGAGATCAAGAACTTCCGGCAGTTCGGTTCCAAAACCGCCGGTCACCCGGAACGGGAGACTCACCTTGGCATCGAGACCACCACCGGCCCGCTGGGCCAGGGAGTCGCGAATGCGGTGGGCATGGCGCTTGCCGAGCGTGCGCTGGCTGCGACGTTCAATCGTCCGGGCCATACCATCATCGATCATCATACCTACGTGTTCTTGGGCGACGGCTGCATGATGGAAGGCGTTTCGCACGAAGTGGCTTCCTTCGCCGGTACCCAGAAACTGGGCAAGCTCATCCTCGTGTACGACGACAACGGCATATCCATCGACGGGAAAGTGACCGGATGGTTCGCTGATGACACGGCGCTGCGCTTCGAGGCCTACGGATGGCACGTGCAACGTGGCATCGATGGTCACGATAGCGCAGCGATCTCGGCGGCGCTGGCGGCGGCGCGCGCCGCAACCGATCGGCCATCCTTGATCTGCGCGAAGACGGTGATCGGCTGGGGCGCACCCAACAAACAGGGCAGTCACTCGATGCATGGCGAGGCGGTCGGTGAGGCGGAGATCGCGGCAGCGCGCGCCCATCTCGGCTGGAGTTCGCCGCCGTTCGAAATTCCCGCCGAGATCCGCTCGGCGTGGGACATGCGCGAGAAGGGCGCCCGAGCCGAACAGGAATGGCGTGCACGATTCGCATCCTATAAGAGCGAGTTTCCGGCGCTCGCCGCGGAACTCGAGCGGCGGATAGCCGGTGATCTGCCGGGCGGCTTCGCGGATCTCGTGACCGCGTACATCGGGCGCACGCAAGCTGAGGCCAAGTCGCTGGCTACCCGTCAGTCCTCACAGGCAGCGCTCAATGCGTTCGGTCCGGCACTGCCCGAGCTGCTCGGAGGATCAGCCGATCTGACGCCTTCGAACGGCACGCTGCGCAAGGAGTCGGTGACGCTCACGCCGGAGGCTCCCGGCGGAAATTATCTGCACTACGGCGTGCGCGAGTTCGGCATGTCGGCCATCATGAACGGCGTGGCGGGTCATGGCGGGTTCATTCCCTACGGAGGGACCTTCCTGACTTTTTCCGACTACGCGCGCAATGCCGTGCGGATGGCGGCTCTGATGCACCTGAGGGTGATTTTCGTCTACACCCACGATTCCATCGGTTTGGGCGAAGACGGCCCGACTCATCAGCCCATCGAGCATGTGGCGAGCCTGCGCCTCATTCCGCACCTCGACCTGTGGCGCCCCTGCGATGCGGTCGAGACGGCCACTGCCTGGGGGGCGGCCATCGAGAACCGGGACGGACCCACGGCCCTGATCTTTTCGCGCCAGGGTTTGGCGCACGAAGAGCGCAACGCGGCGCAACTCGCCGCGATCAAGCGGGGTGGCTACGTGCTCATCGACGGAGGTGCCACGCCTGAGGCCATCGTGATCGCCACGGGTTCCGAGGTCGGCATTGCCGCCGAAGCGGTACGCAGCGCGACGGCTGCAGGTCGCAAGGTGCGACTCGTGTCCATGCCGAGCGTGACCACATTCGCGCGGCAGGACGAGGCCTACAGGGCGCAAGTACTGCCGCCGTCAGTGACTCGGCGCGTTGCCGTCGAGGCGGGCTCCACCGCTCCCTGGTATCAATACGTGGGACTCGGCGGTGAGGTTGTGGGCATCGATCACTTCGGTGCATCGGCGCCCGCTAAGGAGCTGTTCAAGGCGTACGGTTTCACGGCCGAGCATGTGCTGAAGGCGATCGATAAAGTTTTTGCAAAATAGGTATTGGACAGGCGGGAATCTTAGAGAGGCGGGAAGATGGCTATCAAAGTTGGCATCAATGGATACGGGCGAATCGGCCGGAATGTACTCCGCGCCTTGTACGAGGGCAAGCAACGCGAGGAGATCGAGATCGTTGCGATCAACGATCTGGGGGATGCGAAAACCAATGCGCATCTGACGCGCTTCGACACGGTGCACGGCCGTTTCCGTGGCGACGTGGAAGTCGACGGCGACTCCATGGTGGTCAATGGCGACAGGATCCGGGTGGTCGCGCAACGGGATCCGGCGAAGCTGCCGTGGGGCGAGCTCGGCGTCGAATTCGTGCTCGAGTGCACCGGTCTGTTCACCAGCAAGGCCAAGGCGTCGGCGCACATCGCGGCCGGCGCGAGCAAGGTGGTGATCTCCGCGCCCGGCGGTGAAGACGTCGATGCCACCATTGTGTACGGCGTCAATCACCACGTGCTGAAGTCCAGCTTCAGCGTGATATCGAACGCCTCTTGCACCACCAATTGCCTGGCGCCGCTCGCCAAGGTGCTGCACGACGAGATCGGCATTCTGTCCGGGGTCATGAATACCATTCACTCGTATACCAACGATCAGGTGTTGACCGACGTGTACCACTCGGATCTTCGCCGTGCGCGCTCCGCGACCATGTCGATGATTCCCACCAAGACGGGCGCCGCTGCGGCCGTCGGGCTGGTACTCCCTGAACTCAAGGGCAAGATCGACGGTTTCGCCGTACGAGTACCGACCATCAACGTGTCCTTGGTGGATCTATCCTTCAACGCGGCCCGCAATACGTCCATCGAAGAGATCAATGCGGCCGTCAAGAAGGCGTCGCTGGGCGACCTGAAGGGAGTGCTCGCCTACAACGACGGTCCGCTCGTGTCGATGGACTTCAATCACGACCCGGCGTCATCGACCTACGACGCGACGCTCACGAAGGTCATCCAGGGAACCATGGTCAAAGTCTGTTCCTGGTACGACAATGAATGGGGCTTCTCCAACCGAATGCTCGACACCACGCTCGCGTGGTCGAAGGCGCGCTAGGAGCCTCATGGCTCCGGGGGTGTGATATGAAAGTGAACAAGATGTCGAGCCTCGATATGGCCGGAAAACGCGTCTTGATCCGCGAGGATCTGAACGTGCCGATCAAGGACGGCGTCGTGACCAGCGATGCGCGGATACGCGCCGCCGTTCCCACCATCCAGGCGGCCCTCAATGCGAAGGCCCACGTGCTGGTGATGTCGCACCTCGGGCGGCCCACCGAGGGCGAGTTCTCGGAAGAGTTTTCGCTGGCCCCGGTGGCAAAGAGGTTGACGCAGCTTCTGGGGGTGCCGGTCGCCTTGAAGCGCGACTGGCTGGATGGTGTGTCGATCGGAGCCGGTGAAGTGGTGCTCTTGGAGAATGTGCGCTTCAACAAGGGCGAGAAGAAGGATTCGGACGAACTCGCGCGCAAAATGGCGGCACTCTGCGATATCTTCGTGATGGATGCGTTCGGCACGGCCCACCGCGCCGAGGCCAGCACTCATGGTGTGGCCAAGTATGCCAAGGTGGCCTGCGCTGGTCCGCTTCTGGTCAGCGAATTGACGGCGCTGGAAACCGCCCTGGAGAAACCGGCGCGCCCCTTGCTGGCGATCGTCGCCGGTTCCAAGGTCTCGACAAAGCTTACGGTGCTCGAATCGCTGCTCGCGAAGTGCGATCAACTCATCGTGGGCGGCGGCATCACCAACACCTTTCTCGCCGCGCTGGGCTTCAACGTCGGCAAGTCGCTGCATGAGCCGGACATGGTGGACATCTGCAAACGTCTGCTCGCGCAGTCGAAGGAACGCGGCATCGTGATTCCGATGCCGACCGATGTGGTGGTGGCCACCGAGTTCTCCGCCAAGGCTGAAGCCGACGTGAAGGCGGTATCGGCGGTGTCGCCCAACGAGATGATTTTGGATATCGGTCCGGACTCGGCCGAGGAGATGGCGAAGCTCATCGCCACCGCGGGCACCGTGCTATGGAATGGGCCGGTGGGCGTGTTCGAGTTCGAGCAATTCGGCGAGGGAACGCGCACCCTGGCGAACGCCATCGCACGAGCCAAGGCGTTTTCCCTGGCCGGGGGCGGCGATACGCTGGCGGCAATCGAGAAATACGGAATCGAGGACAGCATCTCGTACATTTCCACCGGCGGGGGCGCGTTCCTCGAGTTCGTCGAGGGCAAGAAGCTTCCGGCCGTCGATATTCTCGAGCGGCGCGCAGCGTAGGCTACAACCGGCCTACGCCTGAGGACGCGAAGCGCATGAACCAGGAGTTTCGCGGCACCGACCGCTACATTGCGACCGAAGAGCTGATGGCGGCGGTCAAAGCCGCGATGGTGCTGTCGCGCCCGCTGCTCATCAAGGGTGAACCCGGCACCGGCAAGACGCTGCTCGCGGCCGAGATCGCACGTGCCATGTCGAAGCCGCTCTTCGAGTGGCACATCAAGTCGACCACGAAGGCGCAGCAGGGATTGTATGAATACGATGCCGTTTCCCGGCTGCGCGATTCCCAGCTCGGCGACCCCCGGGTCAAGGACATCGGTAATTACATCCTCAAGGGCACACTTTGGGAAGCCTTCGACTGCGACGTTCAGCCGGTGTTGCTGATCGACGAGATCGACAAGGCCGACATCGAATTTCCCAACGATCTGCTGCGCGAACTCGACCGGATGGAGTTCTACGTCTACGAGACACGGACGACCGTGCAGGCGAAACACCGTCCGCTCATCATCATCACGAGCAACAATGAGAAGGAACTTCCCGACGCGTTCCTGCGGCGCTGCTTCTTCCACTTCATCCGCTTTCCCGACGAGGCGACGATGCGCCAGATCGTCGACGTGCACTTTCCGGATTTGAAGCGCGAGCTGCTGCACGAGGCGTTGACCACGTTTTTCAAGATCCGCGAGACGCCCGGACTGAAGAAGAAGCCGACCACCTCGGAATTCCTGGACTGGATCAAGCTGCTCGTTGCCGACGACATACCTGCCGAGGTCTTGCGCAGCGACGATGCCAAGAAGTTGATCCCGCCGTTGTATGGGGCGCTGTTGAAGAACGAACAGGACGTGCATTTGTTCGAGCAGCTGCTCTTTCTGAACCGCCGGAATGCTCGTTAGATTTTTTCTGCTGCTGAAGAGCGCCGGCGTTCCGGTATCGATCACCGAGTTGCTGACCCTGCTGGAAGCGCTGCGCGCGAATCTGAGCGACGGCAGCGCCCAAGGGTTCTATTTCCTGGCGCGCACCTGCCTGGTGAAGGATGAGCGGCATTACGATCGCTTCGACCGGGCTTTCGCGGCGCACTTCAAGGGTGCGGAGGATCTGTTCGCCTTGTTGCAGCGGGAGCTGCCGCAGGATTGGCTGGCCAAGCTGTCGATGAGCACATTGAGCGCAGACGAGAAGGCGGCGGTCGAAGCGCTGGGGGGATGGGACAAGTTGATGGAGACGTTGAAGCAGCGCCTCGAGGAGCAGAAGGAAAGACACCAGGGGGGCAGCAAGTGGATCGGTACGGCAGGCACCTCGCCGTTCGGCGCCCATGGCTACAACCCGGAAGGCGTGCGCATCGGCCAGGACAAATCCCATCATCGCCGGGCCGTGAAGGTCTGGGATCGGCGCGAATTCGCAAACCTGGATGATGGGGTGGAGCTCGGCACGCGGAACTTGAAGGTGGCTTTGCGCAGGCTGCGGCGTTTCGCGCGCCGCGGCGCGGCGACCGAATTTGCCTTGAGCGACACGATCGATGCGACGGCACGGTCCGGCGGCTGGCTCGACATCAAGATGGTCGCCGAGCGGCACAATGTCGTGAAAGTGCTGCTGTTGCTCGATGTGGGCGGTTCGATGGACGACCATGTCAAAGCATGCGAGGAACTGTTTTCAGCCGCACGCAGCGAATTCAAGCATCTTGAATCCTTTTATTTCCATAATTGCCCCTATGAGGCGCTGTGGCGGAATGCGAACCGGCGCTTCAGCGAGCATGTCGACACGGTTCAGGTGCTCCGGACGTACGCCTCGGACTACAAGCTCATTCTGGTCGGCGACGCGACCATGAGCCCCTACGAAATCAGCCAAGCCGGCGGCAGCGTGGAACATTGGAATGCCGAGCCCGGCAGTGTGTGGCTCAAGCGCCTGACGAAAAGCTACCCCAAGTTTGCATGGATCAATCCCCAGCCGCAGGCCGGTTGGGGCTACACCCACTCCATCAAAATGATCGGCGAATTGTTGGAAGGGCGGATGTACCCGCTTACCTTGAGCGGATTGGATGACGCAATAGACGCTTTGAGCTGAGAACCGGTGGCATACTGGGGCCAGGCTGCAAAGCCACTGCAAGGGATGTCTAGTGGATCAGGAAACTCGCAACCTGGGCCTGGTACTCACGGGCGGCGGCGCACGCGCGGCCTACCAGGTCGGAGTTCTCAAGGCCATCGGTGAGTTGTTGCCGCGCGGCGCGGCCTGCCCTTTTCCCGTCATCACCGGCACCTCCGCCGGAGCCGTCAGCGCGATCGCCCTGGCCTCCGATCCGGCGCATTTCCGGCATGCGGTGGCTTCGATCGAGCGGGTCTGGCGTGAGTTCCGGGTGCACCATGTGTTCAAGGCCGATCCGGTCAGCGTATTGCGTTCCGGGCTGCACTGGATGCTTGCGCTGCTCACGGGCGGCTGGCTCGTTCACCCGCCGAAGTCCTTGTTCGACAATGCGCCGCTCTGGGATCTCCTGCGCAGGAAATTGAATTTCGACGGCATCCCCCGCGGACTCTACAAGCGGCATCTGGAAGCCATCGGCATTTGCGCAACCAGCTACGGGGATGCCGATTCGATGACGTTCTATGCGTGTGCCTCCGCCATCGATCCCTGGCAACGCGCGTTTCGCAAAGGCGCACGGGTGCAGCTGACCTTGGATCACCTGATGGCAAGCGTCGCGATCCCCTTCCTGTTCCGACCCATCTTCGTGCATGACCAATACTATGGCGACGGCGCGATGCGCCAGACGTCACCCCTGAGTCCCGCATTCCAGCTCGGTGCGAACCGGTTGCTGGTCATCGGCGTCGGCGATACCGACACGAGCTTGAGTCCCGGTAACCCGAAGACCGAACCCAGTTTCGGTCAAATGTTCGGCTTCATGCTCGATTCGCTCTTCATGGATCAGCTGCATTCGGATCTGGAGCGGATCGCACTCTACAATCGAAGCGCGGCGGGCCCATCGGTGGATGCCCTGGTGATTACTCCTTCGAAGGATCTGTCGGAAATCGCGCGGCGGCATCGGCATGAGCTGCCGGGCAGTCTGCGTGCGCTGCTGCGGACGCTGGGTGCCAACAACACCGCGGGCACGCAATTACTCAGCTATCTTCTGTTCGAGCGCGGCTATACACGCGAGCTCATTGCCTTGGGGTTGTCCGACGCGCGCGCGCGCGCCGGCGAGATCTCCGAGTTCCTCGCGCTGCCGCCGGCCGATCAGCGTTTTTCGAGGGAGTCG
>Ga0209208_10001100_pt1 | contig 37638 bp, 44 predicted proteins | sample S1TSphfallax_3_FD_187694 | JGI IMG/M metagenome (GOLD analysis project Ga0209208, IMG submission 187694) | Host-associated microbial communities from peat moss isolated from Minnesota, USA - S1T2_Fd - Sphagnum fallax MG (SPAdes) (version 2) | ecosystem: Host-associated > Plants > Peat moss >...
TCGATCTCGATCGCGAGCAGCGCCTCTTGGATCTTGCGCGCGATCGTCACTTGGTCGCTCAAGAACAGCCGGCGCGCGAGCTGCTGCGTGATCGTCGAGGCGCCTTGGATCGGTTCGTGGCGCCAGTCGGCCCACGCCGCCCGCACGATGCCGCCGAAATCAACGCCGTGATGGTGATAGAAATTGCGATCTTCGGTCGCGATGAACGCCTCGCGCACCATGATCGGGATCTTGTCGATCGAGACCCAGGTCCGGTTCTCGGTATAGAAATTCGCGAGCAGCGTCCCGTCGCGGCCGAAGACCTGCGTCGCGCGCGACGGCTGGTAATCGGCCATCCGGTTGATGTCGGGCAGATTCTTCGAGTACGAGGTGATCAGGCCGGCGACGATCCCGGCGAAGAGCAAGACGCCGAACCCGACGAGGATCGCGAGCGTGCGCAGCGCCGAGCGCGCGCGCCCGCCGCCGCCGCCCCCGGGCAAGCTCTTGCGTTTGCGTTTGCGCCGCGCGGGGGAGCGCACGCCGATCGCCATCGGCTACGGAGCCGCCTTCGAGAGCACGCCGTTGATGAAGCGGCCCGAGTCCTCGGTCGAAAACTTTTTCGCCAGCTCGACGGCTTCGTTGATCACGACCGGCCGCGGCGTCTCCGAACGGTGGCGCAACTCGAAGACGCTCATCCGCAGCACGATGCGGTCGATCGTCGGTAACCGGTCGAGCGTCCAGCCCTCGAGCAGCGGCGCGATGACCTCGTCGCTTTCGTCGGCGTGATCGAGCGTGCCGAGCACGAGATCGCGCACGAAGCTGCGCGTCTCGGGGCTCCCCGCCGCGCCGACCGTTTCGTCGATCATCTCGGCCGGTTCTTTGTGCCCGACCTCGGCGCCGTAGAGCGCTTGCAGCGCGAGTTCGCGCGCGTGCCGTCGTGAGGGCATCGATTACACGGGGAGCGCGTGGCGGCCGGGCATGAAATCGGTCTTGAGCCATTCGACGCCGACGCCCGCGGCGCGAAACGCCGGATCGCGCAGCACGTCGCGACAGAAGTCGATCGTCGTTTTCACCCCTTCGATACGCGTTTCGGAGAGCGCGCGTTCCATCCGCGCGATCGCGGCTTCGCGCGTCGCGCCGTGCGCGATGATCTTGGCGATCATCGAATCGTAGTACGGCGGGATGGCCGCGCCGCCGTAGACGTGCGTATCGACGCGCACCCCCGGTCCGCCTGGGAATTCGACCCGTCCGAGCGTGCCCGCGGCGGGGGCGAAATTCTGCTCCGGATCTTCGGCGTTGACGCGTACTTCGATCGCGTGGCCGGTCGGATGCAGCTCGGCTTGCGTGACGGTGAGCGGTTCGCCCGCCGCGATGCGGATTTGCTCTTTGACCAGATCGACGCCGTAGACCATCTCGGTGACCGGATGCTCGACTTGGATGCGCGTGTTCATCTCCATGAAGTACACCTGCTCACCCGAGACCAGGAACTCCAGCGTTCCGGCGTTGGTGTAGTTCACCGCGCGGCAGGCCGCGATCGCGGTCGCGTGGAGGCTTTCGCGGACCGTGTCCGGCAGCACCGGCGCGGGCGCCTCTTCGATCAACTTCTGATGCGAAGGCTTTTGGATCGAGCAGTCGCGCTCGCCGAGATGCACGATGTTGCCATGCTCGTCGCCGAGCACTTGGACTTCGATATGCCGCGGCTCGATGATCAGCTTCTCGACGTACATGCGGCCGTCTTTGAACGAGGCCTCCGCCTCCGCTTGCGCGGTCGCAAACGCGGTCTCCAGTTCGCCCGGGTCGTAGACCGCGCGCATCCCCTTGCCGCCGCCGCCCGCCGTCGCCTTGAGCAACACCGGATAGCCGATCTTCTTGATGACCGCGCGGGCGTCGTCGACCGAGGCGACGATGTCGCTGCCCGGCGTCGTCGGCACGCCGGCTTCCGCCATCAAGCGCCGCGCCGTCGCCTTGTCGCCCATCGAGCTAATCACGCTCGGCGTCGGGCCGATGAACACGAGCCCGTGATCGCGCGCGATCTCCGCAAAACGCGCGTTCTCGGCCAAGAACCCGTACCCCGGATGGATCGCATCCGCGCCCGAGATCAGCGCCGCCGAGATGATGTTCGGAATATTCAAATACGACCGCACGACCGGCCCCGGCCCCACGCAATACGCCTCATCCGCAAACCGCACGTGCTGCGACTGCCGATCCGCCTCACTAAAGATCGCGACCGTCTGCACGCCAAGCTCGTGCGCCGCCCGATTGATCCGCAACGCGATCTCGCCACGATTGGCGATCAAGACTTTCTTAAACATGTTTCACGGCGCTCCGCCCTCGGCTGCGCGCCCCCCAAGCGTTGCTTGGGTCCCCCGGTCCGACCTCGCAACAACATCCAGATGATTCGAGCCGGCTTCCGCGCTCGGTCCGGCACCAATGTATTCTCATTACCGTTCGATCGCAAAGAGGGGCTGACCGTATTCGACGGGTTGGCCGTCGGTGACGAAGACGGCGGCGAGGGTGCCGGTGCCGTGGGAACGGACCGGGTTGCGGATGCCGAGGGTTTCGACGAAGGCGAGATCGCGATCGCCTTCGAGGCGCTGGCCCTCGACGGCCGGCGGACGCATGAAGCGCACGATACCGACGACGTCGCTGGTGAGCACCTCGGGCGGGCTGCCTTTTGCCGGGGCCGTGGGCTCGGCGGCGCTATCCGGCGCCGGCGGCGCCGCGGCCGGAGCCGCGCGGCGGAACTCCAACTCGAAATCGTCCTCGTGGACGGTCAGGCGGACGAGCGCTGCGTCCCGAAATGCTTCCGCGAGCGGCCGGACGCGCCTCGCGATCGTCTCATCGAACATCGGGGTCCAAGGGTTCGCGGACCCCGCGGACCCTCCCGCTCCAGGCCCAAAGCCGGAGAGTCCATGCCCGCCGCCAATCCCCACACCATGCTGCTGGGCACCCGTACGACCGCGCTCTACGTCGGCCACGATCGCGTCTTGGCAAAAACCGCCTCCGGGCTCAAGATGTTTCTCGACGCGCGGGATCGCTCGATCGCGCCCCATATCATGCTCGACGGCGTGTGGGAAGAGAGCACGGAAGCCGTTCTCCGCAAACTCGTGAAGCCCGGAATGTGCGTCCTGGAAATCGGGGCAAATGTCGGTTATTTCACGCTCGTGCTGGCCCAGCTCGTCGGCGCTGCCGGACGCGTCGCGGCGTTCGAGGCCGACCCCGAGCTCGCGCAGATCGTACGCGACAACATCGAGATGAACGGCTTTCACCGCCACGCCGCCGTTCACGCGCAAGCCATAGCGGACGGAGCTGCGGAGGAACTCACCTTCTACCGCGCGATCCGCCACCGCGGGAACGGCTCGCTGCTGGCTATCGAACAGACACCGCACAATCCGGAAGGTGAGCGCGAAGCGATCGTGGTGCCCGCGACGACGATCGACGCATTCGCGCGGTCGGCCGGGATCACGCCCGCCGCGATCAAGATCGACGCCGAAGGTGCCGAACCCGCCATCCTGCGCGGCGCGGCCCACACCCTCGCCGAGCCTGCATTGCGGGTCCTGATGTTGGAATTCTCGCCGGCCTTCGTGCGCGCGGCCGGCGCGGATCCGCGCGCCTATCTGGAATCGATCGAACGCAACGGCTTTCGACTCTCGCTCATCGAGCATCGCAAGCGCCGGATGCGACCGGCGACCATCGAGGGCTTACTGGGTATGGACCTGATCGAAATCGTCGCTCTCCGGGACTGAACCCGAAAAACTGTCGCTTTCCGGTATTCCGTCCGATAGAATACCAAGAACGATGGCGATAGTTGAGCATGCCGCGAACGCTGACGCGAGCGCCGGGACGTCCACGCTCGTGCTCGTGTATCCGCACGGATTTCCGGTCCCAGACGATGTTTGCATCGCGCTCGCCGGGGCGGGCATCCCTCACCGCGCGGCGAGTTTCCCCTACGAGGCCGAACACGACGAACGCAGCCACGTCGTCTATCTGATCGACCTGCCGCGCCTCCAGACGCTCGGGAAGCGCCATGTGATCGAGCATGCGCTGATGCTCATCAAACTCGGCCAGGATGCAACGACGGTCGTGATCGCACCGCCGGGCGATCCCGACGTGGCGTGGCTCGCGACCAACCCCAACGTCGGCGGCTGGCTCTCCTCGCTCGATCCCGCGGCCGTGGTCGCGACCGTCCGCAACGCCGGAGCCGTGCTGCAACTCGAGGCCCAGACGCACCGCTTGCGAGCCAGGGCGGATGCCCGGGCCGCGGAAACCGAGCATTTGCTGCGAATCGGCGTCGCGCTCTCGGCCGAACGCGACATCACGAAGCTCCAGCAAACGATCGTCCGCAGCGCTCGCGAACTCACCCAGGCCGACGGCGGCTCACTCTTCCTGCTCGAAAACGACCCCGAGACGGGCGAGCGCAAACTCCGCTTTGCGGTGGCCCAGACCGGACCGGGCGACGCGGGGACCTATTTCGGCGCGATGTTACCGCTCTCGCGCGCCTCGATCTCGGGCTACGTCGCGCTGACCGGTGACGTTTTGCGCATCGCTGATGCCTACGAGATCGGCGATGCGAACGAGTACCGTTTCAACGCGACGTTCGACCAGAAGAACAACTATCGCACGAAGTCCGTCTGCTGCGTGCCGATGCGCGATCACACGGGCGACGTCGTCGGTTCGATCATGCTGATCAACCGCAAGCCGGACTTCGAGCTGCTGCTCGAATCGCCGGAGCATACCGAGATGGTCGTGGAGCCGTTCGAGCCGCACGACGAGCGCGTGCTGCTCTCGCTCGCCTCGCAAGCCGGCGTCGCGCTCGAAAACAAAGCGCTGCTCGAATCGATCCAGGATCTCTTCGAGCAGTTCGTACGGGCCTCGGTCAAGGCGATCGAAGTCCGCGACAAATCGACCCAAGGCCACTCGTCGCGTGTCGCGGAGCTGACGGTCTTGCAGGCCGAGACGCTCAACCGCGTCGAGACGGGCCCGTTCGCCGGCGTGCGTTTCGACGCCGATCAACTGCGCGAGATGCGCTACGCCTCGCTGTTGCACGATTTCGGCAAAGTCGCGGTCCCCGAATACATCTTCGGCAAAGCCAAGAAGTTGCCCGACGGACGCCTCGATACCGTGCGGCTGCGCTTCCTCGTCGCGATCGAGCAGATCGAAACGCAAGCCGGCCGCAAGATCGTCGCGCTGATGAAAGCCGGTACGCCGGTCGGCGATCCGCGCTTCGCCCAAATCGAAGACGAACGCGACGCGCGGATGGCCCAGCTGCGCGAATTACTCGCTGCGGTGGAGAACGCGAACGAGCCGCGCGTCGTCGCGGGCGACGTCGCCGACGTGCTCGATCAGATCGCGAACATGTCGTATCGCGATATCGACGTCGAGCGGCCGATGCTCGACAAGTTCGAGATGGATTACCTGCACATCCCGCGCGGCTCGCTCTCGGTCGAGGAGCGCACGAAGATGGAGCAGCACGTCACGCAGTCGTTCTATTTTCTGCGCGAGATCCCGTGGGCGAAAACGCCGTGGCCGAACGTGCCCGACTACGCGTACGGCCATCACGAACATCTCGACGGAACGGGCTATCCGCGCGGGCTCAAGGGCGACGAGATCGCACCGCAAGTCCGATTGCTCACGATCAGCGACGTTTTCGATGCGCTGACCGCGAAGGACCGGCCCTACAAGCCGGCGATGCCGCTCGAAAAAGCGCTCGACATTCTGGTCAAAGAATTCGCCGAGCGCGGCAAGGTCGATAAACCGCTACTCGATCTCTTCATCGCAAGCAAAGTCTACGAACCGGTCTTAGCCGCGCGCGACGCGGCCGGCTAGGAACCGCCGACGGCGCGCGGGGCGGCCGAACCGAAAGCCGACGGCACGAAGACACCCGTCGCGAGCGAATCGACGCCGCCGAGGCGCGTCCCCGCGTACGGCGGGACGAAATCGGAGAGGTTGGCAGCGAGCCAGGCGGCGACGCGCGGACCGAAGATCGCATCGCGTTTGCGTTCGGCTGGGCGGATCACGCCGGAGACGGCCTCCGTGATCCACGGATGCCGTTCCGCGTCCGCGATCCCGGCGCCGGCCAACCGCTCGGCCCGGCGGGCGGGCAGACCCAAGAAACGCGCCACACGGTAGCGCTCGCGGGCGCTTCCGGTAAAGGCTTCATACGAGACGACCAGATGATTGGGTCGATTGGCGCACCGCGCGTGCACCTGCATCGCGGCATTCCAGCGCCGCGCCCAATCGGCGATACTGCCATGGAACGAATCGAAGGCGATCTGCGCATCGACGATCGATGCCAGCGCGTCCTCGCCGCGCCGCACGACATGGACGAACGTCGCCCCCGGAACGAGCCGCTCGATCTCGTCGGCGAAATAGATGTGGTTCGGCGTCTTTTCGATCCAGCCGCTCGCGCCGTGACGCTGCGCGGCGCGGTCCAGCAAATCGGTGAACGCACGTGCCGCCGCGCTCAGCGAGATCGGGAGGCGTGCGGGCCGCTCGCCCAGCGATGTCGCGACCTGCGCGTAGGTCCGGCGCGCCGCCCCATGGATCGCACCCATACGATGCCAGACGCGGTTCTCATCGATCGCCTCGCGATCGCCCCAGCGCAGTGCGAGATTACCGCACGCATGCTCGAAGAACGATGTCTCCGGCAGCGTGAACGCGTCCAACTGACGCGCAAGCCAGGCTTGAACAATCGTGGTTCCGGAACGCGGAAAGCCCATCACGAACACGCGATGCATAATGGACACTATCATGCCCGACTTTCGTGCGACTTACTCTCAGTAAATTATGAGATTCTAGCATTGTTCCGATGAGGAGCGCGCTGCGGGCCCTCAGAGTTCGACGACTTGCTCGCGCTCGGCCGCCGGAAGCGCATCCCGCAAGGGTTCGTAGGCCGGCGCGATTTGGGCCAGCGGCACGAGCGCGAAGGCCCGCTCGTGGAGCCGGGCGTGCGGAATCGTCAGCCCGGGCTCGTCGAGCCGGACGCCTTCGTAATCGAGGATATCCAAATCGATCGTCCGCGGTCCCCAACGAAAGGTCGGCACCCGGCCGATCTCGGCCTCGAGTCCTTTGAGCGCGGCGAGCAACGCGTGGGGTTCGAGCTCCGTCTCGAGCGTGACGGCGGCATTGATGAAATCCGGTTGATCGGTGACGCCCCAGGCCGGCGTTCGAAACAGGGACGACGCGGCGGCAACGGTACCGAACCGGCTCAGGCGGTCGATGGCGAAGCGGACGGTCGCGCCGGCCTCGCCGAGGTTAGCTCCGATCCCGATCTGCGCGCGCGCCATAGACCGTCACGACCGGCGTCGCGCCGGCCAAGAGCAGCGGTTTCGCGATGCTCACCCGGGCGCGTTCGACGCGCCCGTCGGCGAGGATCGCGGCGAGAATATCGGCCCCGAGCCGTTCGAGCAGCGCGTAGGACGTTTCACGCACGATCGCCGTGATGCGCTGGTGCAGCGCATCGTAATCGAGCGTATCTTCGAGTGCATCGCCGGCCCGCGCGGCGGCGAGGTCCAGTTCCGCGGCGACCTCGATGTCGAACGGCTGCGGCACGTCGCGTTCGCCTGGATTCGCGCCGTGCCGGCCGAAGACGCGGATCCCGCGCAACTCGATCCGATCGAGATGTCCCGCGCTCACGGCAACGTCTCGTGCCAGCCCGCCGGCCGCCAACCGCGGACGATCGCGTCGGTGACGCGCACGACGTCGACTTGCTCGCAGACATCGTGCACGCGCACGATGTCGATCTTGGCTGCGGCGGCGAGCGCGACGGTGGCCGCGGTACCGAACGCGCGCTCGTCCACGTTGCGGCCGGTCAGTTTTCCGAGCGTCGATTTGCGCGATGTTCCGAGCAGCGTCGGAAAGCCGAGCGCCACCAGCCGGTCGAGCGAGGCAAGGATCGCGAGGTTGTGCTCGGGCAGTTTTCCGAAGCCGATCCCCGGATCGAGGATGATGTGCTCGGGCCGCAAACCCGCGCGCACGAAGCGTCGCGCGCTTGCATCGAGGGAGCGCAGGACGTCGTCGACGACGTCGCCTTCGTAGACGGCGACGGCTTTGTTGTGCATCGCGACGACCGGGACGTCGAGTTCGACCGCGAGCGCGAGCAGCTCATCGGAGAGTTCCCAAATCGAGTTGAGCAGGTCGCCGCCGGCCGCGAACGCGGCGCGAAAGACCGCCGGTTTGAACGTGTCGACGGAGATGACGGCGTGCGGCGCCCGCGCGCGCAGCGCGGCGAGCGCGGGCAACAGGCGCGTGCGTTCGGTCTGCGCATCGACGGGCCGATGGCCGGGCCGGGTCGATTCGGCGCCGATGTCGATCAGATCCGCGCCGCGGGCCAGCTGCTCGACGGCATGCGCCGCAGCGGCCGACGCGTCCGGAACACCGTCGCCGGAGAACGAATCCGGCGAAACGTTGACGATCCCCATGACGTAGGTCCGCGCGCCCCACGCAAGCGCGCCGCCGCGCACGCGCAGCGCGCCGCGGTCGCCCGCCGCGACGCTTGCGTGCGCTTCAGACATTGCTGGCGACGTTGGCGAACCACCAATCGCGCAGGATCGCGACCACGAACGTCGAGCCGGTCACGACGACGACGTCGCTTGCATCGGAGTTGCGCCGCGCGACCGCGAACGCATCGACCGGATCGGCGATCGCCCGGCCCCAGATGCCGAGTTCTTCCGCCAGCGACGCGAGCCGCTGCGGTCGCGTCGCGGTCCGTCCGGCGGTGTCGAACGACGTGAACGTGAACGTGCCCGGTAGCGCCGCGAACGGTGCCAGGATCTGCGCCGCATCCTTCGTTTCGGCGACCGCGATGACGAACGCGAAGCGCCGGCCCGGGAACGTCTCGACGAGCGCTTCGCAGAGGTTGCGCGCCTTGTCGGGGTTGTGCGCGATATCGAAGACGACCGAGGGATGGGCGGGATGGAATTCCATCCGGCCCGGCACGACGAGCCGCCCGAGGCCGTTCTCGATCGCATCGCGATCCGGCCGCAAGCCCGGCGGCAAGAGTTCGACCGCGCGGATCGCGGTCGCCGCATTGCGCTGCTGGAAGGCGCCGAGGATCGGCAGGGCGACGTCGTAGCGGTCGCCGGGCGTCGTGACCGCGAACGTTTGACCGTAGCGTTCCCCCGCGCGCGGCTCGACCACGACCTCGTCGCGGACCGAAACGAACGGCGCGCCCGCCTTGGCCGTCCCCGCTTCGATCACGGCCCGCGCACCGGGATCGGTCACGTCGCTGACCAGCGGAACGCCGGGCTTCGCGATCCCCACCTTATCCGTGGCGATCAGTTCGAGCGTATCGCCGAGGATATCGGTATGATCGAGCGCGATGTTGGTAATGATCGAGACCTGCGGGACGAGCACGTTCGTGCCGTCGAGCAGGCCGCCGACGCCGACTTCGATCACGCCCACGTCGACCCGTTCTTCGGCGAAATACTGGAACGCGATCGCGAGCAGCGTCTCGTAATACGAGGCCCGGCCGTGGTCTTGGGCGACGCGCTCGATCGCCGGCATCATCTCCCCGAGCAGATCGCCGAAGCGCTCGTCCGGGATCGGCAAGCCGTCGATGCGTGCGCGTTCGGTCACCGAGCTCAAGTGCGGCTTCGCATGCAAGCCGACGCGCTTTCCGGACGCACTCAAGATCGCGGCGATCATCGTCGCGGTCGACCCTTTGCCGCTGGTGCCGCCGACGTGGATCGTCGGATACTGGTCCTGCGGATTGCCGAGCGCGGCGAGCAGCGCCCGCATGCGATCGAGTCGATTCGGGATGCGCCGGGAAACGGTTTCGTTGATCGTGCCCAGCAGGTAGGCTTGGGCGCTGCCGAAGGTCATCGGTCGATTATTCCCGCCGGCCGTCGATCATCCGTCGACGACCGTATCGGCAAGCAGCGCCAGCGCGTGCGGCAGGGCCGGCAAGATCGTGCCGAGCGTCTCGCGGACGGCTTTGGGGCTGCCGGGCAGGTTCACGATCAGCGTCCGGTCGCGCACGCCCGCGACCGCTCGCGAGAGCATCGCGGTCGGGACCGCGGCGAGCGACGCGCCGCGCATCGCCTCCGCGATGCCGGGGACTTCGTAGTCGAGGACGGCCGAGGTCGCTTGCGGCGTGCGATCGCGCGGCCCGAGGCCCGTGCCGCCGCTGGTGAGCACGAGCGGCATCCCCGCGTCGGCGAAGCCGATCAGTGCGGCCTGCAATTCGGCCGGCTCGTCGGCGATCACGCGCTCCGCGCACAGGTTGAATTCGGCGCCGAGCAGCTCGCGGACGACCGGAATACAACCGTCCGGGCGCGTCCCCGCGGCGGCGCGGTCGGAGAGCACGATGACGGCACAATCGCGCATCCCGCTCATTCGCGCCGCCAATCGCCGCTTTTTCCGCCGGTCTTTTCCAGTAAGCGAACGGCTACGATCTCGATCCCCTTCTCCAGTGCTTTGCACATATCATAAAGCGTCAGTGCTGCCATGCTAACCGCAACGAGCGCTTCCATTTCGACGCCGGTCTTCCCATCGGTGTTCGCCTCCGCCTCGATCCGCACGACGGCCGGTTCGGGCCAGTCGAAGCGGACCGCGACCGAACTCAGCGGCAGCGTGTGGGCGAGCGGGATGAGGTGGCCGGTTTGCTTGGCGGCGGCGATTCCGGCCAGTTGCGCGGCGACGAACGCATCACCCTTGGGGAGCGTGGCGGCGCGCAGGGCATCCGCGGTCGCGGGGGCGAGCCGCACGAAGGCCTCGGCGCGTGCCGAGCGGCGGGTGACCGGTTTGGCACCGACGTCGACCATCGCGAGCGACCCGTCGGAGGCGATGTGTGAGGGTTTCTCCACCATGCGGTGAACCTTCGCGATCAACCAAAATGCCACTGTTACGTTCCGTCGAACCCGCTACCGCCGATGCGGTCCGGCTGCTGAGTGCGATCGGCGATACGCTCGGCGGTCACGACCTGGGCTTCGGCATGCGCGTCGCGACGATCGCCGCGAACTTCGCCGTCCAGCGTGGCTGCGCGCCCGACATCATCGCCGCGAGCTTTTACGCCGGCGCACTGCATGGGATCGGGGCCGTGCGCACGCCGGCCTCGGGCGACTTGAGCGATCGCGAGAATGCGATCGCCGGCTGGGACGTTCCGGTCCACGGCGCGCGGATCGTCGCTGCACTCGGCGGCTTGCCGCCGGCCACCGCGGATTATATTCGCTGGCACCGCGAATCATTCGACGGCACGGGCTATCCCGATCGGCTGCGCTGGAACGGCATCCCGCATGCGGCGATGGCGATCAACGCGGTGCGCGGGTTCGTCGAAGCGCTCGAATCCAACGGCGAGTACGCCTCGCCGGCCGAAGCGCTCTTCGCGCTCGTCGGCGACACGGGCAAAGCGTTTTCGATCCGCATCGTGCGCGAGTTTCGGACGTTCTTTTCCGAACGTTCCGAGACGTTCGAGGCGCCGGCCGAGATTGGGTGGGATACCGGCGACTTCGATCCCGCGGGAGCGGTCGCGACGATGTGCGCCGAGATCGACGCGCGCGACGATCGCACGCACGGTCGCGGCAGCCGTCTCGCGGCGCTCGCCGGCACGATGGCCGCGGCGATCGGACTCGATCCCGAGCGCGCGGCGTTCGCGGCACGACTGACGGCGCTCGGCCGACTGCACGACACGTTACCGGGCGACGATTACGATCCACTCTCGCGACTCGGCCGCGACGCGCGCGCCGCCGACGCACGCACCGCGCAGCGGCTACTCGGCGTCGCGCCCACCTTTGCGGAGTTCGCGCCGTCGCTCGGTGCCGTGGCCGAGTGGTTCGACGGCAGCGGGCTGCCGCAGCGGCTCAAGGGAAGCGACATCCCGCCGCTCGCGCGACTGCTCGCGGTCACGCTCGCCGGCGATGCGATGGACCTGACCTCGCAGCGCGCCGTCGTCGACAATCGGCCGGATATGACGGTCCGGCTTGCCGCGGCAGCCGGCACACAATTCGATCCCGCGATGGTGGACGCGTACGTCGCGGCGCGAGCGGAACGATGATCGATCTGAACGAGCGCACGCGGCGCATCTCGGGATCGCGACTGGCCGACCTTTTTCTCGCGCGCGATATCGGTTCGGTCGTCGATCCGTTCATGGGGATGCCGAACCACCTCAACTATCTCAAACGGCACGGCATCCAGGTCCACGGCGGCGACATGGTCGAGTGGTTCGTGCGTGCGGGCGAAGGGATCGTCGTCAACGATTTCACGGTGCTGCGCGATAGCGAAGTCGCCGAGATCGTCGAGATGCTGCCGGGCCGCATCTATCCGATCGATCTCTTCAAGGGCTGGGACGGCGTTTTCTTCTCCGAGGAACAATGCGCGTATCTGGGCGTCTGGCACGCGAACGTGCGCAACTTGCGCAGCGACGGACAGACGGGGCTCGCGATCGTCGGCCTCTGGCACGTGCTGTGTTACTGGCTGCAAAAGGCGCTTGCGCCCGATGAGATGGCCGACGTCCCGCCGAGCGAACTCGCGTGGCGGTACATCCGCGAAACCGAACGGCTCGTCTGCACCAACAACGCCCGCAACACGGTTCGGCGGGCGGATTTCCATGCGACGCTCGGCGCGCAACAGGCCGATTGCGTCTATTTCTCGCCGCCCGGAAAGAACGCGGCGAAGAAGGCCGACGCGCGGGTCTGGATGTGGGAAGCCTGGTGGCAGGGCAATCCATATCTCAACATCGAGCAGTATTATCGTGATACGATTTTCGGACAGCGCACGAGCGACGACGGCAGTTACGATCGCGCGATCGAGAGCGTGCTCGCGGCCACGCACGACTACCCCTACGTGATCGTGCAAACCACGGCGGCGGACGCCGCTCGTTTCGAGCGGCTTGTCGCGCCGCACCGCGCGAGCGTCGAGACGGTCGCGCCGTATCCCGAAGAAGTCTACGTCATCGGGAAGAACTGACCGGGTTCGACTGAAACCGGAACCACACGAGCGCCAGCACCGCGAGGACGAACGCCAGGATCGCGTGCTTGGTGTGAACGCCGGACGGGTAGCCGTGTCCGGTCGCGTAGAGAATCGCAGCGATCAGGAAGACGGCGGCGAGCAGCAGAGCTAGGGCTTTCACGGGATCACTTTCAGGGCGAAGAGAACGGCGGAGACCCCGCCGAGGACCAGACAATACCATCCGAACGGTCGCAGATCATTGTGCCGGAAGTAGCGCGTGAGGAAAGCGACCGAGGCATACGCCGTGAGCCCCGCGAGCACGCCTCCGGCCAGCGCTTCCACCGCCATACCGTGCAACTCGGGCGCGAAGAGCTTCGGAATCTCGAGCAGGCTCGCAGCGAGAATCACGGGCGTCGCGAGCAAAAACGAATACGTCGCGGCATCCTCGTGATCGAGTCCGGCGAGCAGCCCGGCGACGATCGCCGATCCCGAACGCGAAATGCCGGGCAACAGTGCCAACCCCTGTGCAACCCCGACGAACCCACCCTTGCGCCACGGCAGTTCCTCGAGTCGGGCGGATCCGGCGGGAGGCGCCGAATCCGCCCGACGTGACGCGACTCGATTCCGCAACGCCTCGCCGGCGAACATGATGAAGGCGTTGACCACCAAGAACAGCGAGACCGCGAGCGGCGATCCGAACAGGGCGCGCACGGACGATTGGAACAGAACGCCGAGGATGCAAACCGGGATCGTTCCCGCCACGAGAAGCCAGGCGATGCGTTCGTCGCGATCGTCCCCGATCCGGCCGCGAACGACGCTGCGCACGAGACCGCGCACGATGCCGACCCACGTGTTCCAGTAAAAGACGATGAGTGCGAGCGCCGTGCCGAGATGCAAGACGACGACGAAGGCCAAAAATGATTCGTCAGATTCCGTTACCGGCCAACGCAAGAGCGCCGGGATGAGAACGGTGTGTCCGAGCGAGCTGATGGGGAAGAGTTCGCTCACGCCTTGGAGCACGGCGAGCAGCATCGCCTGCACGAATGTCACAGAACCGCTGGCTACGCGCGATGCGGCAGGGTTTCCTAGCAAGAACCGATGAAGCTCGCACCGTGTTCGATTCTCCGCAGGACGATCCGCGCGGCCATTCGCGTGTCGGCGACACGCTCTTGATGGCGTACTCCATCTCCGAAGACGTGTCACCCGAATTCACCGAGACCTACGACATCGGTCCCGGCGGACTCGCGATGCTCACGAACGCCGAGCTCCCGGTCAACCAGCAGATCGTGATCGAACTCGAGCTGCGTGGAACCTCCGACGGGAAGTTGCGCATCGTCGGAACGGTGCGCTGGTCGCGTTACGACGAGATCCTCGCCAAATACCGGACCGGCGTCGCCTTCGACGACCCCACCTCAAGCCACGCCTCAGATCTCCTGCGCTACATCGACACCATCCACCGCCTCCGCGACCTCGGCGTGCTGTAAGTGCCGCCACCGTTCGCCACATCCCCTCACAACATCGTGGCTCCGTAGACGAAAGAGGCTCCCGCACCGCGGGAGCCTCTTTCTTCCTATTTGCGAATCGAACTATTGTGAATCGAACTCGACGAGGTAGTTGTAGTCCGATGCGGTCGGCTTGCAATTTACGATCTCGGTCTTGAACGTCGACTGGCGTGCGGCCGCGAGCGCAGCGTTGTTGAGGATCGGGTTCGGCGACTTCGTCACCTTGGCGCCGATGAGATGATTATTTGCATCGAGCGAGATCTGCACGACGACCGTGCCCGTGATGCCCTGCTGTGCCGCGATCGGCGGGGTGTCCGGGGCAACCGCGTTGACGACCGTCGCATCCGCGTTCGGCACCGCACACGTCGGCGGCGGCGGGGTCGGCGGGACCGGGGTCGGGGTCGGCGGGGCAGGCTCAGCCGTCGCCGGCGGCCCGGCCTTCCCGGTGTCGGAATTGCCTTGCGGTACGCCTTGCGTGCTGCCTTCGGTATGCGTGTTGGCATTCTCCGCGGGGCCGCCCTTATTCGATTGCTGCTTGATCGTATTGACCTTCAGCCTCACGACTTTGGGTTCGGGCGTATGCGGGGGCGGCGTCGTCTTGGGAGGCGGCGTCGGCGGTGGGGTCGGGGTGGGCGGCGGGGTCGGCGGCGGCGTGGGCGGCGGGGTGGGCATCCGGGAGATCGTCACCTTGTGCACTTGCTCGGGCGGCGTCTCCTCTTGCTTGAAATTGATCAGCGGCCCGAGCAAGAAATGCAAAGCAATCGAGATCAGGATACCGTAGAGCAAAAAGTTGCGCGTCCGCTGCGCAACCGGAGCCGGCGGCTTGGAGGGTGGTTGCGATGCCACGGTCTAGTCCTTCGCGCCCTCGACCTTGTTTGCAAGGCCGAATCCGGTCAAGTCCGCCGCCTTCGCGGCGTCCATGACGCGCAAGATCGTTCCAAAACTGGCCTTTGGATCGGCCTTCACGATGACGGTCGTCAGGTGATGACCGGTCGCCGCGGCAAGGTCGGCAAAGGCCTTGGTCGCGCCGGCCTCGTCGACGACGTCCGAGCCGACTTGAATCTTGTTGTGCGAATCGATCGTAACGACGATCTGCGAGGGTGTGACCTTGTCCTTGTTGTGCGCCACTGGCAAGGGCGGCTCTTTGGTGATCGACGCGAGGATGATGAAGATGATCAACAAGACCAGCAGCACGTCCGTAAACGGCGTGATGTTGATCGTCGACATCACCTCTTCTTCACCTTGACCGGTAGAAACCGCCACGCTGTATCAGATGCCTCGCTGAATCCGGAGTGTTATGAGGTGACGAAGCCGACGTCGTTGAGACCGGCGTCTTTGGCAGCGTCGAGAATGCGGATGATGATCCCGTACGGCGCCTTGACGTCGGCGGTGAGCGACACATGGGTGGCCGCACCCTTGCGCTTCATCACGTCGTACATGTCGCGATAGATCGAGACCGGGGTCGCCTTCTTGCTGTCGACGAAAATGTCGCCCTTCGCGTCGACGAGCACTTCGATATCGTTCGTCTTGTGGTGCTGCACGACGTTGTTGTTGTTGTTCGAGTCGGGCAGCTGCTTCTGGAAGCCGGGCGGCGTGACGAGCGCCGCAAGGATCATGAAGATGATGAGCAGGACCAGCAGCACGTCGGTGAACGGCGTGATGTTGATCTCGGCCATGACTGCATCGTCCTGCGCGGACGAGACCATCGACATCGGAGTCTCGGCCTACTTGACGGGCTGGTAGAGGTCGGTGGGGATCGGCGCGCCCGTGTTGTGGAAGTGCAGCATCTCGGCGAGCTGGTTGGCCGCCACGATCATGTCCTGATTGTACGCCTTGATGCGCGTCTTGAAGTAGTTGAAGAACACGACCGAGACGACGGCGACGAAGAGCCCGGCGGCCGTCGTGATCAACGCTTCGGAGACACCGGCGGCGACAACGGCAGGCGTCGAGTTGCCCTTGAGCGCGATGTCTTGGAACGCCTTGATGATACCGAGTACCGTACCGAAGAGGCCGACGAACGGGGCGATGACGGCGATCGTACCGATGATGCTGAGATTGCGCTCGAGCGAGTTCAGGTTTTCCATGAGCGCGATCGAGAGGGCGTCGGTGATGTCGGCGCGATTTTTCTCACCGCGCATCAGACCGAAGCCGAGGATACGCGGCAGCATACCCGTGTTCTGCTGACAGATCTTGAGCGCGCCGCCCAGATCGTCGGCGGCGACTTTGGCGCCGATCTGGCGCAAGAGCGCCTTCGAGTCGGAGTGCTGCGTCGCGAAGAAGAACAACCGCTCGATCACGATCGCGATGGCGAGCACCGAGAGCAGGATGAGGATCCACATCGCGGGGCCGCCCTTGACGATGAAATCGATGAAGTTACCGAAGAAATCCACGCTGTGCTTACGCCTCCAAGACGCTTGAGGGTGTACGGAAAGGGACACTCGGGGAAAGACTGCGCCGTCCCGAGCGCGGGGCTAACGCATTAATGCACTTCTCATCCGAATCCTCGTCCCGGTAACGGTGAGATGTTTGGAAACGTTCTTACTTTCCGCTGGCCGTTTGTTTGACCGCGTCGTCGATTTTGACAGGTAATGTCGGATCGCTGACCTTGGCGCCGTTCTTGACGGCCGTCTGCGCACGGACGAAATAGGCGTAGGCACCCTTGGAGTCATTTTGCTGGGAAAGCGCATAGCCCGCGACATAATTTGCCACCACGTCGTTCGTGTCCAGGGCAAGTGCCTTGTCCGCCTCGGCCTTGACCGCTTTCCAGTCAGGCTTTGGAACGACCCGCATCAAGTCCATCGCGGCCGAACCATAAAAGGTCGCGGAGTACTTCCCGACCGCGGGCGCGGCCGAATCGAACAGCTGCGCAGCGCCGGCAAAATCGCCCTGTGCTTGAGCCGCATTGGCCTTTCCGGCGGTCAGTTCGGCGATCGCATCTTCGACGTTGGTGACGTTTGGATCGAGCGCCTCGACTTGTTTCGAGATGGCGACGGCTTTGTCCATTTGCCCGCTCGCCGCATAGGCCGTACCGAGATTGGCCAGCACGACCGCCTGCGAGTGCGCCGACGCCGAGCCGGTGAGGCTGCGCGCCTTCTCGAGATCGGCGATCGCCGCGTCGTATTGGTGCGATTCGAGTTCCGCCGTCCCGCGCAAGTTATAGCCGTCGGCCGCGCCGGCCAGTGCGATTTCCTTCCCCGCATAGGCCTCGGCATCGGCATAATTCTTCGCCTCCAGCTGCGACGAGGCATACTTATAATAAGCCTGGATGGCAAGCGCCCGGAACGTGTCCGGGATCGTGCCCGCCTTGTCGAACGCCATCGCCGCGGCGGGCAGATCGTTCGAGTAGTAGTCGGCGACGCCGAGCAACAGGTTGGCGCGCACATCGTTCGGCGACGCGCTGAGATACTGGCCGAGCACGCCTTTCGCCGTATCGTATTTCCCGGCTCGCAGATCCGCCTCGGCGCGCTTGAGCGCGTCGCTGCGCGCCGCCGTATCGATCGCATCGACGGAGCTGGCGCCTGAGAAGAGCAGCACGTAGGTGTAGAACGTCACCGGATCGGCCTTGCCGCCGTGTTTCCCCGGCGTGTATTTGCTCGTGCGCGCGACTTGGAGCGCCGCCGCGTTGTCGCCCGGGTTGTCGGATTTCACGATCGATACGCTGCTCGCCGTGCCGTTGCTCTTGACGAGCACTTTGACGGTCACCTCACCCTTACCGGCGATTTGCGCCGTGCTCGTTCCGCGCGTGAGGACCTTGGGCGGCGTGTAGGTGCCGGTCAGTTGCGCGCTTGCCGCAACCGGCACGGCGAGCGCGAGCGCAATGAGCGCGAGAGCAGAGGTGCGGGGATGCAGCATGGTTCGCGTTCTTACGACGCGGGTGCACATCAGTTCCCCTCGCCGCTTTGCCGGAGTTCCTCGGCGATCGGGCCGGCCGCGGTGAAGTACGACGCGAGCGCGGCGGTCTCGCCCGCTTCGAGCTCGGCGGCGGCCGTGTCGAGCCGCGCGGCGAGCGCCCGCAATTCCATCGCGAGCGGCCGCGCGTTCGCGCGCAGGATCGGTTCCCACAGCGCGAGCGGCGAGCGCGCCAGGCGCAGCATCGAACGCATCCCCGGCCCGCACAGCACCGCGGTATTCGAATCGGCGGCGGCAGCGGCGGCGAGTTGCGCGCCGAGCGCGACCGCGACGCTCTGCGGCAGATGCGAGGTCAGCGCGACGAGCCGATCGTGATCGGCCGCGCCGATGAGCAGCGGTTCGGCACCGAACGAGCGCACGAACGGGATGAGCCGGCGGCGCAGCGCGGCGGGCGCGGCATCGTCGATCGCCCAGGTCGCGCCGGAGAAGAGCGCGCGATCGGCGGCATCGATGCCGCTGAGCTCGCGTCCCGCCATCGGATGCGTACCGGCGAATTGCGGCAGCGCCGTCGCGGCTTCGCGGACGGGCAGCTTGACCGAAGCCACGTCGATGACCGGTCCCGCGTAGCTCCCGAGCGACCGCAGCACGGCGAGCGTATCCGGCAGCGGCAGCGCGATCACGAGCAAGTCGAAGCCGCGCGTGAGATCCGCGAACGACTCCGCGCCGCGGTCGATCGCACCGCGGGCTTTGGCGCGCGCGAGCGTCGCCGGATCGCGATCGTAGCCGACCACCTCGGCCCCGGCCGACCGCGCGGCAAGCGCGAGCGAGCCGCCGATCAAACCGACGCCGGCGACGCCGACACGCTTGAACATCAGGTGCGCTCGAGATCGGGACGCAAGACGCGCGCGCCCTCGAGGTAGACGTGCACGATCGCGTCCTGCGCGCGTTCCGTGTTCCAGTGAATGAGAATGCGAATGCAGCGTTCGAGCCGGCCGGGGACGCCGATCTCGGTGAAGTTCAAGAGCGGAACGCGCGTCCAGCCGATCCGGCGCGCCGCGGCGGCGGGAAATTCCGAGACCAGATCCGGCGTCACGGTGAAGAGCGCGGAGGCGATGTCGACGGGATCGAGCTCGTTCGCCGCGATGATATCGCGCAAGAGCCGTTCGGTCGCGTCCATGATCGCCTCCGGCGTGTCGCGATCGACGGTGATCGCGCCGCGGATGCCGCGCACGATCATTCGCCGTGCACCGTTTCGGCCGTGCGCCGGACCGCTTGCAGCTCGCGCACTTCTTTCTCGGTCGCCGCGCGCACCGCACCCGCGGTGAGATCGCCGAGCGCGACCGGACCGAAACGCAACCGCGTCAGCGCCTCGACGCGGTGGCCGAGGGTCTCGAACATGCGGCGAACCTGACGGTTCTTCCCTTCGTGGATCGTGATGTCGACGACCACGTTCATGCGGCTCGTCGAGATCACGTGCAGGCCGGCCGGAGCCGCGGTGCCGTCGTCGAGCCGGACGCCTTCGCGCAAGGCCTTCACGTGCTCGGGGCTGAGCCGGCCACGGATCGTCGCGCGATAGGTCTTCTCGACGCCGTAGCGCGGATGGGTGAGCACATGTGCGAGGTCGCCGTCATCGGTGAGCAGCAGCACGCCCGCCGTATCGTAATCGAGCCGGCCGACCGGCACGACGCGCCGTTTGATGCCCGCTTTGCGCAGCGCATCGGCGACCGTCGGCCGGCCCTCGGGATCGCGCATCGTCGTCATCACGCCGTAGGGTTTGTGCAGCACGTAATACGCATGCGTCGCCGCGAGCGCGAGCACGCGGCCGCCATACTCGACCCGATCGTGCGTTTCATCGACGACCGTGCCGAGTTCGCGCACGATGCTGCCGTTGACGCGCACGCTCCCGGCGGCAATGAGCTCTTCCGCCTTGCGGCGCGACGCGATTCCCGCCTGGGCGAGGAATCGCTGGAGCCGCATCGTCATCCGTTCAGCCGAGCGCGGCGACCGATTTTTCGGTGATCGATGCGACGAAGTCATCGGCCGACTTCGCCTTGCCGAGCGCCTCGATCGTGGCCTCACCCGCTTGCAGCACGCCGAGGCGCGACGTCGCGCGGCGCAAGAGTGCGATCTTGCGCAACTCGATCTCCGAGAGCAGCCGCTCTTCGCCGCGTGCGCCCGATGCGCGCAGGTCGATCGCGGGAAAGACTCGCGCGTCGGCGAGCGTGCGCGAGAGTCCGATCTCCATATTCGCAAGGCCGCGCAGCTCCTCGACGATCGCGTCGTCGAGCCGGTTGCCGGTTTCGGTATTCGCGGTCGCGAGGATAGCGAGCGAGCCGCCTTCTTCACACGCGCGCGCGCTGCCGAAGAAGCGCTTGGGTTTCTGCAGCGTCGCCGGATCGAAGCCGCGGCCTCCGTTGCCGCTGCCGGCGTAGGCTCGCACGAGGCGCGCCATCGAGTCGACCAGCATCACGACGTCGCGGCCGAGTTCGACCAGCCGCTTCGCGCGTTCGAGCGCGAGCTCGACGACGGTCGCGTGACTGTCGGGATGATCGTCGAAACTCGTGGCGACGACTTCGGCGTCGATCGATGCGCTCAGATCGCTCACGTCTTCGGGCCGCTCGTCGACGAGCAGCACCATCACGTGGGTCGCCGGCGAGGCGGCCGCGAGTGCGGCGGCGATCGCGCGAATCATCGTCGTTTTCCCGGAGCGCGGCGGCGCGACGAGCAAACCGCGCGTCCCCTTCGCGAGCGGCGCGTAGAGATCGAGTGCGCGGCCGATCGTGCCGCCGCCCTTGCCGCCGAGCGCGTAGCGTTCGGAAGGACCGATCGGCGTGAGATCCTCGAACGTGCGCCGGTCGCGGATCGCTTCGGGCTCGAAATCGTTGATCGACTCGACCTTGACGATGCCGTAGTACTTTTCGTTTTCCTTGGGCTTGCGCACTTGGCCGGCGACGAGATCGCCGCGCCGCAGCTCGAAGCGCCGGATCTGCGACTGCGAGATATAGATGTCGTCGGCGCCCGGCAGATAGCCGCTACGGCGCAAGAAGCCGTAGCCCTCGGGCAAGACGTCGAGCACGCCGCTTGCGACTTCGAGCCCCGAGCGCTGTGCTTGGATCTCGAGAATCTGCGCGATCAACTCGTCCTTTTTGACTTTGACCGGCGTCCCGATGTCGAACGTTTTCGCGAGCTCGTTGAGCTCGGTCTTACTCATCTCGTCGAGCTGCGTCTGCGAGAGCAGCGGCGGCCCGACGGGTTGCGGAAACTCGGGTTGATTGAAGACGTCTTGGGCCGACGCGGTGCCGTTTTGGGGTTCGAACCGGCCGCGACCGCGACGCGAACGGCGGCGACGGCCGCCGGCTCCGGTATTCGGATTCGGGGGGCGTTGATCGAATTGCAGCGGAGGACTCTCTTCTGCTTGTGAACGCGCGGCGTCGGCGGAACACTTGAAAGCGTTGCGACACCGGCACGCGTCTTTGGGGGATTGCTCTCGAATACGCCCTGACGGCAGCGGAGTCATTTCGAGCGCACGGCGCTCCCGCTGACCCAGCGTGAGCCCGCGACCGAGAACCGGTGCTCGACGTCGACCGCGCGGCTCAGCCCGATCCGCGCCGAGGCGATGACCGGCAGCACCCCCTCACCGGGTGGCGCGGGCGCGAGAAAGAGATCAGCGGCCGTTTCGAGATCGAGGGCGTCGAAGGACCCGTCGATTCCGAGCGCCGCGCACAAGCGGCCCGGACCGCGGGCCAGATCCCGCTCGGCCACGTTCGGACCGCGCCGCGCCTGCATCGTTGCCCGGCCGTAGAGCGGCTCGATCGCCCGGATCAACACGGCCGCGCCGGTTCGTTCGGCTTCGCTCGTGACGTTCAAGCACCACGCCGTTCCATAGATGAAATAGACATAGGTGCAGAACGGCGGACCGAACATCGCCCGGTTGCGTTTGGTCGGGCCGCGAAAGGCGTGCGAGCTGGGATCGCCCGGCGTGTAGGCTTCCGTCTCGACGATACGGCCGCCGGCGCAGGTGCCGTCCGCGAAACGCCGCACGAGCCGCGTGCCGATCAGGGCCCGGGCGAGCGCCAACGTCTCGTGCGGAACGTCGGCCCGGTGCAGCCGCCGCTCAGGCGGCGACGTGCAGGGTGGCTTCGGCGGTAGCGCGGTTGGTGAGATCGGCGACGTCACGGAGGTCGGCGCATTCGATCCGGGCCGTCGCGAACCCGTGCAGCGCGCAGCGCGCCGCAACGTAGGGCATCGCGAGCGCCGGCGGCACGGACTTCACCCCCGTGAGTTCGTCCACGACATGGGTGTCGGCGACGCGCAGCCGGACCCGGCCGAACCCGCGGGAGCGAAGGTGCGCGGCGACGGCCGCCACGGCGGCGTAGCCGATTTCCCGGCCGTCGAGGCCGGAGAGGCGATGCACCCGGAACGGAAGCCGGACAACGCTCGAGGTCGTCCCGGTGTCGACCGTCGCGAAGACGATCCCGGAACCGTTCGGATCGGCCGCATAACCGAGCGCGGCGTCGGCGGCGGGGCGATTGCGAAGTGCGTGTGTCATGATGAAGTCCTTGTTTCCATCCTACATCGAACGTATGTTCGAGTCAAGTCAGGCGGCGTTCGCGGCGAGCACCTCCCGGTAGAGATCGAGGATCTGCCGCGTTTGTGTCTCTACACTAAATCGCGACTGTGCCAAATGTACGGCACTTTGATCGCGGCCTGCGGCAAGCGCGGCATCGAGCGCGGCTGCGAACGCGGCGGGTTCGGCGGGGACCACGACGCCGCCGAGCCCGACCGTCTCGCGCATCGCCGGCGTGTCGGCGGCGACCACCCGCAGACCCGCCGCCTGCGCTTCGGCGATGACGAGCCCTTGGGTCTCGGTCGTGCTCGGGAAGACGAAAGCGTCGGCCGAGGCATAGACGTCCGGCAGCGCCTCGCGCGGCAGCGCTCCGACGAACCGGACCCGATCGGCCACCCCGCAGGCCGCCGCGAACGCCTCGAGCGCCGCGCGATGCGGGCCGTCGCCGACGATCGCGAGGCGCAGCCCCGGGGTCCGCGCGCGGCCGACGGCGGCGATCGCCGCTTCGAGATTCTTCTCTTTCGCGAGCCGCGAGACGACCAGCGCAAGCCGTTCGACGGGCTCCGGACCGGCTCCCGAGCTCGCCCGAGCGCCGAGCAACGCACGCACCGCCATGGAGCGGCGGCCGGCCGCGAACGCCGCGACGTCGATCGACGATGCGACGACCGCGATGCGCGAGGTGACGCCGAGCTCGCGCAGCCGCACCAGCATCGCATCCGTCGGCACGACGACCGCATCGGCGACGTTGGCGTAGGCGCGCGTGAGCGTTTCCGCCGCGCGTTCGAGCGTGCGGCGCTCGAACATCGGAACGTAATGCGCATAGGCTTCCAGCCGGGTGTGATACGTAAACACCAGCGGCAGCCCGCGACGCCGGGCATAGTTCGCGCCCATCCAGCCGGTGACGAACGGCGAATGCGTGTGGACGATGTCGAGCCCGCGCACGCGCGCACGGTCGCCGGAGCGCAGATACGGAACGCACAAGCGATAGTCGGTCGGCGTCGGTAGCGGCAGCGACGGGATCCGCACGATGCCCGCTTCGGAATCGGCGAAGTGCGGAAAGCCCGGCGCGATCGTCGTGACCGCGACGCCGCGCGCGCGCAGACCACCGCGCAGCGCGTCGATCGACGCCACGATGCCGTTGACGATCGGGCGATAACATTCGGTGAACAACCCGACGTGGAGCGTGTGCACGAAACCAGGGTTCCCCAATCGAACGTCGACGCCCCCATGGAAGGAGTGTCCTGCGGATTATTTGACGGGAGTGTAAGAGCTGTGTTAGATTGCCGAAGGCCCATCCGGACTATTGTTCGGAGAGGTGGGCAAGCGAGCCGATTGTCGGCTCGCGAATCGTGGCAGCGTGAGACGCCACGACAGCGGAGATCAACACCGCTACCTACTTGACCTAGGTATCACGAGAATCGGAACCGTGCCTTGGGCGTGGCTTTCTTCCCGTTGCCGTCAGCCAGGAAAGGAGTTGGAATATCGGACGTAAACCAACCTCGCCGCTTGCGGCGACCGGCGTTCTATCACTCGGCCTCCTCTTGCCCTTTGGAGCCGGCGCATTCAATGAGCGCGTCGTCGCGCTCGCCAAGGACCTCGCCTCGGACGTCCCCGCCAAGCACGTCACCCTCGTGCGCGACGGCGTCCCGGAAGCGATCGAAACCCGGGCCGTCACCGTTGACGACCTCCTGATCGAGCGCGGCATCGCCCGCGCTCCCGAAGACGCCCTCTCGGAAGACCCCGCCGCCGCCTTGAGCGACGGCGAGACCGTCAGCTACCACGCCGCGGTCCCGGTGACGCTGGTCGTCGACGGCGTCGCCCGCGACGTCCGCACCCCCGCCGCGACCGTGCGCGATTTGCTCGCGGCCCAGGCCGTGACCACCCGCCGTCACGACCGCATCGTTCCGCAGCTCGCGAGCGCGCTGGGTTCCGATACGATCGTGCACGTCACCCACGTCTCGTCGTGGACGGAGCGCATCCACCTCGCGATCCGGCCCGCCACGAAGCACGTTTTCGATATCGCACTTGCAGCCGGTCATTCGCGGATCGTTTCGGGCGGCGCAACCGGCATGAAAGAAATCACCTATCTCGTTTCGCAACCGGACCCGTCGGTGCCGGCGCGGCGCTCCAAACTCGCCGCGCGCGTGTTGCGCATGCCGCACCCGCGCGTGATCGCCGACGGCATCGGCGAATACGCATCCTTCGCCGCGATCGCGCGGCAAGGGCTCGACGGCACGGAGAAGCTCGCGCGCTCCGCGCTCACGATGATCGCGACGGCATACACCGCGAACTGTTCCGGCTGCTCCGGCTACACCGCGAGCGGCAAACGCGCGGGGCACGGCATCGTCGCCGTCGATCCGCGCATCATTCCGCTGGGTTCGCACCTCTATATTCCGGGCTACGGCCACGCGCTCGCCGGCGATACCGGCGGCGCGATCCACGGCAACCGCATCGATCTCGGTTTCAATTCGAGTTCCGATGCGATGAGTTTCGGACGACGACCGATCGTCGTCTACGTTTTGAAGAAGACGCCGGAGTAGGATCGGAGCGCCGCCCCGAAAGCGGCGGCATGCACCCACGCGCGTTGCTCGCGGCCCACGGGATCCGCCCGCAGAAGCGCTTCGGTCAGAACTTTCTGATGGACGGCGGGATCGCGACGCGGATCGCGCGGCTCGCCGTCGATGCACCGGGCGAGCGCGTGATCGAAATCGGTCCCGGCACGGGTGCGCTGACCGCCGCGCTGCACGCGCTCGGTGCCGACCTCACCGCGCTCGATCTCGATCCGCGCATGATCGCGATCCTCGCCGGCCGCAGCGATCTCGACGGCGTACGCATCGAAACGGGCGATGCGCTCGCGTTCGATTTCGCAACCTGGGCCGGCGATGCACCGTGGCGCATGGCGGGGAATCTCCCGTACAACATCGCGACGCCGCTCTTGATCCGGCTCGCCGAACTCGCGCGCCCGCCGGAACGCATCGTCGCGATGATCCAGAAAGACGTCGCCGACCGGCTTCTCGCACGACCCGGCACGGAGCAATATGGCAGCCTCACCGTCGCGATCGGTTTGCGCATGAACGTTGAGCGCGCGCTCACCGTCGGTCCGGCGCATTTCTATCCGCGCCCGAAGGTCGTATCGAGTGTGATCGTGTTGCGGCCGCATGCGACGCCGCCGGTCGACGTCGCCGATCCGGCCGCGTTCGAGCGCATCGTTCGCGCGGCATTCGCCTATCGCCGCAAGACGGTCGCGAATTCGCTTGCGCTCGCGCTCGAGCGCCCGCGCGCCGAGATGGAAGCGCTCTTGGCGAGCGCCGGACTGCGCGCCGAGGCGCGCGGCGAAACGCTCTCGCTCGCCGATTTTGCAGCGCTGGCGCGCGCATTCGGCGAAGGCGTCCCACAATGACGACGACGCCGCCGCGCCCCCTCACCGATTCGCCGCTCCTACCGACCCGGTGGCCGACGCAAGCGTTTACGGTTATTCCGACGCTCGTGTTCGTATTGTTCCTCGCCGCCGCACTCGTCGCCGGACAAGCGCTGACGATTGCCCTGGTGCGGCTCGATCCGACGGCAGTCAAAACGATTCAAACCGGCGGCGGAACGATGACCGCGACGATCCTCCTCGCGCTCGCGGCCGGCGATCTCCCGGCGCTCGCGGTGTGTCTTCTGCGCTTACCGGTCGTCGCTCGCCGTTCGCTGCGCGATCTCGGTTTCGCGTGGCCGACGCTCGGAGACATCGGATTCGGAATCGCCGGCGGGTTCTTGATGTTTCTTGCGGTCGAAGCGGCCGGTGCGATTCAATACGTCGGCTCGCACATCACCCCGCACGAGGAGCAGGTCGATATCGCTGCTTCACTGCACGGCCCGCTGCTCATCGGCATCATGGCCCTCTTCGCTTGCGTGATCGCACCGCTGACCGAAGAGTTCGTGTTCCGCGGTTTTCTCTTCAATGCGATCCTGCGCATCTCGTCCCAAATCCGCGTGAAGAAGGGGCTGCTGTTCCCGCCCGCTCCGGTGGCGGGGCCGCTCATCGCGGCAATCCTCAGCGCCGTCATCTTCGCCGCGTTTCATCTGTCGCTGAGCGCGTTCTTCCCACTCGCCTGTGGCGGCGTCGTGCTGGCCTTCGTCTATTTCCGGTCGGGATCGCTCGTGTCGTCGATGATCTCGCACGGGCTCTTCAACGCCATCTCGCTTGCAGCCGTGCTGCTCACTCGCTCGAGCGGAGGCTGATGCGCGTCGGCATCGATGCGCTCAATTTGCTGGCGGACGAACGCGGGATGGGACGCTACGTGCGCCGCATCATCCGCGATCTCGCGGCACGCTCCGATTGGCAGATCTCGCTCTTCGTGCGCGATCCGGCGAACGCAGCCGCCTATCGCGCGATCGTGGGCGAAACGGTCACGGTTGCCGCGGTTTCCGCGGCGCGTGAAGACGGGGCGTTCGATGCGGTCTGGTATCCGTGGAACGCCTGGCGCTTCCGCTGCGCGGCGCGGTCGCTACTCACGGTGAACGACGACTTCGCCTTTCGCTTCCCCGCGCGCGGGCCCGTGGCGCGATTCCGCGAGCAGCTGCCGATCCGGCGCGGCGTCCGCAGCGCGACGCGCATCGCGACGATCTCGCGCTGGTCGCGGCGCGAGATCGCGAATCGCTTCCGGCTGAAGAAAACCGAGATTGCGATTCTGCCGTTGGCACCGGATCCGTGGTTCACGCCGGGCGACGAGCCCTCGCCGTTCGCCGAGCCGTTCGTGCTCTTCGTCGGCGGCGCCGAGCGGCGGAAGAACCTGACCCGGCTGATGCGCGCCTTCGCGCGGCCGTTCACGGACGGCGACGTGCGGCTCGTGATCGTCGGCGACGTCGACGCCGATGGATCGTTCCCGCTCAGCGTGATTCCACGCGCCGACGACGCGCAGCTGCGCACGCTCTATCGCACCGCGCGCGCCGTTGCCGTCCCCTCGCTCGCTGAAGGCTTCGGCCTGGTGGTGGCGGAGGCGCAGGCGTGCGGTGCCGCGGTCATCGCCGCCGATGCGGGCGCCGTGCGCGAAGCGGGCGGCGATGCCGCGCTGCTCGTCGATCCGCTCCATGTCGGCGCGTGGTCCGCAGCCCTCACCGACGTCGTCTACGACGACGACTGCTACGCGCAGCTGCGTACGGCCGCCCGCAAACGCTGGACGCACGTCGATCGAGACGCGGCCACCGCAGAAATCGCAACGCTTCTCGAGCAACTCGCGGATACGGCGGGATGGGCGAAGCAGCGCGCCACTTAACGCGCGACCAAGACCACGGAGCCATAGGCGTGTAACTCCTCATCAACGGTCAGCAAGCGTAGACCGTTTTGCCGAGCCTGCGCAATGAGCGCGCGATCGAAGGGATCGCGATGAATCGAGGCAAGATTTTTCACTTCGACCGCGTCGGCAACGCGGAAATCAAGCGTAGCCATGCCGGCCGGGCCGATCGCGGCACTGATGAGTGAAACGTCAGCATCGAGTTTCCCCAGGGACGCTTTGATGGCGATTTCCCAAAGCGTGATCGAGCTGACAAACACATCATTGTCTTCGGCGTCGATAATTTCGCCCGCCGCGATCGGGAGCGCTGGGTCGTCCGTCATCCACCAGAGCACGATGTGCGTATCAAGCAGATACCGCACTACTCGTCGTCGCCCTCGAACGCTCGGAGCAACCATTCCGGCATGGGCGCATCGAAATCGGGTCCAAGGTGAATTTTTCCCTTGAGAAGACCCCGGCGCCGGACGGCTTTCGGGGGCAAAGGCGAGAGCAGAGCAACGGGTTTCCCCGCACGAGCGAGGACGATTTGCTCTCCTTTTTCAACTGCGTCGACGAGCTGAGACAGATGCGTCTTGGCATCATGGATATTCACTTGCCGCATCGCACCCTATTTAACTAGACTTAGTCTAGTCGCCTCCAGGGATCGCAGCGGGAGCGTACCGGGCAGCGAATTGACGTTACGCGGGTCGCTGGGCGGCGATGATCTCGCGAAGGCGTTCGATGAAGCGCCCCGGCGCGAATCCCTCCGCGTGTTTGCGCAGCCGCTGCGGGTCGTAGCCGGCGGCGTCGAACGTGCGCAGCACGGCGGCGAGCGACTCCGGCGTCGGATCGCGGAAAAAGACGCCCGTTTCGCCCGCGACGATCGTTTCGAGCGCGCCGCCGCGCGCGTAGGCGATCGTCGGACGGCCGGCAGCCGCCGCCTCGAGCGGCAGCAGCCCGAAGTCTTCTTCACCGGGGAGAATCGCCGCGCGCGCGTTGCCGACGACGCGGTTCGCGCCGGCATCATCGAGGTAGCCGTGAAACGTCGTTTGGGTGCCTGCGGCAACCGCCTTGAGCGCCGTTTCGGCGGGACCCGTTCCGATGATGTGAAGCGGCACGCCGGCGAGCGCGCACGCGGCGATCGCGCGCTCGACGGCCTTGTACGGCAAGAGCCGTGAGACGATGACGAAGTAGTCGCCCGCGCCCGGACCGATCGTGTAGCGGTCGACCTCGACCGGACACGGCAGCACGAGCGCATCGCGCCCGTAATACGCGCGCACGCGGTCGGCGACATTGCGCGAGTTTGCAACGAAGACCGTCGGCCGCGCGGCGGCGCGCGTATCCCAGGCGACGAGCCGGTCGATCACCGGCCGCGCGAGTTCCCCGATGCCGAAGCCGCCGACGTAGCGGTCGTAATCGAACGCAAAGCGGCTCACGGTGTTGATATAGCAGACGTGCAGGGCGTCCGGCCGCGTGATGACGCCCTTCGCCCAGGCGGTGGTCGAACTGAGTACGAGATCGTAGTGCGAGAGATCGAACGACTCGAACGCCCGCGGATAGAGCGGCGCGAGCGCACGGAAATACCGCCCGCTCAGCGGGAGACGCTGCAAGAACGATGTCCGGACGCGCGCCTTGGCGACGAGGTCGCCGCACACGGCCTCATCGTAGAGCGAGGTGTAGACGGGGGCATCCGGCCAGGCGACGGCGATTTGTGCGAAGACGCGTTCGGCACCGCCGCGCTGGTTCAGATAATCGTGAACGAGGGCGACTTGTTCAGCCAGGGGATCGGTCCGCGGCGCGCGGGATCACCAAGGCCACCGTGTACCGCCGCAAGTAGGTCGTAGCGATGCGTTTGATATCGGCCGACGTCACCGCGTCGATCGCATCCGCGATGCGCGGCGCCGAATCGGGCGCTGCGCCGAATGCAACGAAATTGCCGATCGCAAATGCCCGGTCGGCGAGCGTGACGTCTTCGGTTTGCCATTCGCCGTGCGCGATCGTCTTGTAGCGCTTGAGCTGATCGGCCGTCATGCCGCTCGCCGCCAAACTCGAACCGATCGCCTCGACGGCGGTGAGGCCGCGAGCCGGGTCGAGTTGGGAGCCGTTGACGTACACCGCAAACTCCGCCGGGCTCGCATCGTAGGCGTACACGACGCCGACGGCACGCGAGATGATCGGCAGCGTCGTCGCGCTCGGGCGATCGAAGGCATCGCCGAGGACGGCGCGCACGACCAGCATCGCCGCGAAATCCTTATCGGAGACGGACGGCGCCGCGAAGCCCATCACGAGATACGGCACGCCGATGTCGCGGTGGGTCACGATCTCTTTGGGTTCGCGAGCGAACGGCCGCGCCGTCGTTACGGCCGGCGCATCGGTCGCGCTCGAGAAGGCGCTTGCGAGCTGTTTCGCCGCATCGTCGACCGCGGGGGTCACGTTGCCCGCCGCGGAGACGATCGCATTGCCGCGCACGTAATGCGCGGCGATGTAGGCACGCACGTCGGCCCCGGTCAGGTTCGCGAGCGTCCCGCTCGTTCCGTAGGCCGGCAGCGACGCACCGTTGGTATAGAACGATTGCCGGACCATCTCGAGACCAACCGACACCGGATTCGATTCGTCGTCGGCACTGTGCGCGGCGACGACCGCCCGGGCCGCGTTGACGACCGCAAGCGAGGTATCGGGCTGCGCCAGCGCGCGCGCGACGAGCGGCGCGAGCGTGACCAGCGTCGCCGGTTCGGCTTGCAAATAGAACCGCACGTACTGCGGTCCGACGCTCGAGGTCAACGTCCCGCCGCGCGCGGCGACGACGTCAGCGAGCGGAACGCCGTCGATCGGCGTCCGTGCGATCGTCTCGGCGGCGAGCGCCGCAAGACCGCTCTGCGCCGCGGTTTCGCGATCGAGACCGGCCCGCAGCAGCACTTGGATGCCGGCCAAGGCGCTGGTCGCGTCGTTTTGGACGTAGAACGGCGCGCTGCCGAGATCGATCGTCGTAACGGGCAAGGTCGCCGGCGCCGTGGCGGAGGCGCTGCCCGCCAGCAGCGCGCACAGCGCGCCCGCGAGAACGATACGTGAGACGATCATTTTGCGGCTCCTTGACGGGTCGCGGCCGGTTGGGGCTTGGCCGTCGCCGTCGCGAGCGTTACCGTCGCGCCGGGCCGGTCCAGATACGCGGACACCGTCTGCGCGACGAAGGCCGGCGTCAGCTGCATCGCATCCGCGAAGTACCGGCCGCGCTGGCCGCCGGCTCCGGGCGCGTAGGCGCCGTTGCCCTCGACCGTGTACCAGCCGAAGTTGTCGGCGAGCTCGCTCGGCGTTTGGATGTCGTCGAGCATGTGATAGACGAAGGACTGGCGCGCTGCGGCGAACGTCCGCTCGTCGAGCGGTTTCTTCACGCGCGCGAGCGCCGTCTCGACCACCGACTTCGCGGCCGGCAGATCGCCGCCCGCGATCGTGATCAAGAACACGCCCGGATCGTGATACGTGACGAACTTGCCGTCGACCGTGGTCTTCGATTTGGCCATCGCCTTGGAGACGACGCCGGTCTCGGGACGGAACAGGTAATCGGAGATGAAGTCGAACGCGGTCGCTTCTTCTTCGCTCGCGATCGTGGGGCCGATCCAGCCCAGGCCAAGGCCCGCCTCGGTACCGTTCACGGTCATCGGCTGCGGTTGCGGGACGGGATGCTCGGTCAGGGTCGGTTCGCTGCCGGGAGCCGCGTCAGCTGGACCCGTGACCGCCGCATCGACGACGCTCGGATCGACGGCGCCGGTGACCACGAGCACGGCGTTCGACGGCCGAAACGCGCGGGTCGCGAACTGCTTGATCTTGGCGACGTCGAGCGCTTGGAGTTGCTGCGGCGTCGGGACCGTCGGATAGCGGGCCGGACCGTCGGAGAAGAGATCGCTCACCAGCAGATCGTCGATCACCTCATCGGGCGAGAACTGGCGAAAGAAGCCTTCCTCCGCGAGGTCGCGCTCGGCGACCGTCACACCCGTGTCGTCGATGACCGGCGTAAAATACGAGGCGGTCAGCGCGCGGATGACGTCGGCCGCCTTATCCGCAGGGACCAGCGTCGAGATCGCGACCGCGTCCGGGTAGGCCGTGACCGAAATGCGGCCGCCGAGTTGATCGATATAGCGGCCGACCGGCGTCCCGGTGATCGGCTGCGAGGCCGCGATCACCGTCGCGGCGACGCGGCCGAGGCCCGGCTGCGGATCGCCGAAACCCGTCGAGGGCGCACGGTACCACAGTGAGATCCCGGCCACCGGCGCGCCGGGAGCAGGCTGAACGATATAGCTGCCGCCGCCGGCCAGCGTCCCGCGCACGACCCCGTCGGGGCCGGCCACCGGAGCCGGGGCCGGCGCCGCACCGGCCAAAGAGATGCCAAGGGCCGCGACGAGCGCGGCCCCGAGTCGACCCACCCGCGTCACGCGGGCTCCGGCGAGATGTTCGGCGGTAGCCTGCGCGGTTCGCGGACCTCGTGTTCGACCGGCGTCGAGGCCGCCATCGGCGGCCGCTGCTCCTCGATCGGGGGCTCGGCCGGCGGCCGGACTTCGGGCCATGTCTTGCCGCTCATGATCGCGGCGACTTCCTCGGTATCGCAAGTCTCGTGCTCGAGGAGTGAATTGACCATACGTTCGACCTTATCCCAATTTGCTTCGAGAATCTTGCGAGCGTTGCCGTAGCACTCGTCGATGATCTTGCGGACCTCGGTATCGATCTTGGAGGCAACCTCTTCAGAGTAATTGCGTTCATCCCCAAAATCGCGCCCCAGGAAAACCTGGTGCGAGCCGCGGCCGTATTGGATCGGTCCGAGCGAGTCGCTCATCCCGTACTGGGTCACCATCCGGCGCGCCAGCTCGGTTGCTTTCTCAAAATCGTTGGACGCGCCGGTCGTCACGTCGCCGAACTTGATCTCCTCGGAGATGCGCCCGGCAAGGGCCATCGTGATCTGCGCGAGCAGTTCGTTCTTGGTCCGCGAATGGCGGTCTTCATCGGGCAGCGACCAGGTGATCCCCAGCGCCATGCCGCGCGGGATGATCGTGACCTTGTGGACCGGATCGGCGTTGGGCAGCATCCCGCCGACGATCGCGTGGCCGCTCTCGTGGTAGGCCGTGTTCTCTTTTTCTTTTTGCGACATGACCAGCGATTTGCGCTCCGGCCCAGCGACGACGCGGTCGATCGCCTCATCGCACTCGACCATCTCGATGATGGACTTGTTGCGACGGGCAGCGAGCAACGCCGCTTCGTTGAGCAGATTTTCGAGGTCGGCTCCCGAGAAGCCCGGCGTGCGTTTCGCCAGCGTCTCGAGCGTGACGTCTTTGGAGAGCGGCTTGTTCTTCGCGTGGACGGCGAGGATCGCGGCGCGGCCCTTGACGTCGGCGCGATCGACGACGACCTGGCGGTCGAAGCGGCCCGGCCGCAAGAGGGCCGGATCGAGCACGTCGGGACGGTTGGTCGCGGCGATCAAGATGACGCCGGTATTTTGGTCGAAGCCGTCCATTTCGACGAGCAGCTGGTTGAGGGTCTGTTCGCGCTCGTCGTGACCGCCGCCGAGGCCGGCGCCGCGCTGACGGCCGACCGCGTCGATCTCATCGATGAAGATGATGCAGGGCGCGGACTTCTTCGCCTGTTCGAAGAGGTCGCGGACGCGGCTCGCGCCGACGCCGACGAACATCTCGACGAAATCGGAACCGGAGATCGAGAAGAACGGCACGCCGGCTTCGCCCGCGATCGCGCGGGCGAGCAGCGTCTTGCCGGAACCCGGCGGTCCGAGCAGCAGCACGCCCTTGGGGATGCGCGCGCCCAGCGCCTGGAATTTCTTCGGATACTTGAGGAACTCGACGACCTCGCCCAGCTCTTCTTTCGCTTCCTCGACGCCGGCGACGTCGTTGAACGTCACCTTGGGCCGGTTCTCGCTCTGCAACTTCGCGCGGGAACGCCCGAACGAGAGTGCTTGCGAGCCGCCGCTCTGGGCTTGCCGCAAGATGAACAGCAAGATCAGCGCGAAGATCGCGAACGGAATGAAGTTCACGATCATGCCGAAGAACGGCGAGGTCGAAGCCGTGTCGACGCTGATGTCGACGTGGTGGCTACGCAGGTCGGTATAGACGTCGCGATCGCCGTCGGGCAGCGTCGTGACGAAATGGGTGCTGCCGTCCGTCTCCTCGCCGGAAACGTCGTGGCCGACGATCGTCACCTTGCGGACTTCGTTGGCGTCGACTTTCGCATAGAACTGCGTGTAGGAGATGCGCTGCGCCGGCGGCTGCTGGATCACGACCTTGTTGACGATCACGATCACGACGACGAAGATCAGCAGGACGATGATGACGGACTTGAGGTGTTTGCCCATAAAAATGTGTACTTACGAACTCCCCGGTAACCGGTTTACCTCTTAGACAACCCCAGATCGCCTTCCGGCGTTCCAGATGTACCGACGTTCACCGAATTTTACGCGTCGAAGACCTCGGCGCGGAGTTTGGCGACGTAGGGCAGAGTCCGATACCGTTCCTGATAGTCCAGACCGTACCCTACGACAAATTCGTCGGGACACACCATTCCGACATATTCGACCGGGACCTCGACGCGCCGATTGTAGGGCTTGTCAAGCAAGACGGCAGCCGCCAGGGACGCCGGAGCCCGGCCGCCGAGCAGCATCCGCAGGTAGCGTAGGGTCAGCCCGTTGTCGACGATGTCCTCGACGACGAGCACATGCTTGCCCTCGATCGAGTGCGAGGTATCCTGGACCAGCCGCACCTCCCCCGAGGAGCGCGAGGCGTTGCCGTAGCTCGAGACGCCCAAAAAATCCAGTTCGATCCGGCTCGGTCCCCCGGGGATCGAGTCGAGCGCACGCGCCAGATCGGCGGTCACGAAGACGGCGCCTTTGAGCACGCCCAGTAAGACGATTTCACGACCGGCATAATCCCGGGCGATTTCTTCCGCCATGCGCTGTATCGCAAGCGCGATGTCCGCCGCGCTGAAGACGACGGATTCGATCGTGGTGACGAGAGGAAGAGTCAACGGAGGTCTCCGGCATCGAGTTCGAGACCCGGTTTGAGAAAAACGCGGGCCTCGGGGCGGGCGGTCAGGGCGGCTTCGATGCGCTCGAACGGGATATCCCGCAACACGCCTTCATCGCGCAGCCGATCGCGCAGCGCGCGGCGCTCGAGCGCGCGCGGATCGCCGGACCGTTCGGCGCGCAAGATCTCGGCGCACCGGGCGACCGCCCGATCCAGTCCCGGAAATTCTTGGCGCAGCGCGACCAGCGCCGCGCGGACGGCGCTGCGCCGGTAGCGAGCGTCCTCGTTCGACGGATCCAGCACGTAGGGAAGGCCGGAGCGAGCAAGCTCGGCGCGCAGCTCGTCGTGCCCGGCGCGCAGCAGCGGGCGAACGAGGCGCAGGTCGCCGTCCAGGACGCGCTCGGCCGGCATCCCGCCGAGTCCGTCCGGTCCGGTGCCGCGAAAGAGGGCGAGCAAGACCGTCTCGGTTTGGTCCTCCGCCGTGTGGGCGGTTGCGATCGTTCGAGCACCGTTTTCGCGGGCGATCCGCGCCAACGCCGCGTAGCGCGCCTCGCGCAGCGAGCCTTCGTCCGGGGGGACGCCGTCGAGGGCAGCGATTTTCACCGGGCGCCCGAGCCGCGCCGCGATGGACAGGACGACGCATTCGTCTTGCCACGCACTTTCGCGAACGCCATGATTCACGTGCGCAAGGATCAACGGGATTTCGCGCTCCCGCGCAATTCGATCCGACACCGAGGCGAGCGCGACGGAATCCGGACCGCCGCTACAGGCAACGACGACCGGATCGCCCGGTTCGATGGTAACGGCGGCGATGACTAACGCATCCAGGGCACGTTCCGGTTTTGCTCCGCGCATGATCTCATGCCCATCCTTCGACAGGCTCAGGATGACACGGAAGCTCGCCGCGCTCCGTCACCATCTCATCCCGCCGCGCCAGCGTGTCATCGTGCCGCGCCAGCGTGTCATCGTGCCGCGCCAGCGTGTCATCGTGCCGCGCCAGCGTGTCATCGTGCCGCGACAGCGTGTCATCGTGCCGCGCCAGCGTGTCATCGTGCCGCGCCAGCGTGTCATCGTGCCGCGCCAGCGTGTCATCGTGCCGCGCCAGCGTGTCATCGTGCCGCGCTAGCGTGTCATCGTGCCGCGCCAGCGTGTCATCCTGAGCCTGTCGAAGGATGGGCGTGCCACTCATCTTGGCTTTAGCTCCGGATGGCGCGGGCGATATCGCGCTTGACGTCGCGAGCCATTTCCTCGCGGCGTTTGTCCCATTGTTTCTTGCCGCGGGCGACGCCGAGCAGCACCTTGGCGACGCCGGGTTTGTGACCTTCGGTGCCGGGTTCGGTGAAGAACAGCCGCAACGGGACCAGCGTGAAGCCCTTCTCGCCGAGACGGCTCGCGAGCCGGTCGATCTCGGCGCGCTTCATCAAGAGCTTGCGCGGCCGCCCCGGTTCGTGGTTCGAGAACGAGCCCTCTTTATAGACCGGGATCGTCATCGAAACGAGGAACGCTTCACCTTCGCGGATGCGCACGTATGCCTCGTTGATCGACGCACCGGCGCCGGTACGCAGCGATTTGACCTCGGTCCCCGTAAGCGCCATCCCCGCAACGTACGTCTCCATGATCTCGTACTCGTAGCGCGCGCGGCGATTTTCGATCGTGGGCGCGCTCACCGCCTTTTCCTCGGTGCGGCGCAGCAGCTTCATCTTGGGCATCGTTACCGCTTCATCTCGGGCATCGTTACCGGCTTCATCTCGGGCATCGTCTCACTACATCGTTCCCGCGGAGACGAAGTTCCCTTCGCTCGTGGCGAGCAGGGTGCCGTCCGCTTCGCTGACGCGGCCTTCGAGACCGAGCACGCGACCGCGCCGCCAGCGCACGAACCCGTCGAGTACGAGCGGCACGCCGAGCGGAACCGGCTTGCGAAAACGCACCGACATCGAGGCCGTCATCCCGCGCTCGCCGGCGTGGCCGGATGCGTGCGCCATCGCCTCATCGAGCAGCATCATCACGATCCCGCCGTGCGCGATGCCCTGCCACCCTTGAAATTTGGGATCGAGGACGAGCGTTGCATGAACGCTGCCGTCGGCGTTGCGCTCGAATTTGAGTTGCAGACCGTCCGGGTTGTGCGGACCGCAGGCAAAGCAGTTGCCGTCGTCGACCGGAACCCCGCCGGTCACTTGCCGGAGATCGGCGCCGCGGCGGCTCTCCGTGCGCCCGCATCGTAATCGCCGTCGTTGACGCGCTTGAGCAGCGTCTCGGCGTAGGCGGCGTCGGTGTTGGCCGTGATCGCCGCCTTCAGCACGCGGCGCGCGTCGTCGAGTTTCTTCTGCGCGATATAGATTTTCGCGAGCAGCGTGTAGCCGTGCTGACCCGCCTCGCCGACGTGACCGAGGTCTTCCTCGAGGCCACGCGTCGCGAACTTGATCGCCGCCTCGGGCTGATCGAGGTCGTCGAAGAGCGAGGCCATGTGATAGTAGATGTCGGCGTAATCGGGCACGACGTTCGGGATATCGACGACGTAGGCAAGCGCGCGCTGCGGATCGCGCAAATCGACTTGATAGATGCTCGCGAGATACTCGCGCGCGAGC
>Ga0209208_10001101_pt1 | contig 37604 bp, 22 predicted proteins | sample S1TSphfallax_3_FD_187694 | JGI IMG/M metagenome (GOLD analysis project Ga0209208, IMG submission 187694) | Host-associated microbial communities from peat moss isolated from Minnesota, USA - S1T2_Fd - Sphagnum fallax MG (SPAdes) (version 2) | ecosystem: Host-associated > Plants > Peat moss >...
CACCAAGGTATTTAAACTAAAAACCAAACCACAAATGACCAAACTAAAATAAGTAAGGAAAGTAACTCAACCTTGTGAAAGTAACCTAGTTACTTTCCTACTCCAGTAACTAATGAAACCTAACTATTGAGCTTGAATTCTCAACATACTAAACTACCATAAATAGTAAAAACTAGCCAAGGGTCCAATAATTTTTCCCTTAACAAGCATACACTTGAGGACATCAATGCAAGTGAATTAAGAATTGTAATGCCACAATCTTGGAATTATTTTGTTGACTTGCAACTTTGCCTCTTGATTACATTTTCAAAATCAAAATTCAATCAATGTCTTAGCTGACTTTGTCATGGTGTTTAACAACCATGACACTTATCACCAAACTATTTCCATCTAGACTAAAAAAACCAATATCAAACCCAAACAACTTATCAAGTTGAACCTTATAAAAAATGTATGGTTTAGGATATGAAATTTACTTGACATAAAAAGCTATGTTAAGCAACTAATTCAAATGGAGTATTACACTAGCAAGTTTGCACCTTTCACAACTTTCTTGGGTCTTTTCAAGCATTTTCAATTGTCCTCCTTGGGTGGTACTAATTCTTGTTGGTCCCTTTGTTGAAATCCTCCTCATCCCCACCCCATTCCTCTTGATCATGGATTGTTTGTTACAACCCTTGAAAATTTTAACAAAGTTAGTACTATTTTGAAAAAAGACTTGAAAGGGCATTATGGCTTATGTAATCACTAAGATCTATGCCACTAAGGCTTGCATGTCTAAGAATTTTGCCATTAAAGCATGTGCCATTTAGCCTATATGCTAGTAGATAAGGCTAAGGCCTACATCATTCAACTTTTTTCAATGAGGTTTAGGTCTATATCATTAAGCCTTACATTCTTCATCCTCTATCATTGGGATCTAGGTCTATATCATTAAGGCCTTTGTCATTCAACCTAGGTCAAAGGTATAATACATCACTTGGGCCTATGTCACTTGGGTTTATGTCCCTTGGGTTTGTAGTATCATTTGGGCTTCTAATGTAATATGTCATTAAAATCTATGCCACTAAGTTCCATGTCATTCAGCCTATGTCATTACAACCCATGAAAATAAGTTTGTTTTATATGTTGTTCCTTTACATCACTAAAGCTTGTTTTAATCAAACACATTTCACTAAAGGTTAAAGTTTACGTCATTTAAACAAAAAAATATGTTAGCAAGGTTGGTAAAATCTTATACATCACTTGCATTTACATCATTGAAATTTTGTCACTTACATCTAGTTTTAATGCCATATACTCTAATTCATCTACATTCGAGTCAAATATTATGAAGTTTGTTGAAAAACTAAGAGAAAAATATGTCTATGTTTAAAGACATCTACGTTTTAAGAGCTTTCCAATAATATAAGAAACTCTTCAATCCAATGAATTTTGATCCCTGTAATCACCCTTTTATTGGAAACAACTTGAAAACAAGCAAGAAATGAAAGCTTCAAGGTTCATGAAATGGAACAATTGTATTAACTAACAAGAAAATTACAAAGGTTGTATGCTTCAAATGCTACAAGCACAAAACTATGGCTTGCAACAACTAACAAAGCTTGAAGGTTCTATGTGCACTCAAAAACCATGAAAGGAGAGAATGAAAGACTACTCAAAACCATTCCATTATATACTAACTCCTAACCCTAAAGTAGCTGCCACTTAACTTTAACCTAGCCGCCACCAAACCCTAACCCTAGCCGCCGCCAAAACCTAACCCTAGCCGCCACCAAACCCTAACCCTAGCCATTGCCAAGCCCTAAGTAGCCTTCATTTCCAAACCCTAGCCACCACTATTCAACCTAACCTAATTATTATAAGGATGTGAATACTATTCATCCTTTTTGATGAATGTTTAACACATTCATCAACATTGGGAATTAGAAACGAATAGTATTTCTAACACTTTGAAGATTCAAGAGTCCATCGAGATTCCAACTCCCAAAGTGGGAGTTCATTTGGGAGTGTGAGGGTTCATTCTTTCACACTCTCCTACACTCTTGGGAACATGAAAATGTGACTCCCAAGCTTCATTCTTGGCCCGCACCTTTGCAAGCCCTTGCCTTGGTCTCGAACCTAATACTAGGGTTGCAACATGTTTCATCCATTCATCAAAATTAACACAAAACACTATGAAATTTTTTTAGTGATTTTTTTTTTTGAAATTTGATACCATTGTCCATTCTGATTATTCGTTTTAGATGATCTTAGATTATACACTACTACAAAACCTTTCCCTATTCCATTTGACATTCCACTTGACATAGACTAGGAAAGACCCCATTCCACCCATGTGGATTTTCAGTGGAAGTTGTGAACGAAACATAATTAACAAGCTATAACATTGGTTCATATTTAAAATATGATGCACCACAAAACTATTCAACTAATTTCTTATTTTACTTGGTTTAAGGTGGTAAATGAAGTTAGTGTTTAAAATTTGTGATGAAATTTTATTCAACAATGTTTTTGATTTATTGTAGTAAATCAAGTTGAAAAAAGTTGGAATGAATTCAACAAGCATGGGCTATATAAAAAACACATTTAAAGAGGTACACATCATGGCAAATAAAATCAAATAATTTATTGGATTGAAATGTGAAAATATGCCCAAATCTTGAATACATTGTTTACATGGGCATACACAACTTGAGGAAATGGGAACACCACATCACTTTAATAGAAGACCTTGACTTAAACATGGGAGCACTTTAGAATAAACTACCTTGATTGAAGCAATTGCATTATTAAAGTGGTGTAAAAGCCTATGCCCACAATTTACAAACTTGGTTCCTTTTAGAAGGAGGGCTAGTCAACTAGACAAAGTCTAACAAGTAAGTGATTTTTTTTAAAATCTTGAGAATGTCAAGAAATTCGTGTTCAATTTAAGTTGCATTCTATTCAAGGGGTCCACTTGATAGCATTTGACATGTTTCCACATGCAAATATCAAGGCATCTTGTGAAGTGTTTTTCACAACAAAAGGCACTTTTTAGAAAGTTATATCACCAAAAACTTAAAATGTTTATATGGGAATGCTGAACTATGAGAGTTTTGTCCCAATAATGTTTTTTTTAAAAACATGGCCAAATTAAATTATGACAACTAGTTTTTCTCAATGTATTCAATCTTTTTTTAAGATTTTGGGATCTAAAAAATCCTTAGTAGTTGATGTAACAAATTTGATTGGAATATGTTGAATAATATGTGGACAAAACATGTTTCTAGAACTTTGATTTTGCCATGGTCAAAAAGGTTAAAAGATGACTTTAAGTTTTTTAATGGCATACCTACACATGGCTTACATAAGCTTACATAATTGGTTGACCATGAAGGTCAAAAATACTTTCCCACAAAACACTATGCAAAGAGGTTCAACATCCTTTGAAGCAAGTGATTTTGCAATGAAATAAGATGCATTCGAATGTGGTCCCAAAGCCAAGGTGTTTTTACAAGTTAAGGTCGTGTTATAATGTTTGTGGTGTTTTGTATTTTAGATTAAAGAGAACTTTGGTGTGACTTGATCTTATTGATATGTGGGACTTTCCAAGGGGTTGAAAGATTATGTCATGAATGCAATAGATGCTTGCATTGACAATGAATTCACAATGGAAAATACATGTAATTACAAGGAGATAGGAAGGAGTTTGAGTTGGAGCTAGAGAAGAAATTTAATGGAATGCAAGTGGATTTCATTATGTAAGTAAAAAAAATTCAAACTTTTTAGGCCTATCACAAAAAATTGAAGTTATTTTAAAGCTTAAATTGAGAACAAACAAGCTTTTATTTTCATTATGATAAAAGGATAACTGTCCATTATATTGGTGTTCACAAGATTTAGGAATTTAAAACACTTCTCAAAGGAAATAGTAAGCATTTGGAAAGAAATGAAAAATAATGGTACAATGTAACATAACTAAGGTTATTTAAGAGATGTAGAAATATGTCATATTATGAAAATATTGTCAAGTTTGAATTTGAAAAAAAGATGGAAACATTATAAAGATCTCATGACAAAGGGGAAACAATATGGCATAGGTGCAGAAATCCACTTGCAACATGGCATTTGATGATAAGCGAAACATTTTGGTGGGAGAAGAAACATGTTCGCCATTAGCAACAAAGTTACAACAAGCATGGCTACAATCACAATTGCCCAAGGTACAAAATAACAATACATTTCCCATGTCCAACAATATTGAAATTAAATCTCAATACAAAACAAATGGAGATTCTTTGACATCATGCAAATCACCACTTTTCACATATTCCTGAAAAAGTTGTGATCACAGACAATTGCAAAGTGTGCACTGCTTCATCTATTAATGCTAAACCTGTGGAATGAGAAGTGGATCTGCCAACATCAACTATAATAAAAAGCTTCATCTCATGGGATCTTTCAGTTCATCTCATGACAGGGAGTTCTAATGGGAAGGGGAGTGACCATTGATCCCTCCATAGCTCACACTTCATCAAATATGTATATATTAAGAGTTTTTCCTAGCAGGTTGTTTCATCACACTGAGGGAGCTGGTCTGGCATCCACTCTGAAAGAAACAAAGGTGTCTATTTCAAGATCTAACTTGCTTACTAGGTGATTATGATTGGAGTAAAACCACTATCACATTGCTTCCATCACTCAATTCCCATGTCAGACATAATGCCCTAATCAATTACTGTACATCAATGTCTAATAAATTGCACTTCCCCAGCTAAGTATGCTGATTCAACAGGTCCCTGCTATTACATCCAGAAACCTTGATATGAAGAGGGGGTCAAGTTGTCTCAAACATAGCCACAAAAATGAAATGATGCCTGTCACCAGATGTAAAAGTACACTTGTAACTTAAAACAACTCTGAAGAAAGCTTGGTGACACTAGCAGTTTGCTCCCACATCTATCTAAGATGTTGCAAAGAAATCTCCACAACATGTAGCAAATAAAAAATGTCAACAGTACCTTCATTCAAGCTGCAATAAGCTTGTGCAATAAGCTTGCTCACAAAGTTCACATCCCTGAAACTTTGCTCATTTAGGACTCAATACAGGTAGTAGCCACAGAAGAAAAAAAACCTCGATGGCATCGTCAAACAGCTCGAGTACAAATTGCCTTCAATTTCTTGAACAAGCTGAAACCTTGAAGATATCCATGTACTTACAATCACAAAGAAAAAATGCTCAATTTCAACCAATAGCTATAATGCAAGACAAGACAGTAGCAGTTGCACTCCCAAATTATGCAAGAAAGTCAATAAGAGAACAGAAATATTGCAGTGTGTACAGAAGATTGCAAGGCCACTTTAGACAAATGGGACAGGGGGATGAGGTGCAACACTTTTCTTTCCTGTTTAATTCCCCTATCAGTGGTAACCTTAGAAAAACATCCACAATTCTGCTGAGCAGATCAGGAACCCTAAAAAAACAGACCAAGAGAAAAAAGGGAATCTACTCACCAGGGCTGTACACTTTGTTGGATGCAGGTTTAAGGGTTCACTCTGGACATTGGGGGATTTCCGGCAGCCCCACTAAGGAATTCTCCTCCATGGAAGTAGGAGCAACCATTGTCCACACAACCTGTGTCAGAAAGAAAAAAAATGGGAAAACTCCTCACCATCCCTCAAAATATATCAATGAAAAGAAATACAAGGCTGCAACATGACATGAAAGCTAGCCCCAGTAAGACAGTTGAAAGAAAACTCACCATAACAAAGAAACTGACACACTTTCATGCCAGAAAACAGCACCATTTTAATGTCTCGTCCTCTACTGACAGTCTGTTACATAGGCTCTCCTGTCTCTCTATCTCTCTATTCTTCTCTCCCCCTTTTCCCACGTTCCTCTCAACAGTCCATTCCCTCCTGTCCCTCTTGCTCTGTATTTGCTTACCCTGTTCTTTGCAGAGAGATACACAACCTTCCTTTGCATTAAGGCAAGTATTTTGCTCTAAGACAGAACAGGCTCTGAAACATTACAATGCAAATAAGAGGGCCAAGGGTGCCATATGCAATGGTAATTCATCTATATGATTGAGGCTAATGCAGCCTCAAGAAGCCAGGAGAACAGTGTTTGTGATCAATGCTGGCACCATTTAATGGATATACTAAGGGAATCTTGGTAGGCATGGCATCAAGACTTGGCTTGACTTTTAAGCTTGTCCTCCCTCAATTAGCAATGTACCCAATTGCAGCATCAGCAGGTATATGGGGGAGAATTCTTTGTCTCCTCTGGCTTTCACTTTGGCAGCATATTCATCCAGAGTTGCTTTGATACCTTTCCAGGCCTGCTCCTCACCTTGGGAATCTAACCACAAAGAATACTGCTGAGGAGATAACTTTGATTGTCTCATTGGAGACTCCAATTCCTCTGGTGCTCGACTGTAGAGATGATGGAGGATCACACTTGGAGGCAGTTCCTGCAGTAATGGATTACTGGCAAACTCTGAAGTTTTGAGAAACAATAGGGGTCTGAATGCTCTAAGAGCTCGATAGGGGGATCCAAGCTGTTCCACTGGAAACAAAGTTTGTCCCACTACCAGCTCCAGTTCTGAAATATCATGGATCAGCTGAAGCTTCCCTGACTCAGACAGCGGCCGGACCATGGCCGCATGTCTCACCCAAAACAAGAGAACACGAGAAGCCATTCTTCTGGCTAAGCTGGCAGGAATTGACTGCCCAGCAACAGGTCCTGCAGCTGATAAGGAACCTGGCAAAAGCTTCGACAAAAACTCACGCTGAAAATGCACGATCAATTTCTGCACCTCTTCCATGTACTTTGAGCAGTCATCACCCACATTATCCTCACATGCAAAACTCTGATCATGAATTTGCAAAATATAGCTTTCAAGTTTCTCCACTCTTGCCTTGAAGAGTGGTGTGATGCAATCAGAAGCCACCCCATAAACTGCACCTAAAGATGCAGAGAGCACCTCAGGAGCTGCAGTAGGAAGGCCAACAAGCATAGATGATATTCGTGCATGCACATCCTGTAGGTAGAGGCAGAGGGTAAAGTTCTTCAATTGCTGTGGGGTTATAGGACCTGTAACTTGTCGAATATCCAAGCCTGTAAATGTCTGAACATACAACACAAACAAAAAAGTCAAAAAGATACCTTACACAGTTAGCTTTACATGTAAAGACAAAAGGACAATTACAATACAGCTGTGCATGCACCACTCCAAAAGTCCTGAGGCCAAAATATGCACAATAGAGCTTTATCATGTTCAAAAGAGATATATTTCAGATTCAGAAACCCACTGAATCCATCTTGACTCTGAATAGCTCTAGTGAAATCCAAAGAACATGGAAAAGGGATGCATATCATGATGTGAAATCCTTCACAATGCTGCATACAAAAATTAGGTTTCAGCAAACTTAAGGGCTAAGGTTGAGCTGCTCTAAATAACACAGAAATCATTCCTTCCATTAGCAGTTTTCCAACCCTAATTTTTAGCATCACATCTGAACATGTCAAGGAGGTCACAACAAAAGCCAGTGCAAAATCACCTGACACTCAGCTTTCTCAGCAAAAAGATGAAGAACTTTGCTAACTTCATGCAAAACCAAAAGAGTGAGCCTTTTATCCGATTTTGTGGCATCAAGCTCCTCATGAATGTGAGAGACCAGTCTTGTGATGTGTTCTTGAGTAGGTAAGCTGCCTCGAGCTGCAGTTGGAAAAATGCTATTGACAAAATCAGAAAGGCGGGCTAATGATTTTCCCAGGAATGCTGTCTGGAATGGTTCAAGAGCTGCTATCAGCTGCTCTCTAGCTTCTGCCTTGATGGCTGGTGGTACACCTTTCACATCTGTGTCACGGAAAAGTCTCTCCACCAAGCTGTCTATCAAGCCCAGAAGCTTAGGATACCCCATCACAAATATCTCTTTCACAAAGCTGGAGGCTGTGAATGCAGATTTCATCTGACTTCCAAATGAATTCACAAGAGCTTCCCAAACCTGTTCTGTTAGCATTGGATCACCAGCCTGCACAACAAAGCATAGTGATGTTTTGTCCCCTTCTGAAAATTTTATGCAAAACAATGCTGCATCACAACAAAGTCTACTCCACTGTTCTTGCAGTTTGACAATGCTTTACTGGAGTGAACCAATATTGATAATATGAGGGAGATTAACAATCTTTTCAGAATCCTGACTTTCTAGTAAAAAATTAGCAGCATCATTGTAACAGTTCAGAAATGTGGACAACTGTAGTAGGCCCTTACAACAAGACAACCTAAAAGTATTTTGTGCAAACCCCATGTTCGCATTGTATTTCCTTTCTCAGCAGCAGTTGTCTGACTTACCTGCATAACTTCATCGAGGAATCCGATATGAGAAATAGGATCTCTCTTCTTTGATAGGACACGTTGCAAATGCCATGCTGCCACCACAACCGAATGTAACTGATCCATACATGCTCCAATTCTTTGCCAAAGGCTTTCTCTTGCTTTGGAGGCCCCAGCACCCTGAGGTGCTCCACTCCTCTGTATCCCTCCAGATCCCAAGGAAACCCCCACACTTGCAGATATTGCCTTCATGTCCAATGCAAAACTCACACTCTTCACAGCCATTTCCTTGTACCTATTGATCAAAGATTCAATGGTATACTTAAGCTCGCCCATATTATAGAAAACTTGCAAGATGCCCCCTACCTCAGCTTGGTTGAGTGCCTCCATTCCACTCTCAAGACCTTTCATTGCATCCCGCCTGATCTGATTTCCAACCTCCAAGAGCCAAGGGATCTCTTCATCGACCACTTCCACACCTGCAATATCAGCTTCCTTTCTCAAGGTTTCAATATCATTGTAGATCTGTGCAGCTTTGGCTAAGTCAGCTTTAGCGCCACTTGACTCCATCAACTCTTGGAGTTTTTTCAACTGCTTGAGAGCCCGGATAACGGACCGCAGAAGCTCCACAGTGTCATGAAGCGAGGCAAGCTGCCGAGACTTAGCTTTTATCTGTTTATAAGGCTCTGCAATCTCCGACCTGACTCTCTGCGTCGACGCCTGCAAACTTTCCGCACCTGCCCTTACCACTGTCAGCACACTCTCGGTTTCCTTCAAACTGGAGATTTGTTGAAGAAGTTCATCGTGCCTAAAGAAGACCTCACTCCTCAGCTGTTTCTCAAGCAGCTGAATGCCTTCTTGCAATTTCTCTAATGGGAATGCCGCCGATCCACTGCTCAGAGCCTCGCTTGCAAATTGTGTAGCATTGAAGTCGTCCACGAGGAACTTGGCAAAAACACTGTCCTTCTCAAACTCTTCGATGGCAGCCCGGGATGCGGCCTCCGTAGCTTCCGTCCCGCTGTCCGTTCCATTGGCGAGCGAAAATCCATCCCTCTCGAACCGCGAAAGGGACGAAGATCTGTAACTGGCCAGCCGATGACGAGGGGAAGCGCTAGGGCTGATCCTCTGGTATGGGCTTCCCGTCCTCTGCAGGGCTGTAGTTGCCATCTCCGTCCACAAATCTCCACACTCTCACACAGCCATTTCCTGAAACCAAAAGAAGCGAAACTCAAAACTCTCTCAACGCAGATTGCAACTAACTAAACATTTCTACGTCGCAGGTGAGAAAGTCCAACCGATCTCTTCATAAGTGGTAATCAGATCAGAGACACACATCGAAGCATGGCTTTTCTTTTGGACAAAGGCCTCAGAAAAATTGCCGCAGCAATGCTTTGTCGGTTCTGCTAGAGCAACATCAATACATCAAAAGAACAGGAAGACGAATAGGAAATCAATGTGCTTACCTCCATGAAGAAATCGTAATGAGCAAGCCGTTATCGGAATCGGAACCAAGAGTGCTCATCGCCGCAGAAGCGCAAGAAGACGCAATTTTTCTTTCCCCTGTCCTCTCTTGCTCTCTCGATCGCCCTCTCTTTCATTCGGTCACCCGGCTACGCTTCAAACGGCCCTGAAGACTTAGTACTGAGTACCCTTTTCTGTTTTTTCCCCCCTAGGTGATTTAACAGGTAATAAACTGTCAAACCATGATTTTTCTTTAAATAAATAAATCTCTACCTACACATAAAAATGGATTTTTTGGGGAATATAGTGAATGATTTTTATCTTAGGCTAGCAATTTTCATTGACCTTAAATCATCCATTTGGTAGACAAAAATAAAATAAGGCCTAATCTGGGTTGAAAGAGTTGTCCACATTCATAAACCCTGAATTCTGTTCGTGTGTTGATAGGCTTTCAACCTTGACATATGCTGGTCGGAAGAGTTGTCCACGTTATTAAACCCTGAATCCTTTGTTGACTCTAGCAATTTCTCAATACATATGTTAAACAAAGATTGCAAGCAAAATGGTAGTATGCACGTTCTCAACATGTAACATCACATAAATATACTTGAAAAAATTCCAATTTTTCTAGGAGAATTGTCAATTGCTTAAAATAAAGGTCAATTTATGCACTTTTAGGTTTGTCAAAACAATATTGATGATATCAATTCCTTGATCCCAATTTTAGAAATGGTATGCAATAATTGGGCGTGCACTCTTTAGCTTCATCATAATTAAAAAAATAGGGACAAAAGTTTTAGGATAAGATCACAATGAGTTGATTATTAAAGTTGAACTATTAGTCATGTCAATTTACACAAATGACCAAAAGGAGGTGATTAGTGTAATTTCAAGTCAAATGAAGTTCACAAATTCACAAAGATTTACAATGGCCGAACTTCCTAAAGGGACATGATCTTTGTAGCTTGTCATTGGGATTGTATTTTAATAGCATTTTTTCAAAATCCTTGGAAACCCTAGTTGAAAATAATCAGATACGTTGTTCTCCCACAACTTTGAAGGGGTGTAGCCCCAACAAAATCCATATATTTAGAACATTCAATTACACATTCTTGTAGTTCTACAAAATCATTTTGTAATTATCTATGAAGCTCTTGAATTGAACATGATTTAGTTTTTCAAATTATTTTTATCTTAGCAATAATCATATGACACCTTTTATCTTGACTTTTCAAACCTTCATAATTTTCAGGAAATATTCCATGTTAGCAATGTGAGTCCATTATGTTATAATTTGCATTGAAATGTTTTTAATTGCCTTCAAAGTTCTTAATTCAAATATGTTTTGGCCTTTTAAACTAGAATTTAAAATCTGCGACTTTGTTGTGGGCAAAAGGAGGTTTAAAAAACTATTCAAATAATATGCTTAGAGCATCACAAACTTATTAGCTTTGTCAATTCATCAATTCATTTGAAATTTGCATGAAATGTATTTAGTTCATGGGTTTTTGTTTTTTGCATATGAATGTTGTATGTTTAAAACATGTATGATGGATGTATAAGTCAAATGAAATATTTTAATTGATTGAGAATGTTTCATATTACTTATTCATGCATCATACATGTTTTGAACATAGAATAACCATGTGAAAAAACACAAACTCATGAAAAAACAATTTTCACACAATTTTCATTATTAAATTGTAGGATGAGAAGTATGTGATGAACATATAAAAGACATAGTTGGTAGAAGTTTTTAGAACATTTAATTAACAAAAAAAACTAGATAATTAACTAATGAACCACTCTAACAAATGTAATTGAAATAAGCTTTTGAAAAGTTGGCCCAAATGTTTTTAAATCAAATTGAACAAAAAAAATTAAAACATCTAATTGGTGGAAACTTGAAGGTTTAATTGTTGAAACTTTCCAAAATATTGTTAATTGACTTCTAAAAGATTCCATTAAATAATATAAATAAAGGCCCCAAAAACATCACACTTCAATTTCCAATCAAGTTGTGATTTAGATTTACTTCACTTTCATCTCAATTTTAACTTGTATCATACCTCGTTATTAAATAAAATCATATAATAACATAACTATATGGATTTGTGAAAACAAGTGATTTGATAATGAACATGAACTATAACAAGAAAAAAAATTATTCTTTGAAATGGGAATGAATTATTTACAAATTGTTTTTTTTTTAATCCTTTGAATTCACACACACTTATCACTTTGTGGGAATGTGTTCCAATTACCTTTGTTCATGCCATGCATTGGGCTTCCTTCCAACCTAATTCACCTTATCTTGCTTGAACTTTATTTAAATGCAATTTAAAATTGTTCATACTTGACTTTCCAATAAATTTTTTTTGTTATATTTCATTCATGTTTAAATTGGTTATAATGCTTCTTGATAGAGGGTTAAGAGATGCAGTTGGATGCAAAATTCTTATTACCAACATTGTGTTAAGCAATTATCATAAATGTGAACAGATGTAACATTAATATAATCTTGTATATATCCATTTAACCAATAAAAGGAAATTTTGAATAATTTAGGAAACAACTAAAGGTGAAAGTTCAAAAAAACCATGAAAATAAAAAACTATCAACCATGTGAAACATTTTTGTTTTTTGAGCTCTTGTTAGGGTTTAATAGAAGGCATGAACTAGATCTTTGAAATTTTCTAATTGGGCATGAAATATGAACCAACAACGAGTTTTTAAATGATTAACAATTAATTGCATGTCGAGTGACATTGAAAGGGAGTGACAACACTATTTTCATGTTAATAAGTCTAATGCATTAACTTTTATTTTTATTTTTTATGAATGACTATGCAATTTGTGCAATTTATGCATTTGTTTCAAATAATCATTGGATTGTTTCATGTACAACATATTGTGCTTTAATCAATGACATTAGCAAGTGAGCACCAAGCAATGTGTGATGAGCAAATGAGCAAGTTCAAGTGAGCAAATAAAAATCTTTATAATATATACCGTGCCACATCATTTAATATTCCAACAATATTCCTTTGCCATGTGGTTATACTTTTTGTGATGTGGCAAAAGATTCATTGTTGATGAGAAAAATATTTTGCCACATGGACAAAGGTCTAGCTTCAAAACACAAACTATTTTCTTTTGGAGGTATTTATTTATTAACATGGCGGTTCAAAAATTGTACGCATATACCTAGGGGTCTTTAAAAAGATTGAAAGCCACTTAAAAAATGATCACCAAAATAAAATTGATTAACCCATCCAAGGATAATAAAAATATAACATATTCCATAAATGATATTCATTACACCATGAAATTAATTTTTCCTACATCATCATTGGAAGTTTTCCACTAACATTAGCATATTGGACTATGAATAATGAAAATGAAATAGGCATTCCACAACCTGACATAAATCTACCTTTATTATAATATCATTGGCTTTCAAATGTTTTGGCACATGCTAACAATCATTGAATCTTGTCCCAACTCCACATGGGAAAATGAATGAATTCTTTAGATTGCCCATGATACACTATGTTTTGTAAGATATGATGTAGGTGCTTACATTGCACCCATGTTTCACGCCCGCCCAAAAAAAATGTTGACATGATAACGAAATATATGCAACAACAACATGGGTAATTTCCAATTGTCACATAGAAACACTTGTGGTTGGAGACTGTGTTGTAGATTTGTGCATACCCAGGGGGTTGGACATCTACATAGGGCAAACCAATAGAAGGACTAAACAATTTACCAACCTCCCAGTTGTTGGTGTGATGTTGCATTAATTTAAACATTGAAGGCCTTCTCACCTTCTTGCCACAATGAGATGTGGGCCAACTACTTGCATCCACAGGTTTAATTACATATAATGTGCAAGTTGAAGGAACCTATAAATTGCTTGAAATGGAAGGCTCGCATCTAAATAAATTTCAAAGGTTGTTTTTACGTTTATAGTCAAACAAAAACCCAACTTCTTCCAAAGATGATATACATATTTTTAAGTAAGGTTGACACCATGTTGAATGGGCCATACAATCGAGACTTGCAACCTAGCAGTGACATATTTTCACGAAGACCCACTTACACAATGCTTGAAATCATTTGGATATAACCAATGCTTGTGGTGCTTGGGAGCCCTAGATTGAAATTGGGCCCAAAAACCATAATAACATGGAGTTGGGGTCCCAAATGTCATCTTGTGTGTATTGATCTTTCATGTGCACTTCACATTGAAGTTTTTTCACCACGTAGAACATTACATTGTAAAACTAAGAGGGCATCAATCAATATGCTAGAGGCCATCCCCACACATAATCTCATTGACAACTATTCCACCTTGAAAAAATATAGGAAACAAACTTTGTGCAACACATGGCGCCCCATGGACATGCAAGTCGTTGACACTCAATATTATAAAACTTGTCTTTAAACCGCTATGCACTTCCACCCAACTTAGGCCAAGTAAAAAGAGCTCACTAACTCGTGGTTATTTAGTGGACCATTTCCACTTGAAGTTGTGCATAGTGGATTATTAGTGGATTTCATGTTGAACTTTTAGTGCATTCATAATGAATTTTTAGTCAAAAATTATAGACTTGAGTGGATGGTAGTGGTGCATGGTGGAATCATAATAGACACCTTGCCACGGGGTCCAAATCACTCATAATTTCCACTAAGAATCCACATGGGTGGAATGGGGTCTTTCCCAACAATGTTGGGTGGAATGTCAAGTGGAATAGGGACAAGTTTTATAATAGTGACTATTTGGTTGACAACCAAAAACGGCCACACAAGGACAAGAGAAATTGATGCAATTTGGCCTATGCAACTTGTCATCTACCTTAGAGAAAAGTCAACATTATGCTTGGTAGAACCAAACACCTCTTCACCCTCCAGATGAGGAGTCATGAATGAGGATTCAAAAACATAATTGTCAACAATTATCATAAGCTTGGAAACATCCTTTCAAACGTGGGCCCTTTTCAAAAGGAATTCATTCCTATCAAGACCTTGCTCGGAAGGACCTCCTTGTAAATAATGTCGATATAAAATGAATTGTTTAAAAATTTGAACATAGTCGTTGTTTGTGATATGTAATTTTAAAACACAAATGCTCAGTGTGTAATGTGGTGGAATTTAAACAAGGTGTTCCCAATCCAAACTTCAAGGATTCAAGGATAATGCTCAGGCCAATTGGAAGGTAGTTTGAATTGTCTATGGTAACAAAGCTCCAAATGAATTGATGGTTGAGAATACGATTTTTTTTTTCATTGGAGTCAATCTTTGGACAAACACACGAAATAATAAATCAAGCCAAAGTTACGAAACAAACATAAGACATTGTGCTATGAATACAAAAATGCCATTTCTTTGGAAGAGGCAAATGTTTGGTATGCAACAATTCGATGTTCTTCGAGGGCCATTGATGAAGCCAAACTTCAAGAGCTGTAGAATTGGCTTTGTTTTTGGCACTTTCATGTGAGACAATGGGGAGGATTTATGATACATGTATTGTTTTCAACCTTCCCACACAATTCTTCTTTCACCCCATCTTTTTAACAACTTCACATCTATGGTACTAGTCATTTAAAAATAGCACAACAAAAACAAAAATTGTTGATTTTTTTTCCAAAAGCACTTCCAAACATGCCCATGTGCGACCTTTTAAAGACAATGCATAAATGTATGGCTTCAACAGTTTGGCAAAAGGGGAGCATGCTTTGTATCTTGTGACATTGAATGACTATGTTCAAGCTTTCAAACAATCAACATTATATTCACATTTCAAGCAAGGTGGTCAACTACATCAAGGGCTTGATAAGAGTGAGTTGCTCTTGCATAAAGCAACCCAATCTCAAGATCTGAAACAACTTATAGACGTAGTTCTAAAATATTCATGGAGATCAACTTACATAGTTAAAATTGCACATATGGAAGGTGAGGAGATCTTTGGCTCTTACAAATGAAAGGTGAACATAGCCCTCAAATTAGAAGGGGATTCACATAGGCATGACCATGTGAGTTTTTTCCATCCTTTTGTAAACCATACAATTGTTAAATCAAGTGTGGAAATTGAGCAACTTGGGGCGGATCAAATTTAGGGAGTTATTAAGGTGCTCGAAACTCCATGTGGAGATGGAGTTTGGCATATAGAAAGATGTCCCCCACATTGCACATTCAATGTTTCGTGTTGCAAAAATCCACCAAACATTCTTGTGTTACCAAGATAATTGCCATCTTGACTTCTATTGGTGTCCTTGCCTCAACTTATTCAAGGTTGTGGTCGTAGTTCCGTAGTGCACCCTTAAAATTGCACAAGTTTTGGTTTTATGCAAATGATATGAATTAATGAGTTCACAATACAAGACGCAAGTACATACTAGACAAACCGATTGTTTCAAAAATTTGACCCAATCGAATTGAAACCAATTTCACCCAAGATGAAATCAAGACTCTTGGGGAAACATGATTTGTTTTCAATAAATGATAGCCAATGATTTTTCAAACTCTATTTGGAGGGGAAAGCTCCATTCCTATAAATAGGCCAATGGATGAAATGTCGTGGCCAACATCATGTAATGGTAAGGTTGTTCATCATACAATGCCATCATCATTACAAAATGAGGGTGCATTTCATTATTCCATTTTCACTATACTAGTGAATTCAGTACTTTCCAACTAATCCCCATTTATTGAGACCAACAAATTCACTCAAAATATAGTGAAATCACTTGAAGTATAGGGACACCTTTTGTTGCAGTGCATTGAAAATGTCAAATCTACATTACAATCAATGGGAGGTTGGTTGACTTTTTGAAGCAATTGTAAACCCACCATTAGAGGTTCCCCTTCCTAGATACGAAAAAATCCATATGATTCTATATGGCCAAAGTCTAAACAAGAAACATTATGAAGTTATAATAGGGAATTTCCTAGCTTGCATTTGTTTGGATTTTGTAGCAATGATGTCCAGTTTGTTAGGTCGATGAGGGAAGTGGGCGCCTTGTAAACATGTACTATGTTTTGCAACATGTCATGTTTTGTGGGCAATTCAAAAGTTTCATCCATTTTCTAACTCGGAGTTGTGATGAAGTTTGTCATTTGTTAATTCATGATGTAACTATTCATGTGTAGGTAGGAGTACACTTTTAAATTGTTATATAAAAAAAATACAATGAACATTGTCAATTTTAACGCTTGTGATAATGTTATGTGTTTAACTTTTAAATTAGAACTTGCAAACAATGTTATCATTCTAGTTTTATAAACATTATGATAATTGTTCATTCAACATTTTGCTTGGCATGAATGATGTTTCACTGTTAGATAGAAATTAGTTATGAAACTAAGTTAAATGTTCACTAATAATTTAAAACATTGTATTGAAAGATTATGGGAAATGATTCCTAAATTTCAAATTCACTATTCTATATATTTGGACGAATATTATGTATTACTCAACAAAATATTCTTGCCACATCAATATAACATTCTATCCATGTGGATGGAATTTTTTTTTTAATGTGGAAAATATTTGGTTTACGTGGCAAGAATATTTTTTAAAGATTTTGTGCTACTCACATGCTCACCACTCACACTCAAAGAATCACATGGTAGCTATGTTGTTGTTGTTTCACCCTTCATGAATAGAATGAACTTTCCATGTCCCCTTTGATTGATGACAACATCTTTTAGGTTGTCATGTTTTATTTATTTAATTGAATTTGCTAGTTTGTTAGTTTCATCCTTACTTTTATGAAATATCATTTCTTTTTTTTGCTTCCAATCAATTTTATTTTATTTTATTGTAGGGACTACCATTAACCTTTAGTTTTCATGTAATTCATAAGGGAAAAGGACAAACTTTAAGACTATCCATTGGCTTCTATAAATTTTGAAAGTGCTATTAATGACAAATCAATTTCATTTATTTGGATGGATATTATTGTTCAAATTGCCATATGTTGTCAACAACTTGGAACTAAAGAAGATCTTGGATATGCTTGTGTTATCAATGCTTACATTCCAATTGGATTAAATGTTATCATAGTTGTGTATTCGGCCTTCAATGAATGCTTCCTTTTTTTTTGGATGGAAATCCATCGAAATATCATTTTTTTGTAGTATATTCTATTGTCTAATTTCCCTTTTCTTGGGTTTCTATTTCGTTTCTCTTGGATGTTCATTGTGTTAAATCTTGCATACATCGATCCTATTTAAAAATGGCAACATTTCATACTAAGGGTAAAATTGAACTCACCATCCTTGCTAAACCTTTCAAAATCCTTGTCTTTGAATCGTCATGTTTATCATGACTTTCTCAAATCCATCCAACAATGCATGTATATATGCAAAGACATTTTCTATGTTTAGTGTAGTTGATTACCTAGGCAATGATGCTTGCCCCACATGCTACCTCAAGGTTGAAAGAATTGAACTATGACACATTGTGGGTTGAAAAGTTTGTAGCATTCCACCCACATTTGATGGTGATGTTCTTTTTGAGCTTCCCCTTAATAACCTAGATGGCCATTTTGGTCAAATGCAAGGAATGGATAAAAAATATGACGTCATGTTTGGTGCAAGGTTAAAATGACAAATATTAAAAACGATTTTAACTTTACTTTCTAGATGGCACGATGCTTGGGACATTTGTAATGCTAAAATGATTGTTGTGATTTTTTTTGTTTGCAATGGAAGCTTTTATGAAATTACTCGAAATGGCGATATTGTTCACGATTTTAGTAGATATAGTTTTGTTCTTAGTTTGTCCTATTATAAAATATGTAAAATCATGATGTTTTGTGTGAACACATGTGCAACTTGCATGTATTACATTGTGCACAAGCAAAAGAATTTGACTCAAATAATGATTCATTTAGGTACACATGATCACTTGGTGGTTAAGGGGAGGTGTAAAGATGTTGACCAAATCAAAGCCTTTGTTGAGGAGGAGCTATTTCGCACATTGTTGCCTACCATGTTAATAAATTGCATTGGCCTTTCTTTCAAACATAATGTTCAACAAGGATGGTGAAGGGCAAATGGAACTTTTAAATGGAGACAAATTGCACGAAATGATGGACAAAATCATAACCTATGTTTACATAATGTTAGAAACTTGGTTGCATCATTTAAACATTGGCTAGGTAACATAGGGTACATATATAACATTTTGTCTCTCAAGGCAATAGTGGTTATGATTACATTTAAGACATACATTTCCCAAGACAATAATTTGGAGAAAAAATGTTTTAGTTCAAGATGTTTGTGCATGGAGATGTTAATGGATGTGATTTGTAACCTAGTGGTGAACTCCAAACAACTTGGATCATGTTTGAATCATGTGAAACATGTCAAGGGATGGAAAACCTTTGCTTGCCATGTGTATGATCTAATTTATGGTAAAGTGATGATGATTCTAATATGTGACATGCAATATGAAAATTAAAAACACTGACGTTCAATGTGTTTTGTGGCAAAAGTTAAACAATGTGATGTTAAAAAATGGTGTTCCTAATATAAATTTGTAGGGTTTCATGGCCAATAATGCTCAAACCAATTGGAGTGCAATGAGAATTATCTATAGTAGTGGGGATGCAAATGAGACAATGATTAATAGGGAATGAATATGTCAAATTCACTCAAATCAATTGATGGGCAAACACACAAAGCATCAAATCAAGCTAAAGATGTGAGAACAACACAAGGTTTCATGCTATGAATACAAAAATGCCACATGATTAAAAGAAACAAATGCTCAATATGTAACAAGTCGATGTTGGTTGTATTTCTTTTAAACTATTAACGATGTTGGACTTCCAAAGTTGGAAAATTGGCTTAATTTTTTACTTTTTGTGTCATACAATGGGGAGGAGGATTTATGAAGCATGTTATTTTTTCATCCCTCACACATATCTCATCCCATCCCATTTGGGTGACATGTTGTGGATATGGTATAACTAATTTGAAAAGTCATTTAATGAACATGGATTTTATTTTTTAGAAATTCACTTTGGAAGAGCTTGTAGACATGGCCGCTTGTAACCTATTAGAAATAATGCACAACATATGGCTTCAACAATTAGGGAAAAGGGGAATTTGTTTGTACATTACAACATTTGATGATTATGTTTGAACTTTCAAACAAACCACATTGTATTATCACTTCAAGAAAGGTGGTTGATCTAAACAAAGGTTTTATAAGAATGAACTTTTCTTGCATAGAACAACACAATTTTGTGACCCAAAGTAACTTGTAGAAGCAATTTTGAAACATGCCTTGGGCTAATCCTTCACAATTAAAATTGCACACATGGAAAATCAAAAGATCTTTGGTTCCTTCAAATGGAAGGTAGATTTGCTTTTTGGATTGAAAGGGGATCCACATAGTCATGATTGTGTCAATTATTTCACTCGCATGTTGACACTTAGATTAAAAGATGCCATGTGCAAATTCAATGGCCTTCTAGTAATGTTGATATTTACAAATATATGAATAACATTAATGGAGGTGTTGAAGTCTTGGAAGCTCCATGTGGAGATGGAGTATGGCATTTATAATGATGTCTACTTACATCACATGTTTAGTGTTATACATTGCAAAAACCACCAACCATTTTTGTGCTACAAGGATTATTACCAACTTGATTACCATTAGTGTTCATGTATTTATTTCTTTATTTTTTTAGGTTTGTGGTTTCAATCCCCAAGTAGGTGAAAACATGGTCAAAAGAACTAGGGGTGCCAAGGTGAAAGTCCTTTTCCAATCACTGCACATGACATGTGTCTTTTTTGTTTTGGTTCATAACTTTAAAATTTATATTTTGAATACCCCCTTTTGAATTGCATTTTAGATATAAATATTTTGACTAAAAATTAATCATATCATGAATATTATGGATTCATGCCCTCTATCACATAAACATTAACAACTTTTGTTAAAGGCACATTTTCAAAATCCATAATTTTCAAGGTTAAAAACATTTTTGAGCCAAATGTATTCAAATTGGTTATAAAAAATAAAATCATTAGTTTAAGTCGTTTTGCCCTTTTAATTCTCAATGTTAAAATCCTATTCAATTTTCAAAAGGAATGATGCACATTTGGTAGAAAAAAAGGATGTTTGGGAAAAAAAAAAAAAAGGATTGTCCACTCTTGAGGTTTGAGTGCTTTGAACATGCAAAAATATTTTTGATTTGTGTCAAAATTTGAGCATGTAAAATTTGAAATTAATGGAAAATATTTTCAAAAAAAATTATGACAATCCAAAGTATTATGTTTTGCAACCCCACTTTTGGAAGAGTGTGAAGATGACACTCACATTCCCGAAATGGGGACTTTGGAGTCCTCCGGGACTCCCAAAACTTCAGAGTTCGATTTTAGGGGTCAAAACACCTTGCCTAGAAACGTTCTTAATGTCATTGGAAAGCTATTGAAGTGTAGATGTCGAAAATGGCCTCGCATGAGCCATTTGGACATTTGCAGCATAAGTTATGGCAAAAAGAAGGGTCAAGAGTTAAACTACCAGTTTGATTCCCGACCACTAAAAGTCGGGAATCAACCTGACCCCGGTGTGTGCAGATGTAGTGCAACACACCGTTGAAAAGCTCTCAACAAGAGCTACAAGTTTGCTTTAGACCTCATCCCAATCCGAGGTCTGAAGAAAGAGTTATGAACTCACAAAGTCCCGAGAATCCAAACTGGGACAATTTTGGGACTCCTCCTTGGGAGTCTCGGGACAAAAAGCCATTCGAATGTGGGTGCCGCGGAGTAACACAGAGAATACTATGTGGGGGAAGGTGGTGGCTTCCCCCGAGTCTGGGCCATGGTGAGTTTTGTGAATTTATAGTTGCTTGTGACTTGTCTTAGCACCAAGGGTGCTCCCGAATGCGAACTAACCAACTTGTTGGTCGGTTTGATGCAAGTTCGAGTGAGTAACTAAAGCTTGTCCCTCTTCTTAGTTCCATCCTGGAGCTTTAGCACGCCCCTCTACCCCTTTTAGTGTTGAGAGTTGGGAGCGTGTCCTCAAATCCCCACAATTTCGCTATTTTAGAAACCAAGGCCCACCTTGGACCTAATTTGGGACTTGGGAGCGCATCACAAAAATGCAGTTTTAAGGAGTGTCCACTCACTTGAGTGGCCATTTTTTAAATTATGTTTTTACCTAGGTGCACCCTTCAAGGTCCATAAGTTCTAATTCTGTGTAGATGACATGGGGGGTTCAAAGTGTAAACATGAAATTCACAAACTAGTTGTTTCGAATATTTGGCATGTGCAAAAAAACTTTAATCGAACACAAGATGAAGTGAAGTTTTTGGAAGAAACACATTTTGTTTTCAATAAACAATAACCTATCCATCCTTGAAGTTTATTGGGTGGAGAAAACTTTGTTTCAATAAGTTGACCCATGGATGTAATGTTGTAACCAATGACATGAAATGGCAAGGTTATTTGATAGACAATGCCATTGAAGATGTCAAAAATACATTATCATCAATGGGGAGGCTGGCCAATCCTTTGAAGTGATTATCAACCCAATGTTGGATATGGATGAATCTACAAGATTTTGTTTGAAAAAACTTCAAACAAAAGGCAATATGAAGTTATAATTGGGATTTCCCAGCTTGCACTTACTTGAATTTGGTGACAATGATTCCAAATTCATTGGGCTAGTGAAGGAAGTGGGTGCCTTGTATACACATGTACTTGTATTCTAACATGTCATGTTTTGTGGACAATTTTGAAATTTTCATTCATTTCCCAACTTGGAATTGCAAGGAAATTCATCGCTTATTGGCTCATTTTGATAGCTTGTACATAAATAAAAGTGATAATTTGGAATGACATTAGAAGTTGTATGAAAAGGAGTCAAAAGGAATTTGGAGTGTAACCTTAAAAATGATGCTATTGATTTCACTTTTGTAGAAGATTGAAGGATGTTCATTCATAGTTTTGGTTGACATAAATTATTCTTTGTGTTTGAAAAAAATAACTAACAAATTTATTTTAGTTAAATGTTGACTAATAAGGCAAAACATTATATTGAGAAGTTCAATCATATCCCTTGTCCCTAAACAAAGTTAAAAGATTATTTTGTCCATGTGGATGGAATATTCTTGCCACGCAAATATATTATTGTATCAATGTGACAAGAATATTCCATCCACATGGACAATAATATATTTTTAAAAAAATCTTATGTTCACAAAAGTGAAGCTCACATGTTCACAAGCCCACAACACATGTTCACATTCACACCATAGTGACGTTGTGATATACTTGAAACGATGATATAGGGCCATTTTGCTCTTGACTTGTGAAAATACATAATCAAAACAATTTTTTACATTATCATTGTTTCGTACTTAGTATCATCACTGGGAAGATATTTATTCCAGATATATGCATTTGTGAAAGGATTTGTTGCTAGAATCTGCATTTGTGATGTATTTTGTGTAAGCTAAGGTTTTGTTTACTTTTACATTCTACACCTTTGATTCATGTTGTTCGATTCTATGCTTTGCAATTCTCTTTAAAGATTTGATTTTTCATTTGTGGGTTAAAGTTTGATGTATTCATTTATGAGTTGAAGAACGCCCCAACATTTATATTTTAATTGGACACAAACATATTTAATTTGATTTTGAACTTTCAAGTGCATTCATGTTTATACATTTGTCATATAGCTTTTAACTTTTTAATGCAAGTTTTGGGTGTTTCTTGGTAGGAAAAACTCTTGTGAAAGATAAAAATGTTTCTCCCATTTTGTTGCTTGGTCACTCCCAACATCAATTATTTGTTGGACATTGTCAAAAACTTTTCGAGTTATGTTGTAAAATGTCAAAAGAGTTTCATACTCTTGCAAAGTTTGGTTTTCAAGTTTCAAAATTCCAAGTGCATAGAATGTTTATGTGTAGAAAGAATGAGTTTTCATGTTGTTTTTATAAGTGACACACTAAAGGTTGTTATGGGCAAACTAAATTTTTGTGTACATCCTTAGTGCACATGTGTAGATATGTTTTCTTCTTCAATGTGAAAGATGTTAAAGAAATATTAGATCATTGCATTGACAACAAAGGTGCTTTTATGAATGTTTTTGCTCACTACTACATTTGTGCATATGTAATAATCCCTTTAAGATGATGGTATGAACAAAACATTTAAACACATTGATACAAATCTTCCTTTTTCAAAAACCAACGTAATGATATTTTACTATTTAACTTGAAATGCCCATCAATGATAGGACTCATTTCAACGACTTGCTAATTATAATCTCATGTGCCAAGCACCTCATTCTCAAAGGTATCCTACATCAATATGAAAAAAATTAAATCATTTATTTGACTCCTCAACACTTAGATGTCACAAATTTTGTTTAATCAATCCTTATTTGACAAGATCACCTATAATTTAAAATCTTTAATCAATCTCCTTGCAACCCAATCCTATCACCCTAAGATTATCTTCCAATGTTATGTGTATATAAATATTTGAAGCAAGTTCAAATTTTTTTATATTTGAAACTTTACTAACTTGTATTTATTCCCTGCACTAGATAATGACCCACAATTGATTACTTATTAATCAAAAGTGTCCTTAGTTTGATGTATTTATGTTGATTAGTGATTTAGAAACCACCAAGTCATGCTTGCAAGCCAATACTTATCAAGTTAAATTATAGCATATTTCTCCTCTAATCACACATAAATGAATAGTCTTGCAATAGTTAGGTGCAAAACCATTAACCTTATTAGTTGCCTTTCAGCCCATAACTAGTCCTTAGTATATCTACATTATGCATGGAATGCTTGCATCTCAAACTTTGGCAATCTTCACTCTAGACATGAAAGATTTTGGTAGAATCTTTGTAGCAAAGCACAAGGAAAAGACATGAATTTTGTAAATCAGTTTCTAGAGGAAGGGGACATTGGTGCAACAATAACAAAGGGTAGGAAGTGGACACTAAAACCTTGGAGGTATAAACTATTGAAACACTCATTGCTTTTCGTGGGGAGATGGAGCCAAAATTCTTGAAGGACAGCAAAAAAAAACAATGTATGAACTTGAAACCCTAAACCTATATGCATAATAAAGAAACACAAAAAAGTTAAATTCAGATTCATGCATTAGCCTTTGACACTTGCCCTTCCTCCCCCTGTTTTTCCATGTTCGACCTTCTGGAGGTTTGAATCAATGTTGGAAATGTGGTGTACTTGCAATACCTAAATTTGCCAATATAACCCTCATTGTGTATCCTTTCAAAATGACAATACTCACCTGAATCTTTGACAACCTTCACTGTGTATGTTTCGACATTGTAGTACCCTCGTGATAAGTACAAGAATCATCTGACCAAAATCTGGGCACACTATTGTGCAAAATCTGTGTCCTGAGTTTCTGTCAGGTTTCCATAAGTGATGGGAAGACTCAGTCATGATGTTGGCTTAGCAACATGATAAGAAAATAAAGTGCAGCTGAATGTGCTCAATAAGTGTCAGTCATCAGACCATCACCTTCATTGTGGATAGCAGCAACAACTAGCTGCTATAATTTTCCCGCTGAATTCATGAGCTTGACGGTGGGTGTAAATAGAAGCATATAATTTTACCTGCATAGAACTTCATGCAAATAATTAGGTGCACAAATATCTGCAGGGTTTCATAAATTGTTTTTGTGTACAAGAATTTGAGGTGCTTTATACAAGTAAAAGAAGGCTAAGTAGTAGAATGAATTCAGGTGCTCTGCATTTAGAAAGATAGACAGGCAAAGCAATAGGGAGACACTGAGAATGAGTGAATGAAAATGGAAGAGTGAATCACCAATCATCTCTGCAGGAGGACAAAGCCATTGTCAAGCAGATCAACCATACATTCACAGTGCTTCACTGTTGCAGAAACGCCATAAACTGAACCCATGGAATCAAAGTAGACCAGTCCTTCATCCTGAAAGCCTGCATGACTACAAGCTGACAGAGGGGACACAAAAGTAACCTTGCTCATCCATACACCTTCTTCGCACATCCACTCAAAATGTTTATGGGCTTCTTTGGCCTTCCCATGCATAGCATGTAATGACATTCCAAACAACTACATTATGTGTGGGCATAATATGGAAAGACCCATCTGAGTATCCTCTATACTCTCACATTTGGCATACATGTCAACAAGGCTATTGCCAACAAAGCCATTAGACTCAAAACCTTTTTGAACAATCTATTCATGCACATGTCTACCCTCTTCAAGTGCCTCAACACCACTTGCCTTCAGATATGTGACATGGTCTGGCTCCACCCCTTTCTGTTGCATTTGCTCATAAAATGCTATTGTTTTCTGTCCTTGCTCACATGTGCTCAAATGTGCCAGAATCATGGTAGTCCAAGAGACCACATCATGTTTGGCCATCTTGTCAAACACTGTCTGTGCATCCTTGAATGCATGCAAGTGCAAGAGCATTCTAATGGCAAGAACTTAGAATGCATGCATGCAAGTTCTCAATGCATGTTCTTCCCTGCAAGATCTATTCCTGAACATGTCTTCTCTGATCAATTCCTCTACATTGGCACATGCATTGAGAATCCCCACTAGTCTGCAAGGGTCTGACTGCACCCTTTCATGTTGCATTTCTCAATATGGTTGCATTACCTTCTGCCCTTGCCCAAACTTCACATGTCCCAATATAATGGCATTACAAGAGACAACAGTGTGTCTGGGCATGCATCCAGTTGAACACTCTCTCCGCATCATTCATGCTCCCACATTTAGCATGCATATCAACAAAAGGTATTGGCCACAAAAATATTCTCACAAATACCTTCAATGAACTGTTTGTGCACACACCTGCCTTCATCCCATGCCCCTTCACTGGCACATGCACAAAGGTCATAGGCTCTGGCTGCACTTCCTCAAATTGTACTTGTTGAAAGAGTTCCAATGCCTTCTGCCCTTCCCCACATTTTACATGTCGCAGAATCATGGCAGTCCATGAGACAACATTGTGTATTCACATCCTGCTGAATGCTCTCTGTGCCTCTTTGATGCATTTGGCATACATGTCCACAAGGGTACCGGCAACAAAGACATCAGATTTAAGATAGCTCTGACTGATCTGTTCATGAACACACCTCCCCTCATCAATTGCCACTACACTGGTACATGCATTCAGACTGCCAACAAAAGTGCCAAAGCTCCACCCCTTCCCGTTACATTTGTTGAAACAGCTGAGATGCGTTCTGCACCTGCCCACATTTCATATGTCCTAGAATCATGCACAATATGTCATACAAAACCTGCGAGATATGTCAAGATGGGTCAATTGCACATATTGTGCAGACCCTGGTGCCATAGCAGCCACCTCTGCCTTCAACCATGGGGGGTTCCTCTTGTCATCAAGCCAGAGTGCTTCCCATCTCAGATTCTTATTGGGGGGGGGATTGCATCATGCTCAAATTGAGACAGTGACGCACCTCCAGATCCTCAGCATTGATCAGCAATAATAGCATCAGAGAAAGAAGAAAAGGTGAAAAGAAACAGGAAAACACTGGCCAAAACTCTTTAACAAAAGCAGAGGAACGAAAGGAGGAGGAATGGCGATGCACACCAAATAAGAGAAGAAGGTTTCGCGATCCATGTGAACATGATGATCTGCAATTCGTTACTCGGAAACTCGACGACATTCTTATAACAATCTTGTTGTAAAATTGTCTGTTATTAAATTGGTGTCTACATCTGATTTGCAATTTGCTATCTATATATGGAAGAAGTTGGAAGAGAATCAAGATTTGAGTGAAAAGTTCTAGTTTATTTGGAGATGGGTTGTCTGATTGGAATAAGGAGCAGCCTAGGATCTCCAGCCGGAAGAAGTGAGCTGAGAACGAAGTTTTGAATGGCTCGGAAGTGCAACGACCATGCCGTCAACTGGGTCCTACCGCCATAGAATTGCGGACAGTAGGGTGTCCTCAGCATCGCGTAGAGGGATGTTGCAGAAGAATTGTTTTTACTCATTAGAGTTGCCTACATATAGGTTTGGAAGATACCAGCAGGTTCTGATCCACAAAGTCCCAGAGATGAGTGTTATCGGGCGCCGGGAGTCTCCGATAGTTTGTTTCAGTGTACAGCCAACATCGAGATCAAGAAGCGGGTGGCACCAACGTTTGCTCTGGTGGCGCTCTGCTACTAACTGGATTGGCAAGATTGTTGTAGGCAATTGCCAAAGGAAGTTATTTAAAGACTGGAGGAAATGAGGTTGAGGAGGTTGGACAGCCTAATGCTGGAAACGGTGTTACAACTGTCCCAGGCAGGTGCGGCTGGAACTGCTCTTGATGATAGGTTACATGCTCCACTGTGTGGAAGATCTGCGCTTGCAAACCTGTAATGCAAACCCTTTACAGGTTTGCAAGCTTACCCTCCGCCACAAATTAGCCAGTCTGATATTGTTTTCCACGAGCTTTTGAGATATAATATGTGTTCTCTTGAATGTTTGCATCTGACACCAAATTTTTTTGACTTTCAGGCATCAGAAGAGCTGGCAGAATTGGTGGACATCACCTTGGAGTGGGAGACGCAGCTGCATTAACGTGTTCAAATCATGGATCAAGCAGTCCCAGCAGCATCTATAGTCCTGGTAGTCATGGTTGTCTGCTCCTCAAGACATGTGAGGGAGACTGCCAACCATTTGCACAAAAGAAGCACACCCGACATTCAATGAGTGCATTTCCAGTGAACCTGGACTTCCCCATTAAGGATCAATGACCATAGCCAAAGCTTTAAATGACATTCTCCATCACCTTTCCACCATATCCAGCTATGACAGGGATGGGATGCAACCTGCTGGTATGAGTCAACTCTGTGAATTTCCAGTGGATTTTCCTGGAACAGGAATGAATATGTGAGGAGCAAGCATGAAGGAGAAACAAAAGCATCCTAGCAGATCAAGGGGATTTTAAAGAAAGGAGAGCTGGACACAATAGGAGCTGCAATGGGAGAATTGCTGGGAGAGGATTCAATGGCAGCTGATAGACCAACGTTCCTGAAGATTGTGCCAGAGTCAATTTGAAGCAGCAACCAGTTACAGCATGGCTTTGGACCGACTGTGCTTGTGTTGCCTCTCAACATCAGTTGTGAGAAGATCAGCATTTTCTCATCTGAACATGTCTAACCTGCTCTTGTTACCAACAAAACATCAACATCTAATTTGGACAAAGGCTCCAAATCCTGAAATGGACCTGTTATCATATGTCTAACCTGCCCAGTTCCATTGCTTGACTATTTCCATGGTCTCACATCATCTGAAGCAACCAGGCAAACAGCAAAGAAATTATGTGCAGGCAAATGCATGTGCAAAATTCACAGACTGGATGATTGGTGTGGTTGCATTATCATTGTTGCAATCAATCATCGTGTTTTGTGAAGGTATATGGCATTATTGGACCTGGCATTATGGTTTTGGACAAATCTTCTTCATTTGTCCTCCTCCCATGGACAATCTTGCAGGTTACTTTCAAATGAAGAAAGTTTTGTGAATATTTCAAGAAAAATTAAAACTGCTGAGCAGGATAGCATCTTGGTGCTTCTGCTCCTGTTGAACACACCCAACCTTGATGAGATAAAAATGTCTCATGTTACAAGTGAATTTTGACTGCACAATTTTCACACTGTCCACTAGTGAACACAAGTTGTTACCCAGTTACTCTTTTCACAAGTTACTGTAATAGTGGACCCAGTTATAATTTGGTCACTGAAACCATTTGTGACTGAGGACTTCTGAGTCCTTGGGGGAGAGAATCTGTAACAACACATTTAAAGCCTACAACTGCTTTGTTTTCTGGGTGCCATTTTTGTAATATCTGGTGTGATGTGGAATGACATGAGGTTTACTGCAAAAGTTGTTGAAGGGTATAATGCAATTGCAGGTGCCAGCAAGCTCCTCCTGGTTGACCTCTCTCTTCCCTGTTTAGTGGTGGAGCTGCTGCATTTGTGGTCAAGAAAAGAGTTGCATCCTGCACATGGCAATTGCACTTATGATGAAGACATTTCTTTGCAAAAATCTTGGTAATTGCTTTCACTCCTCACAATCCAGTGCATAAGAAGTGCATCCTGAGTGGACCCAAATGCAAATCCCTCTTGACAGCTGAACCTTGAAGTGGACTGAAATCCAATCTCTTTCAAACATCTGAAGTCAACCTAAATTGAATCTCTATTCCACCACGACCTGCTGTGAATTTCTCAGCCATACAATTCCAGATTGAACCCCATCCGAATGATTCATCCACTTGCAATTTACCCTAAAACCCTCCAGAACCCTGACACCCTGCAATCTTGAAAGCTGGAGTGACAGTAATAAATTTGTACAGTTTTTTAGTGGGATTGTGTTGTTGTGCAGATATGCAGTTCATCATCATCCATAAGATTGCTGGAATCTGAACAGAAAGTTGGAAGAATCTGAAGATCTATTGCCAGCAGTAGCAATGAAGGGGCAAAGATCGGATGAAAATGTTGAATGTGAGATTCAAGCTCAAGCACTCACCTGTGAATCAAAGAGGTTTGACCTTCCTTTGCAATGTGTAAATTCTGGTTTTGAAAGATTGGGTGTTTTCAGAGCAGAGAGGTTTGATATTCCTTTGGGATGTGTGTATTCTGGTTTTGAAAGATGGGGTGTTTTTATAGCAGAGTGAATGGCAAGAAAAAAGATAGTAGAAAAGATGGATTTGATGATGGAAAACGGCATAGAAATAGAAGAGGATATGTGTGCCACAGTGGTAATGAGGTAGGAATTCTCAGCAGCTATAGCACAAGTATTTGTGTGCAGTGGTAAGCATTGATGGCTGAGGTTTTGCATGAGCAGTTGCTGGCTCCTTCTCCGATGACCTACTTCACTGCCACTATGTCATCTTTAGATTGTCATCTCAGAAGATGATTGAGCCCCTCCCACAACAGGCAGTTACCACAGCATTATGCAAATTGTTTCTGGCTCTGGCACTTCCTAATACTCCAGCTTCTGTCCACCAATCTAAAAGCAATGCTGTCTTACACTCCATGATCCTTGGTTGACAAACTGTTCTTTATTCTACCTTGTAATACTTGATGCTGTGTTTGAAATCCACCTAAAGGATGGCTTCTGCACCATCAAACAGTCAGTCTGAAAAGACTCACAATTTGCCTGCAGCAAGATGGAGAAAATTTATATTGAACATACGGTTAAGCATAAACTACTTGGTTCAGCATCTTCTCACTCACTCATGAGCAACTTCCAAGTTTTGATGCGATCAATTTCACTGAAGGCCAAGAAAGTGCTTTAGATTCACTCCTCATCAACATTGGAGAGAAAAGGAAACCCACAACACCTCACTTGGACCTCCATCTTTGTCTAACTTGCCATGACCTTTTTGTAATGAAGATCGCATTCCTCCAGGACAAGAGATTGATTGTGAACCTTGAACTATGCAGATCCTCACTTCAGCAATGAGCCCTTGTTCTTATTTTAACCAAAAATATCCAGCCTTGTCAGTGACAGTTTCTGCTCAGATCATGCCTTGAAATCATCCTCCCCCTCTAGCCACTAATTCTCTCAGCACTAATTGGTCCAATTGATAGCCTGGAATCTGTCATCACAGGACTACTCAAGAGGATGTGCAGTCCAATTAGGCCCATCTACAAAGCCACTTCCAAGACCACAGAAGATAGTGCACAGATGGTTGTCTTAGAACATTTCACATTGTCAGGATCTTTCCACACCTGTTAAGCCTCCTATATATTGTGGGTCTTCTACAAAGGATTTTTCCTAAGTGTTGTACTCTTACCAGGTGCCTCCATCAAGTTGCTATGTAAAAGAAGACACATTGACTTCCTCAGTGAAAACTGGAAGCCAGTGGTAGAAGCTGTGACTCCACTTGATGTTTCAAGCTTCCTCCAATGGAGGTTTATTATGATACATGGAGGAAAACTGGAGGCAGAGTTGGTGGTCACGCTTGTCACCCCACCCACCCCACCCTTTGAAGCCAAGGTTATAACCTCTGATTTCATACTTGATGACATGCCAATCAGGATGGATGTTGAGCACCTTGTCCAAATCATTGACAGCCTGAGGGTGCAACTCATTGTCTTTGCATCCAGCTAGTCCTGACCCCTTCTGATATCCTGCATGGAGACCACATTTGCCAAAATGTATTGCACTGGTGCGAGGGCCACGTAGTGTGAACATTGCACCTCCAAAAGTAGGATAAATCGTAGCCCACATTGTGATATCCCAGTTGTATTCATCAAAAGTACAAAAAGGAGTTGCTTGGTCATGAATTCGTTGCCAGACTGAGCGATTGAATGTGTAACCCACATTCCCTACTTTCTCTGCAACCATGTGGTTAAATTGCTCTCCTCTTGATTTTACATCCAGTGGAGCAATGTTTGCAGCAACACAATATGGGCACTTTTCACCTTTGATTTTGGTGAGGTACTGAATTGTCCGATAAGCATTTGGAAGAAGATAGTGATCCTCTTCAATGAACATGATGTGACCATCAAAGTCCTTTGTCTCTGCCAATCCATCCCATACTGTGTTCATCATCCACCACCAATGATGCTTCAGTGAAACAATGCGCACAGCACGGTAGTTTCCATATTGATCCGGATTCCCACTGCAGCCCAGCTTGACAGCATCAACCTTCTCCTCACAATCTCCAGGTGTCACTCCAGGGAAAGAATTTGGAAATATATGTGGTGACCATGGTGCATAGATTTGCTTAACCTGGCACAGAGGTCAGAGCAACAATTGCTTCTTTAAATAGGATTACTGAGTCTAATTGGTAAATTCTGCCATATAAGGGAAGAGATTATGCAGAATTCATATCCATCTTACAGGCAATCATAATGCAAAACTGATTCTTACATGGAGAGGAATGTGACAACCAGGATGTCTGATTTCCCTGTAGATTGGATTGGTGACTTCTGAGTCATAATTTTCTTTATGCATAAAATTCAAGCATTTGGGTACTGGAGTAGAAGAAGGAAACCTGAATTATGCAGGATTCATATCCATCTTACAAATGCAAAACTGAGTCTCACATGGAGAGGAATGTGAGAACCCTGACTGTCTGATTCCAAATGGCTAAATCTGTGAATTCTCTGAGTGCTGATTTCATTTAAGCATACAATCCAAACATCCAGTTACTGGAGCAGAAGAGCAAGCACCTGGCAGAAGTGAATTCCCTGCACAATTGAATCCATCTCCTCAAAGAAACCATCATGGCTCACGATCAGGAGAGTCTCTTCAATACCTTCCACTTCTGATAGCCCTGCAATGACCACCCGCAGATACTCAGGACGGTTGTGCACATATAGTACCACTTTGACATGGTCATCTTTCAGCTTCGGATACAGGCCCTGGTTCCGTGGAGGCAGCAAGTTCTGCTCCATGAGCTTCTTGGATAGTTTATTCTGTGGAGGCAACACAATCCCCCTCTCTTTGAGCTTCTCTAGATCAATAAATCCACTGGTCGTGTTTCTGGAATTCAACAATTCCTCCACCTCAGGGGCTCCGTGGTTCCTAGGGTCGGCACTGTGATGGCTTCTGGATTCATCATTACCCGGAGACTTATGAGTCTTATAGAACCAGATGTAAAATTGGTCCGACCACAACAATGGTCCCACGAGAAACACGAACACCACTACCTGTAACCCTACGAGAAGACACAATTGACGGCCACTGCAGGTGGCCAATCCATACTTCTTCTGCAACATCATTCCTCCTAAACACTGATGTGATCACTCCATCTCCTCTCAATCCTCCTTTCTTGCCTCCGGTCTCTCTCTATCTGTCTGCAACAAACAGGGAGTTCACACTAGCTTTGCATGTTTATCGGCACGGTGCAATGATTGGTCCGATGCCGCAGATTTTGATCACCAAAATTTATGTTGTCCCAACCTCTCTCTTCCTAGCATCGTGGTATCTACCACCTATCTGCAAAGACAGAGAAGATTTTCACACTATATGTACATGTTTTCTCGGTAGAATGCGATGCCGAGTCCGATAAGGAAGAGAAGATGATTCGCCTCTCTCCGGCTGATCACGCTCACTCTACACATACACCGGAGTTGCGCTTCGTCCAATACCACTTCATTCATAGCGACCTTGTCACTGTTCCAAAGCACCTCTGTCTTTCTCTCTAATTCTACTGCTTATTGCCCCCCGCAACTCTCCTGGCCACCGCAAGGCTTGAAAGCCCTAAGTTCTCGCAAAAGCCCTAAGTTCTCCACAGAGCCACGATGCTCCTGCAACAATCATCGTCAACACCACACTCTATTCTCTTTAATGCATACCAATCTTCAACATCCTTTCAAAGCTCGTCACAAACAATCCGTGTGTGTTGTTGAAGCGATACAAATTCGAGGAGCAAGCAACCCGAAACCAGATTGCAAATCTTAGAAATCAATGGACCCACCACCAAAATCTTCAGCCACAAACCTTATAAAGGGATCGATTAGGTTTGTGAAAATCCGATTTGAAGATTATAGCAAAAGCAGCGATAGATTGCACACTCGAAACTTGACACCAAAAAAAAGCTTTGGATTTTCATCTTGACAGAGTCGAGAAAATCGAGCTGGGTGGGCAGTCGATATTGACCTCGCTGCAAGTAAATGTCGCACGTTTTTACTACCGAATATACCTTCTGAAACGAAAAATGCTCAACCAGCACTTTGGGAACCACTTTCGATATTTGAAAGGGGGGAAAAATGATGACTGACGGAGGAATCGTGTACATAATTATTCTGGGTATAAAGTAGCTCTATTGTCAGACTGGATTATTGAGGACCTTGGGCGAAACCACCTCCATGTGTGCACCAGCCTTTTCTAAATGAATTTCAGTATATCAAATCTTAAAATGGTCATTATTATCAGTTCTTTGCAATGTTTTTTTGGGGCGCTTTGTCACCATATTTCAACAAGGAAAAGCCTCCTATGAAATGGCCTTTGAAATATACGGAAAGTATTTTCATAATTTCACCTCAAAAACCCCCACACCGTGCATGTGGTAGCTCAAATACAAGTCACATCAGCTATCACATGATCATTAGCAGTTCTAATAGGTTAAGCCATCACCAACTGCGTAGATTGGGGGGATTGGCATTGCCAGCCCTAGAAAATTAGGGTTCGCCAGGTGTGCAACATAAAGGTTGTCAGATTTGTAGCACATCAATGGTTGGATGTAGTCGTTCACCATATGATGGTCAAAGTTGCAAACACCCTCATTGCTTTTGTTGTCATGGCAATAGAATTTAGTGCATAAAATGATATTGTTTTGTGGTACATGATATCTATGTGATGGGGATTTGAGGACTTTATTTTATTTTATTTTTAGTGTTCAATGCAATGTTGCAAGAAGCTTGTTGGCAAGCTTCGTAACTTGTGAAGGGCGACAATCCAACAAATGAATTTTGAAGAACTTCAATGTTCCATGTCACAAATTTGCATTCAACTTCAATGCAGTTCAAGCATTGAACTCATTACAACTTCAATCTTAGAGTTTGACAAAGCTTTGATGCTAGGGGTTGTTGACAAGGTTTTCTATGTTCCCAAGGTTTATTGAATTTATGTTGTTATTAGTAATAGGTTTAAAAAAACGTCAACATGTACATTCAAAGTAAAAATCTGAATCCTATGTACAATTCTAAAATAAATAAACTCAATATTGCAAAACTTTCAAAAATATAAAACTAAAAATAAAATGCTCCATTTTAAAGTTTGGAAAAAAAACAAAAAAAAAATCCAATTATTATTTTCTTCCTATTTTCTTACTTATATGCAAGTTATTTTAAAATTTAAACAATCTGAATACACCATTTAAACAATCACTAGCTACTACATACATTAATAGCTCCAAAATTCAAAAACTAATTACTTGTTAAAACTACATGTTTTGCAAACTACCTGTTTTTGCCAACTATTGATTATGTAAAGTAATTACTGTTGACCTATCATTTAACATGTTGTTATGTCACTTGTCTGGTTTCATAACTAATTATGTTTTGTTGCCTAGTAAGATAAATCACATGGTACAAAATTTTGGATAACATTATCCTTTTTTTTAATTATATTTTGTTTTAGAAAAAATAGCTCTAAATTTAATTAATCTTAATTTCTTCAATGGGTTGGTCAGAAGTATCACCAATTGGTATAACAATAGTTCTCTTCACATGATCAATTGAATATTTGTTTTTGCTATAAATTTTAGTTAAACATGTGTATCTTCAAAAGGTGTTGTAGGTGTAGCAAATACCTTTGACATGTGAAGTGTGTTGGAAAATAAAATAATCTTTGGACCACACCTATTTGAGGTGAAGTCAAAGGTATGGAATAAATAAAAACTCCAAGGTTCCTACTCTTCTACTAATCGGTAATGATGGTGTAACAACAAGTTCAAAAATAACCTCAATAAGTATAACTAAGGTTACAACAAATAAAGGTATGATTCCTAAACATGTTCTTCCTCTAATTAGATTCATTGGTTGGTGGTTACAATAGGTGGTTCCCCTTGATCAAGTCCAAAGGCATATAATGTTGCACATGTTGTCCTTGTGTTGGTTCCTAATTCCATCTTATATATAAAAGCAACAGTGGTGGTGTCTGTCTGTGTGGGCAGTGCTTGGAAGATTCTTCCAATCACTATCCGTTCCCTGTGGAGCTTCCCCAGATGTAATTGACTCCAGAGAAAAAAGAAATCAAGGGCAGTCTGATTTTTTGAGGCAAAAGATTTGGTAGACCAGAAAAAAAAAAATTAGGCCTTGGACAGCCCAGAATCTTTTTCTTTTTTTTTGTATTGACCCATAGAAAAAAGAAATCAGGGGCAGTCTGATTTTTTGAGGCAAAAGATTTGGTAGACCAGAAAAAAAAATATTTAGGCCTTGGACAGCCCAGAATTTTATTATTATTTTTTTTTTGTATTGACCAAGACTACCTTTTTTTTCTTTTAGCTACTGTCCGTCCCGATTAAGGGGATGGATGAAATGTCCGTTCGGCTTGATGACGGGACGAATTTAGGGGAAGACCAAAAAATATATATTTAGGCCTTGGACATCAATTTTTATTTTTATTTTTTGTATTGACCAAAACAACCTTCTTTCTCCAAACTTCAAACTTGCATCCAAATAAAAATATATAAAAGTGAAAAAGAAACACTTCATTTTTATTATACAAAATAATAATAAAAATAAAAAACACATAAAAATAAAAAAATAAAAAAGTTAACAGTTTCTAAAAAAAACTAAAACATGAACCAAGTTTAAAGAAACCGGGGGACTTCACAGTGGCCGAAGGTCACGGGCACCCACTAGTAAATACAAAAGAAGGTCGTTCATACTTTAAATTTGGAAAGGCGGTTCAATAGGCTTGTAATTCCAATTGATAAACACATTCATCAACTTTTTGGGATGTTATTTTATGAACCTATGAGTGTAAGCATGAACAGGTAAGCATGACCAAATCTTTTTTAAAATATTCTACGGATGTCGAAAAAGTATTTGGAATTTTTTTTTTGACATTTAGGATAGAATATTTGGTGACATGGAAGAATCTTTTGCCACATGTTCATGGATAAATGGTGTTTATGGATTAAAATCTTATATATAATTACAAACATGGTGTGTGTGTGTGTGTATCTGTATGTTCGTCTTTTACTTATCTTTTACTTATTTCTTTTTCTCTGACGTCATTTCACTTTCATTACCTCTCTGGTGTAACCCCGTTGGCTTCTTTGGTGTAACCCCGTTGGCTCCTATTCCCTGTGGAGTGTTTTGGGGGGTGGGAGAA
>Ga0209208_10001102_pt1 | contig 37599 bp, 32 predicted proteins | sample S1TSphfallax_3_FD_187694 | JGI IMG/M metagenome (GOLD analysis project Ga0209208, IMG submission 187694) | Host-associated microbial communities from peat moss isolated from Minnesota, USA - S1T2_Fd - Sphagnum fallax MG (SPAdes) (version 2) | ecosystem: Host-associated > Plants > Peat moss >...
AAAAAAAACCCCCCCCCCCCCCCCCCCCCTCTCAAGGATTATGTTATAAATACTAACATCTCGAATGTGGTTAAAAGCATGGTGTGATGCACCAAAACCGGTAGATGCAAAGTCCACAAAAAAAATCCCAAACAATTGAAAAAGTAGTTGAAACCAATGGTTTTTTCTTCTCCTATTAGTAGGGTTGTCTTATTTAAACAAGGGCACATGCAACCTATTAGAAGTGGGACAATTTTAAAATCACCTAGGAGCAAGTTAATGGTGGAAATAATTGTCACTAATTTCATTTTCCAAGGAGCCTATGTGATTTACACATATGACATTTGACCTATTTAGCAAGTTACCATCTCACACCTTTGGCATTTGAATGTTTGCATGACGTCATGAATTATCATGCTTGTAACAATTGGCGGGGCAAGCTCATTGAAATTGTGTATGAAGTATAGTGGTGCTTGAATAGTGGTAAACATGCTTGATGGCAAAGGATGAGATGTGGCAACTATTCGCACCATAGCTACAACATTTGATAATTCTATGAGTAGCAAATGTCAAAATGGTGAAATCAAACTAAAGAAAGTGAAGGTTGAATGTAATAAATGCAAGGTCATTTGTGCTTATGCATGTTGTCGGTTTATATAACAATAAAAATCTTCATTGGATTTGTATGAAACATTCTACTTAATGCCTTGAGTTTAACAACTTCTTTGTTAACCATAACATTCAATAAAATATCATTGCAAGTTAAGTTCACTTGGATTGTACCCCTTTCATTTCCTCAAGTCCAATTTTCAAACCTTGGATAAGAGTATGTTAAACATTTGCTTCAATAGGAGGGAGAAGTAATATGGGAGATGGGAATTAATTATCTTGCTACCAATCAACTTTTCCATGACCATCCATTTGGTAAGTTTAGATGGAAAAGCTTCAAGCTTGGAATGTATGAAAGTTGTAATCTTGTGCATTAACACATACACTTACCTTAAGTTAGGTGTATTTTTAAAAATACTGTGATAAAGGAGGATATCAAATTTATTGTAACTCTTGTCAAATCCCTTGTTTTTTAAAAAACTTGTTGTGAGCAAACTCATCCTTGGGTTTTACATCACTAAAAACATCACACCTTGATTTTACCAGACCCATCATATTTCAAAAAAATCATACAAAATATTTAAATAGTTTTTTTCATAATTTTTTAATGAGTACATTTATTAGGTTTTATAATTTTAAAATTCTAAAAATATCAAAAATATTATGTATTTTGATGTTCCTAATCATTACATTGAAAAAAGTTTCAAGAATGTAACATTGGTTCCGTTTCTTGAAGTTTTTTTTTTTTCCTAAAGTAATTTAGAAGTCATTATTTTTTTTATTAGGAAATTAATTGAATACATATAATTTAATGATGAATTTTCAAAGTTAATGAATGTGAATCCTAAAAGACCATCATTATCAGGAATATAAAATTTTAACAATTTTCATTTTTTATTCCAAATAAACTTCAAGCCGTATATTAAATCATGCAATGGATAAACATGAAAAAAAAAATCTAGTTGTGAATTTTTATTTTTTTTAAAAGGCCCAAAAAAATGAATTGGTTATTTTTGGTTCTTTAACCATTATTTGAGTAGTTATTATTGGTACCACCAAAGGATGGGTTTGCTCTTGTTGTTTCTCTTCTCCTTTCTCTTTTCTTCTTTAAAAAAAATTTCATTCACAACAACCACTCATGTTCTTTTTGCTAAACCTAATTTACTTACCCAACCCTTCTTTGTTGGTTCTTAGAGTTTCCCATCAAGTTAGTGACATGTAAAAAAGTGACAATAATGCACAAAACTACATTTGATTCAACAAGCAAATTACCTTTCAACCATTGCAAGATTTTCAAATAACAAAGGATACAACTTTTGTCAAATGAAATAACATACCTTCAAAATTGAAATGCAATCCTACACAATTCAATTTATGCTACAATGTACATCAATGATGGCCTTAACTCGGGTTTTTTTAATGTACTACCAAAAATATATATTTCAATGTCAATGAATCTCCACATACTAGAGCAATTTATGTGAAAGATCATGGAATATTGTTCATCATGCTTTCATATTTGAATGTGTAAAATTTTGTCAAAAAATTCCATGTGAGAGTAATATATATTTTTGGGTATTTTCTTGAAATGAATGCATTGTGTTATATAATCGTATTAATTGAAAATATATTACAAAGGACAAATGCAATATTCCTATATGTATTAATTTCTTTAATATAATGATAGATTGAGATGTGAACTAGCACTAATTAACACATTTTCAATATTAAACCTTCCTCAATTATCTATCATATCACATCAATTTTTAGTTGCAATGAAAATTATTATCAAAGTGTAACAATTTTTTATGTACATTATACCATACAAACACCCACCACCTTGTAATCCCCCATTTTAAACAATGATATCACAATAAACTATCATGTTAACACTATTGAATGGACTTTTTGTAGGGTATTTATTTGTCAAAACACGTCTACCTTCTCTTGTAACCACCATTTGGTAACCATATTGCCAATTTGTTTTTCAATTTTTTAAAATCTTAACATTGTTTGGTTTTTCTAAGTTTACCTTATATATTTTCTCCTTCTTTGATTTTGTTGTTGTTGTTTTTTTTCCCTTTGTATTCTTATTATCTTTTCCCTTCTTTGACTTCATTTTTTTTTCATTGTTTAAAAAAAATCTTCTCCTTCTCCATGTTTTGTATGTTTTCCCTTCTTTTCCTTCTTATTCTCATCTAGATTCTCTTTCTAGTTGTCATTTGTAGATGATTGCAAAAGCCACAAGTGGAAGGGGGAGGTTTTCGGAAGTTGCAAAAAGCTGAGGTGGAAGGAAGTGGGTGTTGGATTACTCATCCCCTAGTTGTTGTCATCTTTGTCACAAAATGGGTTGGGGGAGAGGGGTGGGAAGTTTACCACCCTCCTCTTCATCTTCATTTGTTGTAGGGTGGCCATGAAGTTTATTGTCCACCACTTGTTGTTTTTGGTTATTTCTTCCCTTATTCTTAGATGCATCTTTTTCCTTTTGGAAAAAGTTTGGGGAAAAAAATGGAGTTGAATTGTCACAAACTCTTCAATGGAAAGGTGTTCAAGTTTTGAACAATATAATATCTTATTCAGTCAGGTGAATTTATAATGTGTACAATGACATGTGAAGAGTTGAAGGGTGAGAAAAATGAGATTGTTGTGTGCAACAAGTATTTATGAAAATGTGAAAAAGTAGAATTAGCAATTACAACATGTCAATTACATGCGCATGAATGATTATGTCAATTCTGATATTGGTAATGCAAAATAAAGAAAAAGGAAAGACAGGGTAAAACTCAGTTTACCACAAAAACTGAGGTCCCAACACCCTTGAGTTCTAATGTTTTTTTTTGGGGGTAGGTTTTTATTTTTTTGAATCTCACCCTATTTAAGATCAAACTCAGAGTTCTAGTGTTGTTTTCTTTACTTTATAGATAATTTTATTATATACATTTAATCCATACCTTCTTGCAAAGTCATATTAATTAGTTGTAGGTGTATATTTTGATGGTTTCTTTTCTTTTTTTTTTTCAATGGGCCATTTTGTTGGTTTATCATCAAAAACATTATGAAATCTCCCCTCCTCAAGTAAAAATCACATTTTTTACATTGTTTTACATTGCCATGTAAAATCATACATATAATATTCTTCATTTATATTGTTTTATACAATCACATTAAACTATATAAATACTCTTTTTTTTTACAGATACACTTACACAGAGTGTAAGTCCCAAAACCATTTACACACACAACACTGGTTTTGACCAATCTTTATGTCGAGGACAGCCTTTGGAGTGGGGGGCCTTCACCAAAATTTGGGACCTGCCCTTGGCTCCTGCCTTGGGTGGGTCCATTATTATGTGAAACTCCCATCCTAGGGTTTTACCCTACATATAAATAAACCTAAGTCATTGGATTAACATTGCAGTGATGCAATAATACATATCCAGCAAATAGCCCAAAACTTGGACCTGGTCTTGATCTAATAATTTTCAAATCAGTGGCATTTTGTATGAATACATATGCTGGCTCAAAAATAGTATGTTATGTGTAGGTAAAGCCCCAGGTTGGGGGCATTCCCAAAGGGTTTAGGACCATGTGATAGCCAAGATAAGATATTAGGCATAACAATACCCCTCTTCTTTCTTAGTGAAGGAGAGGAGAGGAGAGGAGAGGAGAGGGAGAAAACTTGGATATCCATTTTGCAATAAGAATTGCATATTAGGCAATCAGACCAATTAGACATACATGTTGCATGTCCTAACACAGGCTACTTAGTACCAAGCACATGTGAGTGAAGTAGGTAAATTTATATGGGAGATGTGTCTTACTAACTTGACCAACTAATGCCTACAGGAGTTTGATGAGGATGTAAAATAATTGATCTTCACATTGATTTTTCTTTTTTTTTAAAAGGGTACACCTACTAAATTTTTATAATAATAAAAACGCAAATTTGAACATTTTCCTTTGGCAATGAATTGAGTTTACCAATAGATTCTAAATTGAAAACGATTGGTAACATGCATCCATAATTCAAGCAATCAACCAACATGGTGAGGAAGTTGAAGTGTATTCACTCATACCCATTGCAATATTCAAGTGCCATGGCTCATCATAGAAGATACTATGTGCATTCAAACAATATTAATTATGTCCTCATATAAATAAAAACCCTCCCAACAACAAATGAAAATGCAAACCATATCATGTCCCCATTCAATTGTAAAGGCATCCAACCCAAAGGGGGGAAAAAGTGCTCCCCTATGTACCAACCTCAAATTGGTCACTCAGTGGCTACCAAGATATAGAAACACCCACACTGGGTGGTAAAAATAAGTGCCATAGCATAGGATCAGTTTTCACATAGACATAATGCATTATTATTATTTTTCAAATAATTTGAAATTATGGAATTTTCCATGATCTGTTATGATATTGTCACATGAGTAGTGAAATTATTTAGAGTGTAGCCTATGATAATAATTATGATGATTTTCAACATGTCAACTTCATATTTTCACAAAAATTCATTTCACTATTTTGAGGATTATTTAATGATCCTTAGGGTAAGGTAGACCCGCATTTCATTCCCACAAAACAACATAACAAGCCCAAAATGTAAACACCTATAAAAATAGGTGTGAAGAAGAGCAAAAACTTGTTGATAATGCGCGCTAAGCCATAATAATCCCACATTATTCTATCCCAGTATTTTGGCTATGTACGTACCTACCACAAAAAGAAAGATCCCAACATTTGTAAAAAAAAAGCCACAAATAGGGTAGCCACCATAATACTTACCCATTAAAGGCTATTATTATCATTACTTGGAGCGAGTATTGTAGCCTTAGGTAGGTTGCCGAGCCACGAGGTATGAACATGCGCCCACCAACGCACTAATAATAAACACAGCAACCCAAAGGTTGACATTATTATGGATGATTATTATTACCTATTATCATTCTCGCCAGTCCAGCCCAGCCCAATTCCCAAGTTTCCCCAATCCCCCAACACCCCCAACCCACCCCCCCTTTCCAAAACCCACCCCATACACGCCCCTAAAACAACGTTCCCTTAAAGTAGGTACCTATGCATTTTTTTTTCCCCCCTTTCTTTCATTCCTTGGATAGCTGTCCAATTCCCTTCCCGCCTCCTTTTTTGGGGAGGGGGGGTGTGAGGTTCCCCGATTTTGCCACTTTTCTCTGCTACCTTCAATTTTCTTCTTTTTTTCAACCCACTTGCCAGTTTCCTTCTGGCGCTCCGAAACACAGTTTTAAGGTGGTACCACCCCCCTTTCGCACAGGCGCGCGCGCAAGCACCACGCTCACGCAATTCACGCTCCGTTTACTTTCTATTACCACCTCCGCGCTTGTTGTCGTCTTTCGGTGTACGTCTTGGATTTGGCTCTGCGTTGCAAATTCCCTTTGGTCGTTGTGCGGAGGACGCGGAGGAGGAGGAGAAGGAGGAGGAGAAGAAGGCGGATGATGAGGCGGTGGTGCAGGATGATGAGGAGAAGGTCCTCGTGATGATGCGGCTTCCTAATGCGCCTTGCACTGGTTTCCGTGCAAGCTTTTTGGTCCTGCACTGGACTAATTCTTCTTCTTCTCTAGGTTGGAGTCTTTTTCCCCTCATTTTTAACCCACTTTTGTACCTTCCTTACTATCCTCGGGTGTGTCTGTTAGTTTCTCTGCTTGCGCTTGTTTGTTTGTTTGTTTGTTTGCTTGCTTGCTTGCTTCTCCCCTTCCCCTTCTCTTTCTAGTAGGCTGGACTGCGGGAAACGGAGATAGGAGGATATGCGTGATGTGAGAGTGCAAGTTGGAGAGGGAGACGGACACAGTGATAGAGAGACGGAGGGGAATGCGTATCTGTGCAGATTCCAGTGACGTGCTAGAGCTTCTTCTTTTTTGTGTGTTTGTCGGTGTCCTGTATGTTTCTTGGAGTTCGGATTTCTGAATCGAGCAGATTTTGTGTCGGAGATTTCACTGCATTGGCTGTGCGGGCATACAAAGGAGCCCCGTTAATGTAAGTTTCACGATGCTGCGAGAGAAAAGAGTTTGGCGGCGAACCGGCCAAGGATTTGAGTTTTGTTTGCAGTTGGAATTTTAGATTGTCTGGATCCACAAATTGATATGCATGATATGCTGTAAGAAGCGGATTGTCTGGTTGTGTGAGATCTTCTGCAGTACTGGGGTCTTTCAGGCTGGCATTTCTGAGTCCCGAGCCTTCTATGCTTCTACTGCCGAACCCTGTTCTGCGTTGAAATCACTCCCCGATTCCCCTTCCCACCCCCCTGACTGTGTTGGATGATGGCAAAGATGTCACATGAATATGAATGTCTGGTTACCAGAGATCTACTGAAGCATTGGTGTCTGTCTGTTTGCTGCTTAGAGTTCTGACCTTCAAAGCTAACCTTGTGCTGGATATGTAGATCTCATGTGCACTGACTCCTCATTTTTTATTCTCCATCACGTTTTTCTCTGTTAGGTTGGATGGAAGTTTTCTGCTAAGATTCAAAACTGGAGTTTTATGAAAAATGCCCTGCTTTTTACAGCTCGTAGTCAGAATGTGTATGATGAAGGGTTGTAAATGTTTCATTTGCAATGTTGAGATAGTTTCTGTCTTGTACTCTCTGCCTGCTAGGGTTTGTAGCACACTACTGTTGTGACTACAATAGTTGCTGTAATTCAAAGGGGTCTTGAGCTGCTGTTGTACAAAGGCATGGTTTATTGTTCTGGTTCATCTATCATGAAGTACATGTTTGACCTGTATTGAGTCTTGAAATTGCACATATTTGCATTTGGTGGAAGCCAAATGGAATGGCTGATCTCTGAAATCTGACAAGAATTATCTGATTACATGCCATGTGCAGCAATCAAGGCTTAAAACAGCATACTCTGAAGATCAAGCAGGATACCACTGCTGGGGAATTGTTTAGTATACCACAGGAGCATAGGACCATAAAATTAAGCTCATTTAGGGCACTGGTCGCACAAGGTTTGCCAATTTCCCAACCAAGACAATATAATTCATATTATAGATGCCTCCTTCAATCCAAGAAAGCTTTCCATCAACTCCTGGGAAGGTGAGCCTGCCCTTCACTCTCATTCTTCTCCATTGTCTGCTTCACATGTATTGCCTGCTCCTTGCCTCTTATTCCATCTTCTGGTAGCAGTTTGTCAAAGGAAAGAGACAGATGGTTTTTTTGCAACTTGTCCCTTTGATAGAATCTGCAGATCTGGTTTGTTGTGGAACTGTCTGGTAATGATTGGAAGCCTTGAGAAATGTAGAATTTTTTCTTTTTGTTTGAGTCTATACATCATCTACACCATTTTTGTTTAGGAGCAGATTAAAAAAAGATCATACCCTAATCCTATATTATAGTAAATTACTCCCTCCAACTGCTTTCCTGTGGGGTTTATGACCCAGTATGAAATAGTTGCCTCCTCTTCCATTGGCATGGTAGCCATTCTGAAACATTGTTCTTTACAAAATTTCGTCACAAAGATGTATGAGGGATTGGTTGACCACAACCATTTCGATTGTTCCTATCAGCAGATTCGCTGTGTTCTATTTTGTTGTTAAACTCCTGAGGGCTCATACAGAGACTTTAAGATCAAATTACCATGAAAAATGGACTAAAATCACCCACATTGTTATGGTTACAACTCTATGGAAATGCAGGTGAAAATGGAACGGGGTAACTACTTCAGCAGGGCAGCATCACGATGGCATTCAACAGCTGCAGCAAGGCTTTTCATCTTCTCAGTACTTCTTCTTGCAGTAACAGTTTTTATCTGGTTTCGAGTAACAGCTCATGAAGTTCTGGATGTCTACAGTAGAGGGGGAACATTTAGTGGAAGTAATGGAGGAACCATCCGACCTGGTTTTAAGTCAGATTATTCCTGGGAGAAACAGGTCCGACAATCTTGTAGCCCTACAAGGGAAGGTGGATTGATTGTTCTAGTAACAGGTGCAGCAGGATTTGTTGGAAGTCATGTGTCACTTGCATTAAAGAAGCGAGGTGATGGACTTGTGGGCGTGGACAACTTCAATGACTACTATGAGGTCTCTTTGAAACGAGCCAGGCAAGATATGCTAGCTAAGCATGGCATATTTGTGATTGATGAGGATATCAATAATGCTGCCTTATGGACTACCCTCTTTGATTTGGTGCAATTCACACACATCATGCATCTTGCAGCCCAGGCTGGTGTACGCTATGCAATGCAGAATCCAGGCTCTTATGTAAACAGCAACATTGCAGGCCTGGTCACTCTCTTTGAAGCTTGCAAGAGTGCCAATCCTCAGCCATCCATTGTGTGGGCGTCTTCAAGTTCAGTATATGGATTGAACTCCAAGGTATGTATGTGTTGTAATATTCACAGATTAATGTTGTCAACCATTTTGTCCTTTTCCTGCCAATGGTTGATTGCTTGGGGAATGGTTGGCTTTCCCCAGATTAGAGCATGGAGTTGGGATATTTAACATGGCTGATTGCAGCTAAGTTGGGATATTTAAATAACATGTCTGATTGCACACATCTTATAATTAACACTAGTCAGGGATCTGTATCTTTTTGGAGCTTGATAACAAGAGATACTGAATGAAGAAGAGATGGCATCTCAAGTGCTCAAGGTCCTCAAAGAAGAGTTGAACAGTAAGGGCAATATAAGGTGATCATTGACCTGAGTGGCCTCCCTGACCTCAGCACAACGGTCAGATCTTATGCACATTGTGATGTCTGCAATTGAGCCCTGAATGAGCTGAATGAAAGGGTGTGTCTTATGCCCATTGTTTAGAGACACAGATGTCATTGTTTCGCTTTTTCACAAAGCATACACAACTGACTCCAAAGGGAGCCTCTTTTCAGATGCATTAAGACCTTGCCAATGGACATTTAATTCCACTTTTGCAAGTCCTAATGGTACCAAGTTGCTTTCCTGATGTTGCTTTAGCTGTTCAAACCAAGCACAGTCATGGCCTTAAAGCTATGGCAGATTCTTTTGTATACACTGTGTATGCAAGGTCACGATTCTACCCAATAATGGTCTTGTGAATGTAGTCTCTCTTCCTACCTGTGTCAGCAGACTACTGAACTTTTTTATAAATTTCAACTGCAGGTTCCCTTCTCAGAGAGTGATCGAACGGATCAACCAGCAAGCCTTTATGCTGCTACAAAGAAGGCAGGCGAGGAGATTGCACACACATACAACCATATATATGGGCTTTCAATAACTGGGCTTAGATTTTTTACAGTGTATGGGCCTTGGGGTCGGCCAGACATGGCATACTTTTCTTTCACTCGTGACATTCTGCGAGGGAAACCTATCAACATATACCAAGGCCAGAACAATAAGGACCTGGCTCGGGATTTTACCTTCATTGATGACATTGTGAGTGGGTGTGTGGCATCACTTGATACAGCAGGAAAGAGCACAGGTAGTGGAGGCAAAAAGAAGGGGGCAGCCATGCTTCGGATTTTTAACCTTGGCAACACCTCACCAGTCACAGTACCTACCTTGGTGGACATTCTGGAGAGCCACCTCAAAGTGAAAGCCAAGAGGAACTTGATCAAAATGCCTCGCAATGGAGATGTTCCCTTTACACACGCTAATGTCTCTCTTGCCCAGAGTCAGCTAAACTACAAGCCCACTACTGACTTGGATACAGGTCTCAAAAAGTTTGTGAATTGGTATTTGAAGTACTATGATGTACAAAAGGTAAAGAGTGAAAGGTTGTAGCAGGGTAAGCATCAACAAGAAATTTGACTATCTATTCTTTCCCAGGCTAGTGCTCTTTGAACAGATGGAGGAGATAGGGAGAAATGATGTTACTTGGAGCATGGCCTGTTATTAAGGGGAGAGCAACATATTTGCATTCTACAACTGCTTGGGATGGAGATGTCCTCCAAGTGAATGACCAAGTGCAGGAAAAGGAGTACTGGTGACAGACAGAGAATATCCTGTTTCTCTCAGGCTGCTGACAATGCCACTTCGCCAATGACATCTTGGTGTATTTGCCCCAGCTAGGCTATTGCAACATAAAATCCTGCCTTCATGAGTATGACTTTCTCTTGTTTAGTATGCTTTTTTGCATTGTGGGTCTTAAATGTTGCTCGGTCCTTTGCTTTGAGCACTCCATTATACTTGATTTTCAGTACCTCACTGGCAGGGTCTTGCTTAGCCATTTTGAGGAGTCTGAACAAGTAGCTGTTGGAATTTTTAAAATGTCATATCCTTAACTGCTGAGGAAGAAGTCACCACCTAGAAACCATATTGACATAAACTGAACCAAGGAGACTGGAAAATGCAACTTCTAGAAATATGGCAAAAAGACCAGTCAAGAACTAATCCCCTAGTTTAAATCAGCAGGTCTTAAATGCAGGGATTACAAAAGTATGGTTACATTTCTTTTCTCATATCTGCTCAGATATCTGATTAATATGCCTGGAGAAGCCCAGATACATGTTTTTGCAGACCAGACACATTGGGCTCCATGGATAATGCATGTTTCGGGTATGTAATGGACATTAAGAAGCTAAGCTTAGCTTCTTAGTGTCCATCCATTACACGCACAAAATGTGCACAATCATGGGCTCAAATGTGTTTGGGCATCACCCGATTGTTTTGGAAAAATGCAAATCCTTCTAACGGCAGACAGTGAAAAAAGAAATGAAGCAGTAGTTTTGTACTGACTGGGTGCTGATTTAACGTCAGGGAGAAGTAATGCTTACAGCCTCACATGTGCTAAGAGTTCCAAAATAAGCTGGTTCATTGAAGATCGTGGGCTCATATGATATTTGGGCCCCATGAACATATGGGGCCAGACACCTCCGCCTCTCACCAGAAGTCGTCAAAACAAGGCAAATATACCTATCGCTGACAAAAGTATTAAGCTGTCTCCTCTCATTAGGGACAACATTTTAAGACTCAAGAGCTCTCCTCTCCTCTCATCATACATTTTTTAGAACAAAAGAAAATAATATAGAATGAACCTTTGTCATAGCCAAAGTTCTCAACTCCATGTCACATCTCCCCAAACCCGCCTTTCTTTAACGGCGAATTTTGCCAGTTGGCAACAAAAAAAGGGCCTGTGACCTGTGCACAGAATTCTCTGGGGAAAAGTTTTCCCCCAAATCCGCCACATTTCAAGGAAAAAAGGATTCAAATTGCCATTTCTAGACTATAGGTTCTTGCAACTGCTAGTAAATAGTGGGGATTCAATAAATTTCTTACTTTTCTCTCTGACATCTACCCAGATTTGGCTTGCTGAGGATTGCAAGTCCACCTACCTCATGAAATTGAAAAAGAAACCCTGCCCATTATCCTCTTCAATTAGATGATCAATCCACAAGAAGATTTAGCCAAAATTGGCTATTGACCAGATATGGAAATAAGTAAAAATTTAAGAACACTTATGTATTCTGGCTACATAAAATATGAAATTTTAATATATATATTTTGAAAATTGGCAGATTATCACCAGTTTTTAGAAGAAAAAAATCTTTTGTTTGTGTTCAAATCATTCTTTTCAGTTCCAAAAATTGTGCAGCTTCACCCAATTTTTTGATATAGCAAGGTTTTTTTTTCCTCTTTTTATTCTCAATTTTATGATGTAGCTAAACTAGCAATCACCCACAAGAAGATTTAGCCAAATTTGGCCATAGATCATATATTATGATGCAGAAAACATTTAAGGTTTTTTTGTTTTGTGTATTTTGGCTGTCTATTGGAGCCTATTTTAAGATTATTATTATTATTTCGAAATATTGCAAACAAGGTGCATTCATTTCACAAAAATCCTTATTATGTGTCAAAATCACATTTTTTTATGTTGAAAAAATGAAAAAATAGAAAAACACTAATTACAACCTATTATTCATTGGCAACCTTTCACCCAGAAAAACAACTGTATATTGAAAATGTGACAATGAAATGATTTTTGGGATTTTCAATTCCCAGAATTTAAAAAACATTTAAGAAAAACTGCCAGTTTTTGTACATGGTAGAGAAGAATATAGAATGATGTTTAAATTACTTTATTTTCATATATCATTTATAGTCAAAATTGGCTACATATTCTTATGCCTGATGGTGTCTTTGGCTACATCACAATGTTGCCAAAAAAAACAACATTGTTGAGTAATGACTTTGTAGCTTTATGCCAAGTTCAAACCAATGTTGTGCATGTAAATGTCAATAGCCATATATACAATGTGTAAATCCCATGTAAGTGTAAATCATTTACTATCACACATCCAAAGTTTTTACATTTACATGGTCTTGTGCAAATGTTTTGGAATGTGTAAGTGTATATACTATATACCCTTAATTGCCATACCTTCTTGCAAATCCATATTAATTAGTTATGGGTGCATGTTTTGATGGATTTTTTCTTTGCAATGGGTCACTTGGTTGGCCTATCACCAAAAACATTATGAAATCCCCTCTCCCCAAGTAAAAATCACATTTTTTACATTGTTTTACATGGCCATGTAAAACCATATAAATATATTTATTTTTACATTTACACATTTCATATTTTACATTTACACTTACACAAATGTAGATGAATATTAGACATTTACATGGAGTGTAAATAAATTTTATTATGAGATTTACACTTATATAGAATGTAAGTCCCAAACCATTTACACACAACATTGGTCTCTACCTTGTTATGTTAGTGTGATTTGATATTAATTAGTTGGGGGAAAGGGGTCATGAATTCTTTTTCTTTTGGTGATAGACTTCTTTGATTGGTCCACCACCCAAAAATAAGCCCCACTTTGGGGGATCTCAAAGTAGAACTTGTCCACATGGCCTAGTGATATAAAAGTGGTGAGCAAGCTTTTGCCACTCCCAAAAAGACATACCATAATATCTTTTCAAGCTCAACAATAATTAGATTACTTTTGGAAATGTCAATTAAAAAAAAAATCTCTATTTGAATTATTATCCCTAGATGTCAAAATTTTAGGAAATGAGATGATGTTTTGTTAACTTTTTTTTTTTCTTGCATCACCTCAGTTTTTTTTCCCCTAAATTTTCTCTTTCATAGTGATTAAGGTTTGGGGTTGGAAATGTGATGCCTTGCATGAGGTAGGTATGGGCAAAGTTGAAGAGAGGGGTCTTTGAAGGGGGGGTCACAAAAGACAAGAGAGTTAAAGAGGTAAAGCTTGAGAAGAGAGCTATGGAGGTCAAAGCACAAATGCAAAAGTTGAAAATTAGATTCTCACTTGACAACAGATAAATCCATTGTTGAGCTAAAGGTGAAAATAATAGTTAAACTTGACCAAATTTACAACATTGAGAGAACTAAAAGAGAAACATTAAAGTCATGCATGCATAGCAACATCAAGGGAAGGCAAAATACAAAAGGTGGAAACCCAAGACAAAAACCCATATTGGTTGAGGCTTGAGGACCCCAAAGGCTGTCAGAGATTCTTGAAATGAAGGGGCCCTGGCATGAGGTTGTACTAACCTAGTCACTGATTGTGTTCAATTGGACTCGAATATTGGGGAAGCTCATTAATATCGTGATAGTTTGATTCATATTAATTAGTTGTGGCCACCTTCAAAGTTCAATTCTTTTGTGATGATGGGCCTCTTTGATTAGTCCATCACCAAAAAATTTGATCAAACTCTAGGCACTCCCAAAATAGATATATTATAGTCTCCTCCATTTGGCTACCTACAGATGAGAACTTTGTTTTTGGTAACTCTGGCAACAGGCTTACCCCTAAGCACCAGGGTAGCTCACTTCCTCCCAGAGCATGAGGAGAAGGGGATCAAGTTGGGATTGAATTCCCAACTGTCAGTTTGGCAGCCAAACCCTCAGCCACCAGGGTAGCTCATGGCTCCTCACAAAATGAGAACTTTGGGCAAACCATACTCAGTAAAGTCTGGTGCTATTTGAGAAGAGATTAGGAACCTATTTTGCAACTTGGGGAACACACTGGGAACATACTAAATAACCATTGGGAACTTGGAGGGAACAAGATGTACCATCCAAATAATCCCCCCCTCCCAATCCTGCCACTATGTTGAGGTCAACCAAGGGTTATGAATATGGCATAGCAAGACAGTTATCTGATCACTATGTTGCACAAAGATAGTATGATGGGCACTAGGTGTGAAATTGACAATATAATAATCAGGGTCTTATTAGATGCAGGGCTTACTGTGCATCAGGATGGACAGTAAAGACTTGAACATCATTCATAGTTGCATCTTGTACAGAATACTGGAACAACCAACCATGACAAGCCCCTGCATGAACCCCTAGCCTATTGACTGCAAAAACAGCCCCAATAAAGGAAGGATACTTTCGTCGTATTCTTGCAATCGCATCTTTAGCAGCACTTGCTGGATCCATTCCTTGCCTCATGCTCTCCACCACCTGGTAGCTGATTTTGTTCCATGCATATGAATGTGGTTACATATAGAGATGGCATATGGATTCAGATATTCACTAAAAACATTTTAACAAATGCTGTGTTGCTAAACATAAACCCAAACTTTGTCCAGGAATTTTACCAAGGAAGGAAACGCATCATAACATCCCCATCCCCTGTAGCCCCACATGCACCAACATCATCATCTGCATATGCTGCTGCTCCAACTATTGGACCATCCCCAACCCTGTCAAGCATACGTAATTGCTTAGCACAAATCCCAAGTTCCCAACTCACACCACATCTATAAGTCCAAACAGGAATTATGAACATACCGGCCAGGTATTTTGTGGCTAGCACCATTGGTAGAGGTACCAGCTGCAATTCGTCCCCTCTGGCCAATCACCAAGAGAGCCCACCCCCACAAAATAAGGACACTGTCATGCTTAGCTTACAGGAGACCATTGAATCCGAGCCACCACAGATTGCAAGTTTAGGAGGGCAGAGTGTGCTATTGTACATGCATGCAAATGGTACAGAATTTAACCACCTTATCAATGACTGCCATTGAAATTGTGTCATGGTTCTGGAAACCAACAGCTTTTGAAGAGGATGACCCACATTGCTCAGAGTCAGTCCCATCAGAAATTTCACACTTGTTGTCAGTCATCCTTTGTGAAAGATGACTAACTCTATAGGGCCCACACCCCACACTGCTGTCAGGTACCACATTGCACCAATAGTTGGGTTGGCAACCCGATTCACGCCACACTGACCAAGCCTGCAACAAACTTCAATTGTATGGCACTATGCCAAGTCCCAAATCAACAAGGATTATTAGCCTTGCCACCTGAACTGAGTCTAGAGTTTGGACCATAACACTAGAAAGCAACAGTTTGAGGAGAAATGGAAGCCTATCATCCTGCAATCTCCATCACTAAAACAGTCTAAGTGACATGCCTTTAAAGATTCAGCTGTGCTGAGGTTGGCTGGACCTGGAAGCCCAAGTGCAAGAGCAAATTGTGAAGCCTGATCCCCAACGAGGAGAGTGTGTTCTGTGTGTTCCATCACCAGCTTGGCTGCTTCAATAGCTCCCTTGACTGAGCGCAATGCTCCTACTGCCCCTACATTCATGTTTGTCTGTCTCCTTTCCACATCAAATACCACATAGTTATCAACATTGGAAGCCAATTGCCATGCAATTTTTTGGCTGCACATCAGTCAATCTTCACATGACAAGCTTTGTTTTACTCATCAGAAGGTTTGAGTCTGTGCATCTCGAGATACTTCAAAGTGCACTACAAGGATAAGAGACATTGAAGACAATGATGCTGCAGTAGCCATAGCTCAAGATTTGGTGAGTTGTTATACCCCATCCATGATCATGGCATCTAATGTTGTCTCACCACTCTCATCCGGACTTCCACCATAGCCAACTGCACATTGCAAGCCAGTAACATTATTACACTACATACGAGATCCAGGTTTTTCTTTGAGCTCCTCTACAGAGCAGCCAAATTCTAGGGTACTGACACTAACAACAGCACTACTTTTGGTACCTGAGCCATCACATTGAAGGAGCTCACAGGTTGAGCAGCCATGGACTACAGCATCCACTGCTGATCCCCCTTCCTCCATTACATGCCAAGCCGCAACTTTCACAGCCTCAATAAACCGCCATGTGCTTATGACTATTGGAGTATGTGTTTCCTGCAGTGAAAGAAAGAAAGAGATGGTGGAACATTATTTTCCAATTCAGACCTCAATCACTAGTGTGACCTTCTGAATACCAGAAAAAAAACGAACCCTATTCAGTAGAAATTCAGGCCTCGATTAGGGTTAGGAACAAGAATAGGAGGAGGAGCTAATGCTCCGTATAAGAAACACAGTTTGAATCAAACAAAGCAGATGTGCTTCTGCATTTCCGCTAAACCCTAATAATCCCTGATCCTCAACAAGCCCACAGGAAGCGAGAGAGAACAATGCAACAAACTGGTGATCTTAAGAATCACGTAATATCAAATGCGAACTCAAGGATAAGCAGAAGAAGCTGCAACTGCTTCTGTTGTTGGTGTTGTTGTTCTTGCTGCTGCTGCTGCTAAGCTGGGCGAAATGCAAAAGCAATGAAATGTCCGATCCTCCCTTACATACCTGAGATTTGTGCAGAGCATGTACATGTTGGATTATGAGAGCAAGGGCAAGAAGCAGCAGCAGCAAAGCCAATCTCCTCCCACTCCTGCCCATTCCTGCAAATCTGTCCAAGCTTCTTGCCATCGCTGCTTCAAGCGGCCTCCTCTCTCTAAGACCTCGCCTCTTCTCCTCCTCTTGTTGTGTTCAGCACCTTCTGTGTAGGGTAAGGCCTCCTGGTAGGGCCGTTCCTGAAGGGCCGCCTTACACCTATTAAGGGACCCAGTCTACAAAATAACCAGTGTTAGGCGGTTTTTTGAATTTTAAAAAACCGCCGGTTCTAGTTCTAGAATCAAAACAATATTGCAGAATCAAAGAACCTTTGGTCATGGAGGGTATATGTCCCTCGTTTTGAAGAACCGCCCAACACTCAAATAACCTGGTTAGCCTGGATTCTCTTGGAGCACAAATCACAAGTTTTTCTTGTACACGCTGGGCCTAAAAACAAAGCTTGTGAGAGCAAATGCGGGTCTCTAGTACCAGTGTGTGTATCAGTTTTTATTATTATAAAAATATTTTTTAACTTAATAAAATTATAAAATATATTAAATATAATTGTATTTTATTCTAATAAAAATTTTCATTTTCAAAAAAATTCAGTAATTTACAAATTTTGTGATGCCACCAAGGTGGTGGTCATCCGTGAGCTGATATAACCAGATTTGGTGATAATTTTGGCTAAACCCTCTTATGGATTACTAGCTCTTTACCTACATCACAAAGTCGGAAAAAAAAACATTGATATCAAATCATTGTGACCAACCGATCAAATTCAATCGTTTTTTCAAAATGACCTTTTAAGAGAGCATTGTATTATGGGTAAATAATATAGGTGCAAACTAGTGTTCGTAAGCCAAGCACTAAACAGGTGAAACAAGTTAAATGTGGCACCACATTTGATGCACCTGTAATACAATGCCCAACAAGAAAAAAAATTCTGATTTTTTTTTATTGTACCCGCACAATGATTAATGTTGTAAATTTTTTTTTGTTATGCATAAAAGAAAACACATGTGATGTATTGGTTAGAGTCATCCCTTCAACCAAAAGGTTTAAGGTTCAATCTTTTTCCTAATTGTTTTCTTCGACAAACAAAATGGATGAAAAAATTCATAAAACATATGAATAATTTAGAAATTTAGTTGCCCTTAAGAAGTAACTTCCCCAAGCAAAAGAAGATTAAGTGCTAGTCCCAACCAAGTTCCCATGGAATAAGAAAAATTCCTTGGTGAAAAATACAACTTCCTCAAGGAGCAATGAATTTTACTTATGGAAAGGCCCAAGTTCCCCAAAGAAAGGCGCTCCTTTTCCCCAAGGGACATGATTGTTCCCTAGGGGAAAAAAGGTTTAAGTTACTCCTTCGGGCAACTTAAATTCATTTGCCCTAAGGACATGATTGTTCCTCGGGGAAAAACCAATTTCGTCAAGGAACAATGAATTTATCATGGGGAAAGAAAGTTCCCAAAGGAAATATATGTTCCGAAAGTTTTAGGAATCACAGTCATTTCATATTTGTTTTTGTATAAGTTTATGACCTATCATTTGAAAGGTCTTGAGGAGAACTGTCGCAACCCCACTTTTGGAAGAGTGTGAAGATGACATTCACACTCCCGAAATGGGGACTTGGGAGTCCTCCGGGACTCCTGAAACTTCAAAGTTCAATTGTAAGGGTCAAAACACTTTGCCTTGAGGCGTTCCTTATATCATTGGAAAGTCATCGAAGTGTAGATGTCGAAAATGGCCTCGCATGAGCCATTTGGACATCTGCAGCACAAGTTATGGCAAAAAAAAAGGTTGGAAGTCAAATTGGCAATTTGACTCCCAACCACTAAAAGTCGGGAATCGACCCAACCTCGGTGTGTGCAAATGGAATGCGACACACCGTAAGAAAGCTCTCAAGGAAAGCTACAAGTTTGTTTTAAACCTCACCCCAATCGGAGATCTGAGTAAAGAGTTATGAACTCGCAAAGTCCCAAGAATCCAAACCGAAACAATTTCAGGACTCCTCCTTGAGAGTCCTGAGACAAAAAGTCATTCGGATGTAGGTGTCGCGCAAAGACATAGAGAATACTATATGGGGGAAGGTGGTGGCTTCCCCCGAGTCCAAGCCATGGTGAGTCTTGTGAGTCCAGGGTTGCCCATGGCTTGTCCTAGCACTAAAGGTGCTCCAAAATGTGAACTAACCAACTTGTTGGTTAGTTTGATACATGTTCGAGTAAGTAACTAAAGCTTGTCCCTCTTCCTAATCCCATCCCGGAGCTTTAGCACACCCCTCTACCCCTTTTAGTGTTGAAAGTAGGGAACGTGCCCAAAGTTCCAAACAATTCTGTTGTTTGACTGACTTGGACCCAACTTGGGTCCAACAAGGAACTTGGGAGCGCATCAAAAACTATAACTTTGTAGTTAAAAGCATTTTAATCAAAACTCAGATGCAAAAGTTATGCTCATACAAAGTTTCAAACACATTCATTCCCCAGGGGAGCATGGTTGTTCCTTGGGGGAACATGATTTAGGTTGCTTCTAGAAGGAACATGGTTGCTTAAAAGCACTTCAATCAAAACTCAGATGCAAAAGTTATGATCATACAAAATTTCGAACACATTCATTCCAAAGGGGAGCATGGTTGTTCCTCAAGGGAACATGATTTAGGTTGCTTCTAGAAGGAACATAGTTGCTCCTTCAAGAACCTTAAACCTAAACCATGTTCTCCATGGAAGCAACCTAAATCATGTTCCCACGAAGAGCAACCATGCTCCCCCGAGGAACAAATGTGTTTGAAACTTTGTATATCATAACTTTTACATATGAGTTCTAATTGAAGTAGTTTGAACTACAAAGTTGTAGTTCTCCTCGAGACCTTTCCAATGATAGGTTGCAAGCCTATATAAAAACAAATATGAGATGATTGTGATTCCTATAATTTTCAAAACACATGTTTCCTTGAGGAACTTGGGCCTTTCCCTAAGATAAATTCATTGTTCCTCGACGAAATTGGTTTGTCCCTAAGGAATAATCATGTCCCCCGAGGAGAAGGAATACCTTTCCATGGGGAACTTGAGAAGGAGTGCATGTTTAGTGCTTGTTTGTTCTGAAGGTATTTATTTTTTAAGGAACTTATGTTCAAGATATATAAAATGTGGTATAACCTTTTGGGGTTTTATCTTTAAAAAATGTTAGAACTTGTAAATAAAGATAATATTATTTTTCCCAAATAGGGTAGGTTATCAAGCATAGGGTTTATGGTTTTCTAAAGAGGATGTGGTTCTAAATGTAATCCAAATGTAGGGTTGTCACATATTCAATATGAATGGTTTTGCATTTCAAGGAGTTAAAATTTGTTAAAAACATATATTGATACAACAATCAAGGAATCATTGTCCTTGTTGTAAAATAAGTTGTGAATCACTTCATTTGCACTAATGTTGAAGAAATTTATTTTTTTACTTATGTTTATTACATTCAAATCTAACTTTGTAAATTACTAAAACAACCAACAACAATATGTCCCATAAGATAGGTATTCAAACAAGTGAGGATAATTCCTACACCTTTGTTGAAATTAACATAAATATTTTAAATACCAAATATCAACAAACACACACACACACACACAACCCTAAAACCTAATATTTAGACCCATTTGAAACATTCAAACCTAAGGAAATCTTTGGGGGTTTCATCCACCAAAAATAGGTAGGTAAAAGTTTTCAAGTTCTACCTTGATTTTACCATGATTGACAATTCAACAAGTAAAGGTTTATGTCAACTTTTTTAATTTTTGGATCTAATTGAATCAAGTTTTTGATACTTGAATCTAGAATCATGGGTTTTAACACTTGGATTGGGGTATTCGCATAACATTAGTGCAAATCAGTGTTGGATTAATAAGTCCATTCCATTTATCAAATTGATTCACATCTTTAAAAAAGATTTAATTCTCTTACCAATCAAGTTTTAGTATGAAGCATTTTTGACAAAATTAATACCAAATTAATAAGAATACTTGTTTATATAATGAAATTTGTGTTGGTACAAATATTAGGATTTGTAACAATGTTTTACTAAGGAAACATGAACCATGATTTAATAAGTTCAAACTATTTCATATTGATTACAAAATATGATTCACAAATTACATCCAAGGTAAGAAACAAAATCCTTGTGAAAATGCGGATACATCATTTGTGTTAGAATTTACAACCAACATGCTAGTATGATTATCTCGAAAAGGATTGATTTAAAGCTGGAAAATTTATTCAATCATTTTCAAACAAGCCAACTTCCTCAAGCTTAGCCTCACACGCATTGAACAATTATGCTACTTGGTTGAAAAATTCAATGACATTCTTTTGTGTGAAAAAAAACAACTTGACCAAGATCCACATGCCAATTTTTAAAGATTGTGGTTCCATTATTAAAATTGTTTAGCCCAAGTTTACAATGTTTTAATCTTGTTAAAATTTTAACAAGACTAAAGATGTGTTCCATTTCAATCTATGAGCTTGGAATGGCCAAAATTTGTATTGCAAGAAACCCAACATATGGAAATTTTCTTTCATGGTTTTTCCATAAGGTGAGAGGATACACATCTTTAAAAAACACCACAAGTTGAAAAAATAAAGATAATTAAAAAATGAACAACACTTCACTCACTTCTTCAATAGAAATGATGCACCAAATAGGGATTCATCATAATTGTAGCCTATGGAACTTGTGTTCTCCTTTTTGAAGTCAAAATGTTTAGAAACATGCAACAATAGTTGTTTTAGGACAATTTTTTCATACTCACCAACAATCAACTTTTTTTCTCACTTCTCTATTAAACATTGCAACCCCTTAAATCAAAGGTCTAGCGTTATGGCTAACATATTGTGAATTTTCCATGATTGAAAATAAAAGCAAAAGTCAAGAATGGGAATTAACACTTGCACCAATTGTATATACATTCTTGCATACATAATTTCAAGTTCAATATCAAAATCATTGCACTTTAGATGTAGTGTAATAATGGTTATACGCATGTATTTCCTTTGAAGCTTCACGAAAATGGCCATGGTTGAAACCAATGTGTCCAACAACAACCAATAATCACAAATCTAGTTTAACACACATTGTTGAACCATAGGATTTAAAGTTTATGTAATTAGCTTGAGCAATTACCCAAGTCAAGGCACTAGGAACGCACACTTGAAGGTGCGAAAATTATTTTTGATATTAGACTATAATTGCATCAAAATATTCAAAGGTTTTTTGGAGTAAGATGACCTTTGAAGCAAATCAAATCTTCACCAACACTTCAATTTACATGTGGGAAAACCATCTTTCACACTTTTTTTATCCCATTCATGTTACCCTCTTACCCAATTTCTTGGTCCATGTGAAGGTTTTTTACAATTCCACTTGATCATCCTTCAATGAAACCTCCTTCATCCCTTGACAAAAAAAATTTCAATAGTTTCATACTAGCAACATTTTGACATAAGATGGCCAAAACATGTGCTTTCATAAGGTTGTACAACAAGTCTAAAACTTCACAACTAACAACTAAAGCTCGGGCATTTTCAAAAGTTAGCAAATTCAACCCCTTCATCCTTGATCTAAATTATATTTATTTTTTAAAACTACAACTCAATCAACAAAGGTTTAACAATCTATGCCAAAAGATGGACTGTACGATGTGAGAGACTATTTAACTCACTACCTCGGCCAATCATTGTAGTTGGCCAATGAGAAACAGTCATTTCATGGTACTTGTGCTGTAGGGCCCATGTGGTTTTGTGGGGACTGTCATCTGCAATGATAAACTGGAGTGCAATTTGTCATTTATGATAGATTAGAACATTTGATGAATCCACCAATTTGTACAAGTAGCTTAAAACCCCACCCAAGCATTTGCCAAAGCATTGAAGATTTGCAAGAGACCCTAACTACTGGTTTACAATTGGTATGAGCCCACCCTACCTGCAACAGAGTTCACTATTAGGAGGCGGCATATTGTACTTGCAGGAAGAAGAATCAGCTTGGAACATAGTTAAGAGGTTTCATGTTCTGGTGCAAGATGACTAGTTAAACTTTGCAATTTCAAAAGAATAGGTGGAATGTCAGACCATCTGCCTAGACTTTCTAAAAGCTTAATAAGCAGCTCCAGTGTTGGAACAAGCTCAAATCTATCCGACCCAGGTAGCAGCTCTCTTTCCTGTATCTCTAGTACCCGGTATATCAACACAAGAGCCTCCTCACTTTCTCCCAGAGTATGTACAATGGAGGCCAGGCAGTGGCATGCATCTCCTGCAAAAAACACAGCCAATACTGTTAGAAGTCGTTTCTGCCCTCAATAATAACACAAAAAATTGCATCAAACACTTCTTTCCCACAAAAGTTTTGTAGTTTTTTTTTTGGCCCCCCCATTTGAAGCAGAGCATGGTCAGTCATGTCTCTCACAGGCTAATATATCTCAGGAGAATACAACAAGCACATAAACACAGCTCCAAGAAGAAGGTTCATGAAGTTGAAGCTACCAATCACCTAATGGCTGCACCTCTGTCCATCAGTGGACATGGATTGGGTAGCAAGCTGGAATTTTCCAAGACTTGAAAGAACATAAAATTGCATCAATGCACTCAAGAAGAAAGGAAACTTTCTTTTACATCTAATTGAAAGGTCGGTATAACAGCAAACTGATCGTCATGACAGCTAAATACAGGAAGACTGGCTAAAACATGAACATCCAGAACCCATTTGGACCCAACTACGATGTCAAAACCAAGTAGAGATAAACTAATAAAACCACAGAGGGAGACAGAGGACATACCAGTGGCAATGCTATTGGAGCCATGTGCAGCCTCACAAATACGCAAAGCTTGGCGAGCAAGAGGCTCTGCCTCACTAGGTCGGCCCAGATGGAGCAAAGCAGTAGCAAGGCCATCCAGAGGGAAGCACAATTCTGGTGCATTAGGACCCAAATCAGCTAGCAATAAATCCAAGCTGCGTTGCAAAAGTGGCACACACTTATCATACTTCTCTGATGCCGCATATGATGCAGCTAGACTTTGAAGGTGGACTGCCAATTGCGGATCATTGCTGCCAAGAAGCTTTTCTTTCACTTGTATATTTGCATGCCATAGCTCCTGAGCCTCCTCATTCCTGATATCCAGAGAAAGTCTGATGTCTGTTATTGTTTGCATGAGTTTTATATAAGACGCAATGCAACCATGAAAGCAGATATAGATCCAGTGAGGAACTGGGACTTTCTTGGTGTGCACACAGTTCTGCATTGAATCACACCTCTCCAGTTCATCAAGAAGCGTGGCAAAGTCAGAACGCACTATTTCGACAGTTGTGTAATCTTCACCTACATCATTGCAGTCCTCAATAATTTGCAATCCTTTCTGATACAGATTCACTGCTGCAGATACCTGACCTGACATATTCTCAAAGTAAAAAAATGGAGTTAGTTCCAGTCAAACAAATTTCTTAGAGAAAACAGACTGCAATGGAACTTTGAAACAGATCTCTCTAGCAGGACTGATGAACATGAACCACTGTTACACACAGGGTTGTATTGACCAAGATTCACCTTATGGAGGTGACAATCAATGAGCCATAGGAATCTGTGAGAGTTAATAATTGACCTTTTGCAGCTTTTATTCTGGCAAGTGCACATGTGGCTTCTCCTACTCTTCGATCATGTGCACCCACTTCCCTCTCGAGAATGCCCAATGCTCTGCATGCACAAATGAAAAACTTTTGAACTCAACCCATTTGGTAACTGCAACAGGATACTCATTCTCCATGGACCTCTTTCCCAAAGATTCTGCACATGCCCAAAAACTGCAGAAACTATACTGTTGAAATCCCTTTCAAGACTTTGCAAAATTTAGAGTTGGAGAACACCTTTGCATCTATTTTATTGTACACTACTACATGAAACATTAGGGCACCTCCTTCATGTCCTTCATGGATGAGGAGCAAGAGGATTCATTCTATCAGCAATTGAGCCTCCCTACAAACTTAGCAAAGGACAAAAAAATTTGCAGAAGAGATCAGGGATGGTGGTGCAAAACCTGAGCATTGCAAGCTCTGACTCCTCAACCCCTCCCTCCTCTAAAACCAAATATGCCAGATTTGTAAGTGGCACTGCCAAACTCTCATGCTCAGGGCCTAGTGTTCTTTGTATGATGGCTATCGCTCGGTTGTAGAGCTCGATGGCCTTCTCATTATCCTCCAATTCACTATATGTGCTTGCTGCTTTTAGTAACAACTCCACTACCAGGGGACTGTCTTCTTTGCCTGTCAACATAGCCCACTTGTTGCTAAGTGGTCTTTCCTTGATAGCAGGAGTTAGAGCTGTTTACGCCTAAAACATTGCAGCAGGTGACAAAAAAAATTTGCACAAAACTTGGTAATCTCTGAGGTAATGCAAGATGAAAGTCTGTGGGCTATATATTAGACAAGGAAAGAAAGAGACAAGAAATTTTCTTCAAGACACAAAAATACTATGCTAGTGTAAGCAATTGCTGCAGGCCCATTACTGAGTGCATCATCTTGAATCTTGGGACTCTCTTCTTTCAAGAGACGGGCTTCTTCAGCAGGCTTGCCCAGGGTTGTGTACATGCTTCCCATGTGTCCCAATATATTGTCCACCAACAGCTGAGGAGATCTTGTTCCAACTTTATCCAGCAAATTTTTCATCTGCATGCCCCAAAATGCAAAACATCAATTTCCAGCCATTACCAATTCCATCATATTGCAATCTACATACAGGAAAATACAAATTGATGAATGAATGAATGAATGAATGTATGAAGATTGCCAATGCTATCTATGCAACCCATGAAAGCACAGCATGAAATAAAACTAGAAGAGGAAAGAAACCTCAAGAAGGAGATGTTCTGCTTCCTCAAAATCACCTAAGGTCAGGCGGAGCTGGGCCAGAATATCAAGCATGGCTGCATGCTCGATGCCTTCTACACCCAACTCCAATTGCTCCCTGAGGGCATCATAGTTCGCATCAATAATGTCACGTGCACTTTCTACATCCCCATTATCTATAATCCTCTTCACTTCTTCATACAGTTCTTGTAGTTGGTCTGCCATCTTGGCTGCACCCTCTACAAGCATCTTCACATCAGTCACTTGAAATGGATTTCTGCACCCAAAAAGAAAACCCCCACAGATTACTTGCATAGTAGATTCACCATATAAGTTGGTTCGGTAACCATTCTGATTACTGAGACATCTGTCAAGACATAGCTGCTTGTCCACTTCATGTGAGTAATTCTAGTATGAATGAAGAAGACATGATACAAAAGTCATACAAAAGTTGACTACTTACCACAACATAAAATTAGGGTAAACCACTTCAAAAACACAAGGCAGGTGGAACAAGGTGTACCCCATGTCCTGCATGACTTGTGCTGCCATCTCAGTGTCATCCAAAGCCACAGCCCTTGTAAATCGTTCAAGTTGGTCCTCCAGAACTTGTGCATTCTTGTTCTCCTCATCATCTTCCACACTTTCCACATTACTAGTACCTGTATCCTTCACTTTTGTATCTCTGCAAAATGCCAATCATGGTTGTGCAACTTCAGATTCTTCACCCTTTCTGTGAACTACAAAAATAGAGAGTACTTTGAAAACCATTTTCATCTCTGATCAAGATATGTGTGTGTGTGTGCGCATGTGTGTGTGTGCAGCAATGTTACATGGAGGGATTGGGTGTCCTTTGTTGGCCACCTTCAAACTTTGAGCGCCTCCTATGGTGTGTCCAAAGCCTGCACCATAGGGTAAAATAGCATGCAACAAAATAAATATGTACTGGAATTGAAAATCACTGGTGCCAAAACAGGAGTAGACATGTCTTCCAGCATTGAGTGGTCACATTCTACAGGCCTTGTAGCTGCAAGAGAACTACATGCTGAGCTCGATAAAATTTATATTTCTCTTTGCTTGCAATCTAACATAGAAAGTGGCATGTCCCAAACAACGCATCCACTTTGAGATGTGCACATTTCACAAGCTCATATAGAGATGTGAGACTAGACTTCTGCAGAAAAGTTGTGTGTTCAAGCCCTGCAGAAACAAGACTCTTTTATCAACATCCATCTGCAGAAATTCCAACCGATGGAAAAATTCATGTACTTCCTGACTGTTACTCTTCATCATAATAAACCAGAAACTCAAAAGACCTGTTTCTTGCAGAACTGAAATTGTGGTGAAGATTTGTTGGAAGTAATCTGGAGAACTCCCATGTTGGCTGGTGTGCAGGAACAGCCAACCCATGTTGCAGTTTACTTCGAGAAGGCAGCTCCTTTTTTATTTTCCATGAGCTCTTCCATGAAACTCGAAATTTAACCTTCTGGAAACAGATGTCCCGCTCTGTTGAACCATGATTGCACAACTGCTGTGCAACCCTGAATCATAAAACCCACAAGTCAATTTATTTCTTGATGTGATGGCAGAAAGCAAAGAAAAAACTCCACAAAATACCCATGTTCAGTAACTAAACAAATGCTACATCATTTCTGATTAAACAACCAGGAGAGCCATGAAGACAATGGAATGCAGTTAAAACCTCATAACATCATAACCTTGTGAGCTGATCACTCAACAAAGTATCTAGGCCATCATCACCTTCGTCATGAAGGGTGCTACAAAGCGACTTTTGCAAAACAGTGAACAGCATAAAAAAAGGCAAGAAGTACACAGAAAGAAAAAATCACCAGGATTTAGTCCTGCTTTACCATTGAGAAATTGAATATATATATATATACATTGTAAATGCTCAAATTATAAAAAGAATCCTAATGACAAAGCAACAAGCTCTGGCATAGAAAACACTAATGGCTATTTTGATCTGCAAACTCCAAAGATCCCTGACCTTCCACAAATCGAGCCAATTCAGTGCACCAATGGATGAAATTGTTCTTGAACCTAAATTAGGATAAATGAAAATTAAAAGAATGTGGGACTGTAAAACCAAATGCTGAAGAAAAAAAAACAAACAAATTCTCCTTACCGATTCTGAGATGTAGCTGAAAGCTCAATAAACCCTAAAAACCCTTAAACCCTTGAAAACGGCATATCTAGGAAACCAAACCAAAACCTTCCTTCCACCAAGAATCCGAGAATTTGTGGAATGCTTCCCCCCATATTTTTTCTTTTTTTGAAAATGAATTTTCTCAAACTTTTGTGTGAATTTCCAACAGATTGAGAGGAGATCAGAATTCAATTTTACCTGGGAAAGGAAATGGGTGTGACGACAGAAGAAGAGAAGCTTGGTAGTGCACTCAGTAGCCTCTGTTTCGCCATTGCCCAAGTGTCCCAAAGATTGCAAATTTACGCAATTGAGATTAGGTACCACCCACAGACACACACTGCCACAACACACAACACCCAACAAAGAATGAGAAGAAGAAGAACAGGGCTTGGTCAAGAGTGGAAACCCTAGAGGACTCCTGAATTAGGTCAGAAGATTCTGCAGGGTGGAACGGGGAGGAGTTGATTATGTGTTATAGAATGTGCCTGGTACAGGCCATTCTGCCATATGAGGTGCCTGTCAGAGATGTGCTAAATTTTCCAAACGGGCAGTGAAACCAAGCACAACAGCCTATACCCAGCACATTCCACTACGTAAAGAGCTTTTCAAATTAAGACTTTTTTTTTTCTATTTTACATCTCCCTTTGACACTTTTGGAAGATTCCAAAATCAGTTTTTTTTTCTTGTTGGGGGAGAAGGAAGGAACCCTATTGAGGCTCTTGCTGGATTTCTGGTCCTCGGCCAGGCCCTCATATCCCAGAAAAGCCTCAACACAGTTCATTACCCTATAAATGGTTTTCATGATTTATACATAACGCGCATGTGGAGAGATACTTAGCCACAGGGTCTCATGTTTCTAAGAAAGTATTTCAATGACCATGTCAAGTACCTCCAAGAGAATAGCCTCGTGTATTTGGATGGTGTTGTGTGTTCTTATGTACATGTTTATAATTATTATTGTTGTTACACATACAATAACATAACATAGAAATACCTTAAATGGTACAACACATTCAACAAAAGTGATTTGAGTTCACACAATTTGAAATTATATTTCATAACAAAATATTTCAAATTTTATTCACATCTGAATTAATTTAAAATAAAATTAATCAACTTAGGTTATCCAATTTATCTCTAATTAAGTGCAACTTAACCTAACAACTAAACTAACACATTATAAATGACAAATCAATTTTTGAAAAAGACACCTTAGCCTACAAGAGACGATATTTTGAAGGCACCATTCATAGGTGTAAGGATCTCGTTATTAAGTCCACTCCCACCACCTTGTAAGAATCTACCTATGTTTACACATTAGGGTAATGCCCTAGGGCCGGAGAATTCCATCTTGCCCGTAATTAGCAAGGACATCCTACTTGGAATGTCCTACAAGTTGACAAGACATCCCAAGAACGTCCTTTTCATTTGTTTCTGACCATTGCATAATTCAATCTTCTTTGCCAATTTTGTGATGTAGCCAAAATGGCAATCATCCGGAAAAAAATTTACCCAAATTTAGCTATGTACCCAGAAATGATTTTTATTTCAAAATGAAGATCCTTTTACATTTTTGGCTACCTACCTACGTACTGGGAACTTGTGAGAAAAATCTGAAATTTGGAAAGAAATAAAATCAAAATCTGGCATATTTGGGCCAATTTTTTTCCATGAAAGATCCTTTTTGTAAACTCAAAATCGTATTTTTTCAGGCTGGAATTTGGTGAAAATTCTCAATTAAAGAAATCACTGGTTCAATTGCAAGAGAGTAGATTTATGTATATAAAAATTGCAAAATTTCACTAACACCCCTTTTGCAAGGAGAGACATGCTGTAAAATTATTATTATTATTATTATTATTATTATATTTAAATTACTATTTTTCAGTAGATATGGCATCTGCAACTGGTCAGTAAGATGCTGGAAATGACAGTTATTCAGGTTCAGAGCTTATAGCATGCAGGTCAGATCAGGCCTAAGACACTTTCCAACAATTTAAATGAATGCAAAATCCAAGTCCATTTTGCAGCACATCAATGCAACACATGCTTGAGTGCAAAAAATAATAATGCCCCCATGCATTCCTTATACCCACCTCCCCCTGCAAAGAGCTTCTAAAGGATGGTATTTTGGGGTCCCACCCACCATGTCAAATGGGTTGCAATGCTTCAGTTGTGATTCTGTGCATGTGTGCAGAGGAATGAGTGCTATGCCCACAAGGCAAATCTGAGCCCTAGTATAGTAACATCAGCAACAGACTGCCTCCATGTCTTTAGTTGTTGGTCATTGTTGTTACATTGCTCATGATAGCATAATGGCAGTTATTTTATTCTGACAAACTTTAATTTGTCAATATTTCAACCCCAAAAAAAACACAATCTGATTTTTTTGGGGGGGGGAAAATGTGTTTCTTAGTGTAAATTTGAATCATTTTGTTAATTGATTCTAACATTTTGCAATTTTTTTGAATACTGATATCAAAAACTTGCAAAACAAACCCTGAATTATGACTCTACCCCTTCTGGCAAGTTCAAACCAGCAACAATTAAAATAGGAACTGTTCCATCAATTTTCCAAAAAAAAAAGATTTACAGTTCAGAGTCACATGTGGTAAACAACACTCCTCAAAGCGTGAGACTAGATGAAAACTATATGACTGTTCCACGTACATGCAAAGTCATTTCTGTGGGTTGAGATCGTATTGGGCCATGAAAGGTTACATGAGCATCACACAGGAGCAAATCTACTAGAACAAAAAAAATTCAAACTTGGTGGACATCGCCTTTGAAATCATGTGGCAGTGTTTCCATCAATATAAGGTAGATATGCTGGTAATCGAACACATAAGGCATAAGAGAGGAAAGGTGCATTGGGGGGTTGTTTTCCTGGTGATGGGATCTGAAGATAAGTTTTTCCTTATGTCTAAGCACACCCATAGCCATTTAAATTGAGTCATTTGGTCCATAAACAAGAAAGTGTTCTCTTTCTAAAGGAAGGGGGTCAATTGGCTACAAACAAATCTTCAAAACACAAGCCATCCTAATGAACAAACAATTTTCACCATATGGAAGAATTGTGAACATCTAAAAAGTGAACAAGATTTGACCCTTGTTCTAAAAGGATGAAAGAAAATTTATTGCCTCCTTTATTAAAAAATGTTCAATACATATCATTGGCCAAGATCAAACCTTAGAAAAAGGTGTAAAAAACAATGATGATACACAAATAATGGTTTGAGTAAACCTAAATTCTAAGCAACATTGCAAAATTAGGGGTTATGGGTTTAGCATTCCTACCCTTACACCAATGACATGGTTCATTTTCCTCTTGGCAAAACTTGGCTCCTCCAATTTTCTTCTTCCTTGTAGCCTAGCATCATCAAGTTCATTATCGTCCTCTTCATTGCCTCTTGGTCATAATGTTTTGGTTCACCCTTGTTGTGCAACAATTGCCTCCTACACAACTTGTCATTGTGTTTTGGTTCGCCACTAATGTTTGTCTTCCTTGTAACATAACAAAATTGTGTTCATCTTCCTCCTCTTGGTTCCTTCCTAATTGTCATATTTTAAATTCACCATTGTTGTGCAATAGTTGGATGCTACACAGTTTGTTGTTTTGTTTTGGTTTGTTAATGTGTTATGTTTGCATCTAGTTGTGGTTGGGTCGTTGTTCACACCTAGTTGTGGTTTGGTCCTTTTTCACACCTCATTGTGGTTCAATCCTTGTTCGCACCTAGTTCACCCTAAATTGTTGCTTGCACCTAATTTGTCATTATTGTTTGATGCAAGAGCCATGGGTTTCATTAGTGCTTTCATGGCAATCACATTGATGTTAATCATAATGTTGGTCTTCATTATGTGTTGATGGTTAAATTGAATTTTAATTTCATTATCATGTTTGTTGGTCCTATTATCTTCTTTGTTGTGTTATGTTGGTAGGAGGAAAGTGATGCAACAATGTTTTGTCATGCTTAAACGATTACATTATGATCTTATAAAACTTAGATTGGTATTTAGGTTGTTGCATTGTGTTCCTATAGGAACTTGATGTGACAACTTTTGTCTTGCACATAATCTTTACAACACCTTTTGTCTTGTTCAATTTTTTTGAAACCCAATTTTTTTCTTGTTTTGCTTGGATTTTGGGAAATTGTTTACAATTTTACGTCTGTTTGGGACTAGAGAATCCATCAAGCAAAAGGCAGATCATGGAGGACATATTGTCATTTGGTATTGGTAGCATGCCATAAACTTGGCCAGGGCGACTGTGTTTGTAGTCTGCGTGAGCTCAACAAGAGTGCTAGTGTGGATGAAGGGTAGGGCTGAACAAAAACATTCCTTAACTTTCTATGTATTTGGACAGACAAGGAGCAAGTGATCTTCATCTTCTACCTTCCCCAAGTCGCATCCCTAACAAAGCCTCTGTGCGTATGGCACGCCCTTCCACGCACCTAGCGCTACCTCAAACTACATGTTGCCACACCAAATGTCCCAACCCTAACCTTAGGCTCGCAACCAAGGCAAGGGCTTGCAAGGTTGCGGGTTAAGAAGGACGCTCGAAAGTCACGTTGCATGTTATCAAGAGTGTAGGAAAATGTGAAGGAATGAACCCTCACATTTCCAAAGCTTCCACTTGGAAATTAGAATATCGGTGGACTCTAGAATTTTCAAAGAGCGATTGTAGGGGTCAAAATTCAATGGATTGAAGAGTTCCTTGTATCATTAAAAATATTTTGGACATAGATGTCTAAAATGGGCTCACATGACCCATTTGGACATTCGAAACACAAGTTATGGCCAAAAGAAGGGTCAGGAGTCAAATCAGCAATTTGACTCCCGACCATTAAGAGTCGGGAATCACCCCAATTTCCTAACGTGCAGGTGGCATGCAACATATTGTTGGAAAGCTTTTGAAGAGGGCTATAACTTTGATTTCATCTCAATCAAAGGTCTGCATGCAAAGTTATTGGCCCCCACAGTTGTAAGAGTCCTAGTTGTGAGAATTTTGAGACTCCCACTTGGGAGTCCTAGGACAAAATGCCATTTGGATGTGGGCCTCATGGAGAGGCACAAAGTATACTATAAGGGGGAAGGTGGTGGCTTCCCCCAAGTCTGGGTCGCGGTGAGTCTTATAAGTTTGAGTTTACTCGTGGCTCATCCTAGCATCTAAAGTGTTCCAACTATGCATTAACCAACTTGTTGTTTGGTTTTATGCAAGTCCATGTGAGTGATTATGTGCTTGTCATTCTTCCTAACCCATCTCAGAGCTCCAACACGCCCCTTTACCCCCAAAATGTTGCGAGCCAAGGAGCGTGTCCCCAACTCCTTGCTTTTATGTTATTTTCATTTCAGACTCACATTTGAATCTATCAAAGAGCTTGGGAGCGTGTCACCAAAACTGGGCCAAAGTTTTTTGCAGCTAAACACAATTGATGTCACACAAGTAGTTTTCGTTTTCGTATGACATATCCTTGAAGTGCAAGTATCTTATCTTCACGTTGGTCCCAGTCTCGCGGTTGGTAAAAAACTTTTCAATGAAAGCCATCCGCATATCATCCTTCACCCTTTCTACACTCAACATTGTGTGGGGAAAACCTAGAAGGGGTGGAGCCCCAACCTCCTGGTTAATTAAGCTTCTCGCCATAAATCTAACACCAACCGATTACACTAGCTATAGCACGACAAGCTTAGCCATCCGAACTCCTACCCGTATGTTGTGCGCATTGCACCAAAATACTTCGCTCTCTACTTAACCTCTCACCCCTACTAGATGAGTCGGATGTATGTGCGTTGTCCTAGGAGTCATTCCCAGCGGTTGTTGAACAATACCCACCTCTAACACACGGGTTGTTACATGCTCTTCAACTTGTAGCGCATGGGCCATTGTAAGCTGAGGCACCATTTTTAGTGGTGGTTGAACCGGAGGCGAAAAACTTGCCACCTCTTGGGGCTAAATCTTGAGTATCCATTTTTTCACGGATCTAGCCCAACATTTTTTTCCCGCAACAAGCATAGCAAGTTGGGCTTCCCATGCCTTTCCCAAGATGCGATTTTTAGTGACCATGCTCACACGATTATAATATAACAATGTTTGTCCCCATGCAAAATGTTCAAAGGGGAACTTGCCAAATTCTGCCAGCACAATAGACGTGATGGTTATTTTTCACGTCAATAGTAGGGACTTGAGGAATCTTCAGTACATTACTTCAATAGCTTCTATTTCCTTGGAGTACACCCAAACCTCACAAGCATAACTTGTTGTGGAACGCACCAATGTGTTGAAGAGGTCATAACCTAGTTTAACGTTCATACTACATAACTATGCACAACGACAATTCAATGCAAACAACAAACGTCTACTAACAGCTACTAGATGTTCCACTGCATTGTCCAAGTCCAAGGTGGTCTCGAACAAGATCCCCAAGTATTTGAAAATTTGTACATGCTTAATATTGTCACCTTCAAACACAAACTTTTAGCATGGGTCAGCAGAATTGAACACCATGACTTTTGTTTTTTTCACGTTCACTATAAATCCACATTCAACACATAACTGCTGGAGCATGTCTAACTGTTGTTGTAGTCCCACCTCTAACTTCGATGTAAGGGCGAGGTCATCTATAAACAGTAACAGCCATATAGGCAAGTCTGCTAATGTTGGTGCATCGCATTTTCTACCGTCCAAGCACCCCTCTAGGGCATCCAAATATAGCCCAAACAGTAGGGGGTTGAGAGGACAGCCTTGCTTCACACCTTGTTGGCACTTGAAACTAGAGGTGACACCCTCATTTGGGTGGTTAATGCATATGATATCCTTGGCATACATCGCCTACAAGCATCGCAAGAAGCATCCTTCCACCCCGAGGCTAACCAACACCTATCACAGCACTTCGCGTGGCATAATATCGAATGCATTTTTGAAGTCCACAAAGCACCAATACAATGGTTCTTTTTTTGCCTTACTTTGTTCTATTAGAGTCTGCAATATTAAAAGTTGGTCAATAGTGTGGTAATCTTTGCGAAACCTAGTTTGACCCTTGGCACACAGCCCATGTTGTTCAGCCCACTCATTCAGCCTTTTGTCAAAGATCATAGCGAACAACTTTGCTAGGATAAGCCCACCCGTTATCCCCCTGTAATTGTCAAATTCGAAGGCAATGTTTCCTTTAAAGAGCATGTGGACCACCCCTAGTGGAAAAGGCTTCTGGAAAGCCTTCTGCTAAAAAATAGTTGAACATTGTCAACAGTGGCATGTGTAGTAGTTCTTCCACATCCAAAATGAACTAAGCTTTCATATTATCCAAACCAGCAGCCTTGTTCCTTCCAAAAGCTCAACTACATTAATCTTGCTTACAACGGGTGCCCTTGGTCAATACTTTTTCCAAAACAAGAGTGCATCCACCTTGGCAAGTGCACACATATGTTGAGTTCTTAAAGTTTCTTGAAAAATTATTTTCCTTTTTAATAAAATTTTAAATTTACTTTCTTGATGTTTAACGACGTGCAAATTGAGGTTAGCTTTCAGCCAAAGCCTTAGCTCGTGCTTTGTTGTACGATAGTTGACGTCAAACCAAGATTTATGGCAGTGTCTCTCTCTCTAACTCCCTCCCAAAGGCTTGTTGCCAAAAGTAGATTTTATTACAGCACCCACGCACTATTGTACGAGGTTAGCTAACTCGTTTGCCCCCAAATGCCCAATTGAGTCAATAACCCACATGTTTCCAAGACTCGTTGCTAAGGCAAGTTGATACTTTTCAACTTTTGATTTATGATATTTAAACCTAGGCAAAAAAAAAATTTGTTTCAACCGTATGTTGTGACTCAACAAAGTTGTAATTGATGCTCAACTATAGGTGCAATGGCATAGTTATGACATTCTTGGTGCGAGAATGTTATGGAAGCCCAAAGAAGCAAGAATTTTAAAGAATTTTATAGAATTTTAATTGGTAAACAGTGTAATTTGGTAAACATTCGTGAGTAAAGAATGTTATGACAAGGTGCTAAATGAAGAATTTTAAAGAATTTTAAGTTGCAAAATGAAGAATGTCATCACTAGGTGCAATGGCCTATGGTCAGAGTCTCCCCCCACTACACAGTAGCATTTGTCATCTATTATCACCTCGAAGTGTGTAGCAGCTTGCCCAACTACATTAAACTCTATCTAAACTAATATCCTTGGGACTGGCCGGAAGATATTAGTTTATGGAGGATATTAGTTTACACAAATTATATGGGGGGTAACAAAAATCATTCCGAAACTTGCCAAAGCAGCATGGAAGGTCATGGAGGTTAGTATGTAGAAGGTCATGGATCATTGGGGAAGGTAACGGAACCTTATGGAGCTTGGTGGAGGATCAAAGAAGCACATAGAAGATCATATGACATGAGTGGTAGAAATCTTGGCAGAAAATGATGTTGTGGAAAGCTGCACTTTGGGTACTCTCAAAATACCCTCCTTCGCTCTATAATAGGGGTTGTGGGCAGTAAGTTGGTCAGTCTTGTCCAAACCCTTTCCCTAAAAGCAGGAGCAGAACAATGCCGTAGAAAGGAACTTTTCATACCACTATGACGGACAAGGTCCGCATAGCTTTCTGCCAGTATGTATGATGTATTAGTTTATAAAATGTTATGGGACCGGAAAAAAATATTGAATATCAGCTTATGGAGAATTATTAGATTAAGTATGAGGCCCGCCACGGGCCTGTGCCCGCATATTAGTTTAGAGAGAATATTAGTTTACACAATATTAGTTTAGAGAGAGTTTACTATATAGGTGAATCAACAATATAATTGACAATGTTGCGCCCCCATTTGCTAAGCAAGTGAATTCCCTTGATTCGTCACTAAGTTTCTAGCCATTGAAAATGAGTACCCCAACGTCACAACATAAGTCCAAGAGCTCACGATCCTGACCGCCAACAATGGCATCGTGATTTTGTCATTTAACCATAGAACCTAATTGCTTAATCTCCACGAGCTCAGGCGCCTGTAACATTTCACAAAGGTCGTTAGTGTCAATGGTATCTAATAACATTGTAGTATGTGCATTAAAATCCCATCCCAATAATACTATGCCCCCCAAAGTTTGAATTTCAACAATATTTGCTACCAAGTTTTGGAAAAAGGATTCACTTTCGTGTTTGAAGCTAATAGGGGCAATGTACACCATGCATACAAACAAGTCAGGGGTAACATCCCTGTTGACTTGTAACCATAGATAAGAATCGTGGCTTCCTTCCTTCCATTGTGACAGGTTTGGGCCAAGGTGGTTGCGGAAGTAAGCAACAACCCCCCCGCTATGTTTTATCGTTTTTGTTTTTCCCAGTTGCACAATGCGCCCTACTGCAAGTGAGTCAAACCCTTCAACGTTTAGCAAATGTTGGCCTAGGAAATGCTC